>Ga0335078_10002750_pt1 | contig 26525 bp, 22 predicted proteins | sample Lox_Sample_32_FD_206711 | JGI IMG/M metagenome (GOLD analysis project Ga0335078, IMG submission 206711) | Soil microbial communities from Loxahatchee National Wildlife Refuge, Florida, United States - Lox_Sample_3.2 | ecosystem: Environmental > Terrestrial > Soil > Wetlands | place: USA... | reverse complement strand
ATCCACCACCGGGTAGCGGCGCTCGCGGATTTTGGTGACGAAGCCCAGAAAGCCGGTCTGGAATTGGGCTTCGCAGGTGAGCGAGGCAAAGGCCGTGTCATTGGAGTGGCCGTAGGCTTCGCCGGTTTTCACGTTGGTAGTTTGCAGGGCGTGCTCCAGGCGGTTGCAGTCTTTGTCGAAGAAGGAGTAGTCGCCATGCGGGTCGTTGCGCTCCATGCCGCTGTAATACTTGTTGGCCTGCGCGATCAGCCGGGCGCGCGGGATGCGCTGAGCCGGCGGCACGGCCTCCAGCCACACGGCTTCCGGCTGGCCCATCTTCTCGTAGCGGGATGCGCCCAACGCGTCACGCGAGATCTGCGTCTCGATCTCGCTGATCTTGCCGTTTTCCACTTTCAGGCGCACCACATAGATAGCCGCCACGCCGTGCTCCGTGATGGTGGTGATGGCCGCGACCTGTCCCGATTGCGGATCGGCGAACACGTGGCGATAGTGGCCGGGTGCCTCGGCGATCCGCCACTCCCCTGCCCCGAGCGGCAACACCTGATCATTCTCCGCGTACCGCACGCCGGGCGCGGTAGGCAGAAGGCCGGGTTCGTGTGCCGCCAAGGCATTCAAGTAGGCGGAGATCATCCCTTCCAGACAGGTCCGATCACACGGTCCGCTCTGCGCTTGCGCGGAGCCGAGCGCCAGCACTGACCAGGCCGCGGTGCAGGCAATTCGCAACGTAGCGTTCATTTAAACCAGATTACAGTGGGGAGGAAGTGCGGCGCTACCGCGAGGGTGCGCTGAGCCGCCCAACAAAACCCAAGCGTAGCCCTGCGCCAGAGCCGCGAGCGCCAGGGAGCGTCCTATGGCCCGGGAGGCACGCCGGGCCATGAGCTGTAGAGCGGAACAACCGATCGCCTCTTACCGAGCCGCGACCGTAAGGGAGCGGTGGTTGAGGTATTTGACATACACCGCTGAGCGAAAGTTACTGTTGGCTGGAAGCTCGAGTTTGGGCCGGCAGGGTCCGCCGCAGGTAGTCCGCGATGTCGTTCACGAAGCGGTGGACCGAAACCTCCGCGATGCGATGGCCGACCACGGCATTGACCGCTTTTCCCAGCGGGCCGAGCGGCGGCTCGTAGTAACCCTGGAAACCTAACTGCGTCTCGGTGGCCGTGAGGGCATACAGGCAAAGCTCGGCCTTCATCAGAGGGAACATACTCGGCGCGGTCGCGGACTCCCATTCCAATTCGAGACGAGTGGTGGGAACGCCCATGGGATCGGCCGAGTGCTCTTCGACTTGTTTGACAGAGATCTTGATATCGGCTTCCACTCCCAACCCACCCACATCGACGCGCAACGCCGCGGCTACCGATTGCGCGCGCGCCGCGGCGGACTTCGTAGCTGCCTGGAAGATACCGAGCGCATCGTGGGTCAGCGCATCCCGAACCTGCGCATACCGATGATTGACGTAATCGTAACAAAGAATCTCACGCCCTTTACCCATGGATCTGCTCCTTGGCCTCAAACCCGCGCGCCGCGACATGCGGTTCGTAGGCGCAAAACGGGTCCTCGGCGAGCGGACTGCCCGAAGCGCCAAACGCGCGGGCGCGCGAGCCACCGCACAACACTTTGTATTCGCACTCGCCGCAGCGGCCCTCGAACTGAGAGGGATCGTGCAGCGCCTGAAATACGGGCGCGCTCCTGTAGACTTCGGCCACGCGCTGGCGTCGAACGTTGCCGGCCGTCAGCGGCAGGAAACCGGCGGGGCAGATGTCTCCCATGTGGGAAACGAACATGATGCCGTGTCCGTCTCGAATGCCGAAGCCGCGATAGGTGCCGGTCCTTTTAATCTGGTCGCCGGACAATCCCTCGGCGCGCATCTTCTCAAGGGCCACACGCCGGTAGGAGGGAGCCTCCGTGGTCGCCACGATGAAGGGTGCCCGGCGCGACGTATCGTAGATCCAGTCCATGAGCTGCTCGCCTCTCTCCGGCGTGAGCGGCTGCAGGACCTTGCCGCGGCCGACCGATATCAGGAAGAACAGACTCCAGCGCGTCACCGCGAAGTTCTTCAATAGGTCGAAAATCGCCGGGATATCGTCGACGGTTTCCGCAGCCACCAGCGTATTCACCTGGACCGGCATTCCCAATTCGCCCGCCCACGCGAGCGCCTGCAGGGTGCGGTCGAAGGTGCCAGTGACACCACGAATCGAATCGTGGCGTTCCGCCGAGGAACCATCCAGGCTTAGGCCCAGCCCCTCGACGCCATGATCCTGGAGCCGGACCAGCACGTCGCGCGTGAGTTTGGGGGTGGCTGCCGGGGTGATGGAAACGCCGATGCCCAGCGCGCGGGCCCGGTCGATCAGTTCGAAGAGGTCCTTACGTTCCAGCGGGTCGCCCCCGGTGAGAATCAGTTGCGGCAAGGGATCGCCGAAATCCCGAATCTGTTCCAGAAACGCCACGCCTTCTCCGAACGTGAGTTCTTGCGGATGGGGCGACGGAACCGCCTCGGCGCGGCAATGCCGGCAGGCCAACGCACAGGCCTGGGTCATTTCCCAGTAGATATTCAGGGGCGTTCGCGAATAGTCGCGCGGCGCGGCGTGCGCCGGACGGCCGGGATGACTCGTGGGCATGGACATTTCAAGCGGACGCGGAGCACTTATGCCGCCAAATCTCTCACGTGAGTAAATTCATGGGGTTAGGCGGGCTTTTAGGACAAACCGGACCCTAATTGCGTTTTGTGGGCTGTCGGTTTGGGGGAAATCGCGCATCGGCAAGGACCATCAAGCCCAGGGCCTTGATGTAGAATACACGGATTATGCCCAAGTACGTGATCGAGCGAAACATCCCCGCGGCCGGCAGTCTGACGCCGCAGCAGCTACAGGCCATCTCGCAGAAATCCTGCGGCGTCCTACGCAACATGGGACCACAGATCCAGTGGGTGCAGAGTTATGTGACCGGGGACAAGGTCTACTGCGTTTACATTGCGCCGGACGAAAAAAGCATCCGGGAGCACGCGGAGCGCGGGGGTTTTCCGGCGGATCGGATCAGCGAGGTGACCACGGTGATCGATCCAACCACCGCGGAACCGCGCGCGACGGCCTCGGCGGGCTAATCCGTTGCGGAAACGAAAATATCACCTTGGTCTGATCGCCGGCCTGCTGGCGGCGATTCGCCGGTGACCGGGATGTCGCGTCAGGCCCACTAGAACAACTCGACGTTGGCGCCGAACTCGCTGGTCTCTTGCTCGGGCTGGTCACGATCAGGCGGCTGCCCCTCCGGCGCCAGAGACCCGTTGCCCGCCGTGACGGACGCATGCACGTCGCGCTCGGCCTGCATCGTATAACGAGCCGCAAAATCGTCCAGCTCATGCACCGTCAAATCGGCGCCCGAGGGAGTATATTGCGCGCACATCTTTTCGAGCGAGGAGCGTGCGCCCAGGATGGTCTCGGTAAACATCGCACCGGCCGAGAAACTGGCGCGCGCCCCCTGGATCTGGTCACCCAGCCGCGCGCCGATGGCGGTGATCTGGTTCAAGCGCACGATGCCGGCCTCGCTCGATGCGTGCAGTTCGGAGATCGCGGTGGTCATCCCCGATAGGATGCTTCTGGTGGCGGACTCAGCGCCATCCCCGGCCGTCCGGCCATCCGACAAACGGCTGGCGGCGCCGGCGATGCCATCCAGGCTCTCCGCCACCGCATCGGTCAGCTTGGCGGAATCGGCCGCGAGGCGCAGCATGACGTCCGCCAATACGTTGAGCGCGTTCCCCGCATCGCCGATTTGAACCGCGCGGATGGTCGCGTTGAGGGCGATGCGGCGGATGCGGATCTCGATCTCCCGCATCTCCGCGACTGAGTCACGCATCCGCGCCACCGTTTCGCCAAGCCGGGTCACCACCCCTTGGGTTTCCGTTTCACCTTGTTCGCAGGTGGCCAGCGCCTGCAGGATGGCCTTCAGCCGGCTCTCCAGCTGCTGGACGGAGGAAGCTTGCTCATTCGCCGAAGTGCCCAGCAGTTTCTGACTCGTCCCGGCCATCTCGCGCACGCGCGCCGCGATGCCCTCCAGGTCATGCTCAATGCGCCCCACCGATGAGCCGAAAACCTGTTCCGCATGCAACAGTTGCGAGGCCTGCAAGGCGAGCACTGGCCGCGGCTCGGCGGAGCCTTCCGCGCGCAGGCGCGCGAGGGCCTCCACCACATGCTCGATCTGTTGTCGCGTAATATCGTGAAACTGAACCGCCGAAATCAAATCCTCGAAGGCACCGGAGACCTCTTTATATTCGGCGGCTTGCCGGAGGAATACGTCGATGGCGCGACGGTGCCGTTCTTCCACCGATCGCATGCCGCCAGTGACATCGGCAATCAACCGGGGCAACTGATCGAGCACGCTGGCACGCAGGCCCGTGACTTGGGTCAGGGCGTCCTGCATCTGGCGGTGGAGCGCCGAAGAAGCTTCCTGAATGCGTTGCCCGCTGGCCTCGATACTTTGCGTAAGCGTGGCCACTTCGGCGGCGAGATAGCCGAACTCCGTGCCGGAAGCGCCCAGCCTGGCGGTCTCAATCCGGGTCAGCGAGCCTAATACCTGGAAGCTCGCCACCGTGTCCTGAAAGCCGCGAAACGTGCGTCCGATCTGACGGGCCGAATCGCGCACCGCGCTGAGAGCCTGATCCCCGGTGGCGGCGCGCGCTTCCATTTCCCGCGAGCGCTCCAGCACGCGGCCCAGCACCTCGGAAGCCTGCCGGTCCTGCTCCTGGAAAATCTGTTCCAAGGCCGCCATGTCCGTGGAGAGCCGGCGCGCCCCGCCGACGAACTCGGTCAGCTTGCCGCCGATCGCCAGAAATTCCCGCTCGGTGTTGCCATTTAAGCTTTGCAGGTCGGTTATGGTTTTAGCCAGCCGATCCGCCCTGCCGCGTTCGGTGGCGGCCGGGCCCTTCCTGAAACGAATCAGGATCTTCCGGAGTCGCGTTGCCAGGAAGCGGTTTGGCACCATGCCTTTCATATCGGCTGCAACGGAACTGTGGACCGGCAGAATGCCGAGATTTCCTGTCAGAAGCCCCTACTAGATGGCTAGGCATCGGCCGATAAGTACTGTAGAACCCGATGCCCGTAACACTACTGCGACAGGAAACCACCTGGCACCTCAAGCTAGACAATCCGGTCACGGTCGCCTCAGCGGCGGAATTAAAGGAGGCACTGGTGGCGTGGCTCTCCTCGGGAAAAGACCTGGAATTAGATCTGAAAAATATAGAGGAGATCGATCTCACTGTCCTGCAATTGCTCTGGGCGGCGGCGCGCACCGGCGGCAAAATCGTGGCCCGCGCTTCCGATGCGGTTCGACGCGCCGCGCGCGATGCGGGTTTTCCAGGGTTGCCCGGCTTTCCGGCGATCGAGTGACCTATGAGCAAGGTGGTTCTGACCGTCGACGACTCCGCCAGCGTGCGTCAGATGGTCGCGTTCACTCTGTCCGATGCCGGCTATACCGTGATCGAGGCGGTGGATGGCCGGGACGCCCTGGAAAAACTGGCCAGTCCCGTGAGCATGGTGATTACAGATCTGAATATGCCAAATTTGGATGGAATCGGGCTTATTAAGGAAATCCGCGCCAACCCGGCCTGCAAGGGCCTGCCCGTCGTCATGCTCACCACCGAATCCCAGGAATCGCGCAAGCAGGAAGGCAAAGCCGCCGGCGCCACCGGCTGGATCGTAAAACCGTTTACCAGGCAGCAGATGCTGGCGGTGGTGAAAAGGATTATCGGGTGATCGATCGATTCAGGCAGGGGTTCCTCGAAGAGGCTCGCGAATTACTGAGCGAATTGGAAACGGCCTTGCTCGAACTGGACGACCGTCGTGAGGATCCCGAACCGATCGGGCGGGCATTCCGGGCGCTCCACACCATCAAAGGATCGGGCGCGATGTTCGGTTTCGACAACATCGCGGGGTTCGCCCATAGTCTGGAGACGGTGTTTGACCGCTTGCGCAAGCGCGAGCTGGAAGCCACGGCCGATCTGGTCCGCCTGGCGCTGGCCGCCGGAGATCAGATCAAAACCATGCTGGATGCGGCCAGCGGCCAGGGCGCCCCGGATGAAACGGGCTGCGCCGGCATATTGGAAGAACTGCGCCGCCTGACCGGAAGCGGGGAATCCGGTGCGGCGGCGGCTGCCCGGCCGCGTCCCGAGACGGCCCCGGCGGAAGCGGGCGCGCCCGTGGAGTGGCATGTCCATTTCCGGCCCGGCCCGAACGTCATTGTCAACGGAACCAACCCGCTGCTTCTCCTGCGCGAGATGCGGGAGCTGGGCGAACTCCAGATCCAGCTGGATGCCGGCGGCATTCCGCCGCTGGCGGAGATGGATCCGGAAAAGTGTTACGTCGCCTGGGACGGCGTTTTGAAGACTACGGCGGGGCGCGATGCCATCCGCGACATCTTCATCTTCATCGAAGACGACTGCGAGCTGACGATTGAGCCGGTCGCGGGCAACACCCCCGCCGCGTCCGCCGCGGAATCGAAGACGGCGGCAACCGCCAAGGCGGCCTCGGCCGCTTCCAGTATCCGCGTGTCCGCCGAAAAACTGGATCAGCTGGTCAACCTGGTGGGCGAGCTGGTAACCGTGCAGGCCCGCCTGACGGCGGTCTCCACTCGCCGCGATGATCCCGACATCCTGGCGGTCTCCGAAGAAATCGCCCGCCTGACCGCGGAACTGCGCGAGAACTCCATGAGCATGCGGATGCTGCCGCTGCGCCATACGTTCGAGCGCTTCCGCCGGCTGGTTCACGATCTCAGCGCCGATCTGCACAAACAGGTCGAGCTGGCGATCGAGGGCGCCGACACGGAACTGGACAAAACCGTCATTGACCAGCTCAGCGATCCGCTGGTGCATCTGATTCGCAACAGCATGGATCACGGGATCGAGACGCCCGCGGAGCGTGCGGCGGCGGGCAAGCCTCCGCTGGCGACCATCCGTCTGGCGGCGATGCACTCCGGCGCCCAGGTGTTGATCCGGGTCAGCGACGACGGCCGCGGACTGAACGTCGCCGCGATCCGGGCACGGGCCATCGAGCAGGGGCTAATCGACCCGGCGGCCGCCCTTTCCGAATCCGAGGTCTTGGCCCTGATCCTGGCGCCCGGTTTCTCGACGGCCCGGCAGGTTACGGATGTCTCCGGACGGGGAGTGGGCATGGACGTGGTGCGGCGCAGCGTGGAGGCCCTGCGCGGATCCATTGAAGTCCAGAGCAAGCCCGGCGCCGGCGTCACCGTCACACTGCGCCTCCCCTTGACGCTCGCGATCATCGACGGCTTGCTGGTGCGCGTGGGTTCCACTCATTTCATCTTGCCGCTGGCCAACAGCCGGGAGTGTGTCGAGCTGACCGGCGAGGCGGTTCGCCAGGCCCACGGCAATCATCTGGTGAACGTCCGCGGCGAAACCATACCATACATCCGGCTTAGTGAGTTTTTCGAAATGCGTACCACCGCTCCGGAGCGGGAACAGGTCATGGTGGTCGAAACCGAGGAGGGCCACTATGGGCTGGTCGTGGACGAAGTATTGGGCAACCACCAGACCGTGATCAAAAACCTGGGCCGGTTCTACCGCGACGTCCCGATGGTATCGGGCGCCACCATTCTCGGAAACGGAACCGTGGCCCTGATCCTCGATTCCGACCGCCTGGTGCAAAGCGCGGTCCACGACATTTCCGAGAAACGGCGCGCCGATCACGGCAAGTCCCGGCGCAAACCTGGCAACCAGACCTCAAGAAAACTCACCAACCCATCCCAGAAGAAGGAAAACCGAATTCATGTTACGTAACGCAAACGGGAAGACGAAACGAAATTCCGGACCGAGCGACGGCGGCACGGCCGTCCTGGAATCTGGCGCGCGGGGCGAGCGCGTCGGCCGGAGCAACGGCGGTCCGGCCGCGAACAACGATCCCGCAGCCGCACTGGAGTTCCTGGAAGTGGCCGCGGACTGCATCCAGAGTATCGTGTCGGGAGAAGCTCCCCAAAAAATCACGGGCCAGTACGCCGGCACCTATAAAAAAGCGGCGGATGGTCTCAACGCGATCATCGACATGATGATGTATCGCCTCGGCGATATCGAGATGCTCCTGAAGGCGTCCCAGGATGGCCAGCTGGAGGTCCGCGCCGACACGCGAAAGTATGCCGGTTTGACCGGTACGATGATGAGCAATGTGAACGCCATGTTGGACGCGATTCTGCTGCCCATCGGGGAAGGCAACCGTATTCTGTCGCAAATCTCTTATGGCAAGATCGATGAGCTGATCACACAAACCTATAAGGGCGATCACGAAAAGATGAAACTGGCGGTGAACGGGGTGGCCCGGACGCTGCAAGGCCTGCAGAAGGAACTGGCACGGCTGGTGGTGGCCTCAAAGGAGGGCCAGTTAAGCGAACGCGCCAAGCCCGACACCTTTGAGGGGGCGTATGCCGACATCGTGCAAGGCGTCAACGCCATGCTGGACGCCATCCTGCTGCCCATCGGCGAGGGTAATCGCATCCTGGCCCAGATCTCCGGCGGCAAGATCGATGAGTTGATCGCCCACACGTATAAGGGCGATCACGAAAAGATGAAGCTGGCCGTCAACAACGTGGGCGTCGTGCTGCAGGGCCTGCAAAAGGAACTGATCCGCTTAACGGAAGCTTCCAAAGACGGGCAACTCTCCGAGCGCGGCAAGCCCGAACAATTCCAGGGCGCCTACGCCGATATCGTGCGCGGCGTCAATGCCATGCTGGACGCCATCCTGCTGCCCATCGGCGAAGGCAATCGCATCCTGGCCCAGATCTCCGGCGGCAAAATCGACGAGCTGATCGCTCACACCTATAAGGGCGATCACGAAAAGATGAAGCAGGCCGTCAACAACGTAGGCGCCGTGCTGCAAGGGTTGCAAAAAGAACTGAACCGCTTGACGGATGCGTCTAAAGACGGACAACTCTCCGAGCGCGGCAAGGCCGAACAGTTTCAAGGAGCTTACGCCGAAATCGTGCGCGGCGTCAACGCCATGCTGGACGCCATCCTGCTGCCTATCGGCGAAGGCAATCGCATCCTGGCCCAGATTTCCGGCGGCAGAATCGACGAGCTGATCGCCCACACCTATAAGGGCGATCACGAAAAGATGAAGCAGGCCGTCAACAACGTAGGCATTGTGCTGCAAGGCCTGCAAAAAGAACTGAACCGCTTAACGGATGCCTCCAAAGACGGCCAGCTCTCCGAGCGCGGCAAGCCCGAACAGTTCCAGGGCGCTTATGCCGATATCGTGCGCGGCGTGAATGCCATGCTGGATGCCATCCTGCTGCCCATTGGCGAGGGCAACCGCATCCTGGCGCAGATTTCCGAAGGCAAAATCGACGAGTTGATCGCCCACACCTATAAGGGCGATCACGAAAAGATGAAGCAGGCTGTCAACAACGTGGGCATCGTACTGCAGGCGTTACAGCAGGAATTGGCCCGTCTGACCGAGGCGTCGAAGGAAGGACGCTTAACCGAACGCGGGCGTCACGAGCAATTCCACGGAGCTTACGCGCAGATCATTCGCGGTGTGAACGCCATTCTGGACGCTGTCATCACGCCGTTGACCGTTTCGGCCAACTATGTGGATCGGATCAGCAAGGGCGATATGCCGCCACAGATCACCGACACCTACCATGGCGAATTCAACACCATCAAGGACAACCTGAACACGCTCATTGGCGCCACCAACGACGTGACCCGCGCGGCCGAGGAGATCGCCCACGGCAACCTCACCGTGACCCTCCGCGAGCGGTCCGGCCAGGACAAGCTGATGCAAGCCCTGATTACGATGGTGGCGGGCCTCACCCGCACGGTCACCGAAATCCGGGGCATTGCGGGTGAAGTCGCTTCCGCGAGCCAGGGGATCAGCACCTCGTCGGTCCAGGTGTCCAACGGCGCGAGCGCCCAGGCGGCCTCGGCCGAGGAAGCCTCCTCCTCCATGGAAGAGATGGTTTCCAACATCAAGCAGAACGCCGACAATGCGCAGCAGACCGAGCGCATCGCCACCAAATCGGCTAATGACGCGCAGGAGAGCGGCAAATCTGTGCTCAGCGCGGTGGCGGCCATGAAGGAGATCGCCAACAAAATCTCCATCATTGAAGAGATCGCCCGCCAAACCAATCTCCTGGCCCTGAACGCGGCCATCGAGGCGGCACGCGCCGGCGAGCACGGCAAGGGTTTTGCAGTGGTAGCCGCGGAGGTCCGCAAGCTGGCCGAACGGAGCCAGAAGGCGGCCGGGGAAATCAACCAGCTCTCCGGAACCACCCTGCGGGTATCCGAGAAGGCGGGAGAGATGCTCGAGAAGCTCGTGCCCGATATCCAGAAGACGGCCGAACTGGTGCAGGAGATCTCGGCCGCCAGCAAGGAGCAGGATACCGGTTCCGAGCAGATCAACAAGGCGCTGCAGCAACTGGAGAAGGTTATCCAGGAAAATGCCTCCGCCGCCGAAGAAATGGCCTCCACCACGGAAGAGCTCACCGGACAAGCCGATCAGTTGCTGACGGCCCTGGCGTTCTTCCGCACCGGAGACGAAGGGGCAGCGCATACCGCGACGCATACCGCGGCGGCTAAGCCGGCCGCGTCACTGGGCAAACTCCGGGAGGCCGTCACCCATACTCCGATCCACCATGTGTCGAAGGCGGCCCAAAAAGGAGGCGTCGCTCTCAAGATGAAAGACGCCGGCGACTCCACGGATAAGGAGTTTGAGCGCTACTAAGCGGAATCGGGCGCGGGTCCGGCGGCCCGCGCCCTCCCGCCACGCGCGAAAGGAGAGCGTATATGAGTGTCACTGAAATTACCGACACGCGACAGTACCTCACATTCCGCTTGGGAGAAGAGGTGTTCGCCACGGACGTTGCCAAAGTCCGCGAAGTTCTCGATTTCACCAATATCACCAAGATTCCCCGCACGCCCGATTTCATGAGCGGCGTCATCAACCTGCGCGGCAACGTGGTGCCGGTGGTCGATCTGCGGCTGTGCTTCGAAATGTCGAAGACCGAGAAGACCGTCAACACCTGCATCGTGGTGGTGGAGATGCTGGTGGATGGCGAATCCAACGTGATCGGAGCGCTGGCCGACTCCGTGGAGGAGGTCATCGATCTGGAGCCGGAGCATATCCAGCCCCCACCCAGGATCGGAACCAAGATCCGGACCGATTTCATCAAGGGGATGGGCAAGCGCGACGCACAATTGATCATGATCCTGGACATCGACCGCGTCTTTTCCGTGGAGGACCTGTCGGTGTTGCGCAGCGTCGAATCGAATAAGCCGGCGGCCGAGGTGAACGCCTAGGCCGAAGAGCGGGGCGCCCCCGCCCCGCTAACTGCATATGAGCTTGTCAGCGGAGAATTTATCGAGTGCGGATTTCGACCGGCTCCGTTCCTTGATCCACAAAGAAACCGGGATCCATCTGACCGCCGAAAAGCGAACCATGCTGGAGATCCGGCTGAAGCGCCGGATGCGCGATCTGGATTTCTCCTCCTATGGCGACTACTGCAACTACCTATTTCGATCCGGCTCGCGCGCCCGCGAAATGGTTCACCTGATCGATGCGGTAACGACGAACAAAACCGATTTCTTTCGCGAACCGGATCATTTCGAGCAGCTTAGCAGCAAGGCCCTTCCGGAACTGGAAAAACAGAACGGGTGCAACCGCAGAATGCTGGTGTGGAGCGCAGGATGCTCCACGGGGGAGGAGCCTTACACCCTGGCGATGGTGCTCAGCGAATATGCCGAGGGCCGCCCCGGATTGCGCTTCAGCCTGCTGGCCACCGATATCAGCACGGCGGTATTGGAAAGGGCGCGCCGGGGCATTTTCTCGTCGGATGATGTTCGCCCCGTCCCGCACAACCTTCGCAAGAAATACCTCATGCGCAGCCGCCAACCCGGTTCCGATCTGGTCCGCGTGGTTCCGGAGCTTCGCTCCAAGATCGAGTTTCGGCGCTTGAACTTCATGGACGCCGATCTCGGCTTATCGGAATCACCGGAGATCATCTTTTGCCGGAACGTGATCATCTATTTCGACCGGGCCACGCAGGTTCGGCTCCTGGAAAAGTTGGTCCGGCAACTGGCGCCGGGCGGCTACTTCTTTTCCGGCCACTCGGAATCGCTGCAAAACATGGACCTGCCCCTGACTACCGTGGGGAGTGCGGTCTATAGGAAGACGGGATGATCGCGGATCTGGGCATCAGTCTCCAACCGGGAGAGCTGTACCTGGCCAAAGAGCCGTCGATCCTGCGTACCATTCTGGGATCCTGCGTGGGCATCACTTTCTGGAGCGCGCGTTTGGGCGCGGGAGCGATGTGCCACGGCGTGCTGCCCACGGCGCCTCCGGGAGTCGCGGGAGCCGAGGCTTGCCGCTACGTCGATTTCAGCATTCGTCACCTGGCCCGGCAGTTCGATGCTCTCGGCGCGAGCCGCGCGGAGCTGGAAGTGAAGCTCTTCGGCGGCGCGGATGTGCTTCCCGTGCCGGACAGCCGTGGAAAGCCAACGGTGGGCGCCCTCAATTGCCGCACCGCCCTGGAAGTCCTGGAGCGCGAGGGTTTCCGCGTGGCGGCATCCGACCTGGGGGGAACAGGCGGCCGCACCATTCACTTCGACACCGCGACCGGCGAAGTTTTCGTACACCGGCTGGGCAAGGTGCAACGGGCTAAGCGGCTCCCGCGCGAGGCTCGCGGTGCACATGCCAACAGTAAGGCGCCTAAATGAGCAACGAGAAGATCCGCGTTCTGATTGTGGACGATTCCGCCGTGGTGCGGCAGACCCTCGCCCAGATTTTCGCGAGCGACCCGGGTATCGAGGTGATCGGCACCGCCAGCGACCCGTTTGTGGCGGCCGAGCGGATCGCCGAACAAGTGCCGGATGTCATCACGCTCGACATCGAGATGCCGCGCATGGACGGGTTGACTTTTCTGCGCAAAATTATGACGCAGCACCCCATCCCCGTGGTCATCTGCTCCAGCCTGGCGGAAGAAGGAACGCAGAGTACGCTGCAAGCCCTCGAATACGGGGCGGTCGAGATCATCACCAAGCCGCGCCTGGGAAGCCGGCGCTTCCTGGAGGAATCGCGCGTCACGCTCTGCGAGGCAATCCGGGCTGCCGCGGCGGCCCGTTTGCGGCGATCCAGTCCGATTCGCACCGTGGAACCGAAACTCACGGCCGATGCGGTTCTATCCCGCGGCTCGAGCGCCATGCTCGAAACTACCGAGCGCGTGGTTGTCATTGGAGCATCCACGGGAGGAACCGAAGCTCTCAAGTCGCTGTTGGAGGTGCTTCCCCCGGATGCGCCCGGCATGGTCATTGTGCAGCACATGCCGGAGAACTTCACGCGCGCTTTTGCGCAGCGGCTGGATGGTCTCTGCCGCATCTCCGTCAAAGAGGCGGAGCGCAACGATACGGTACAGCGCGGCCGCGCGCTGATCGCGCCCGGCAACCATCACGCCCTGCTCAAGCGCAGCGGCGCGCGGTATTTCGTGGATATTAAAGATGGACCCCTGGTGTCGCGGCATCGCCCGTCCGTCGACGTTCTGTTTCGTTCGGCGGCGCGCTATGCCGGCGCGAACGCGGTGGCCGTCATCATGACCGGAATGGGCGACGATGGCGCCAGCGGCATGCTGGAAATGAAGCAGGCGGGAGCCGTGACCATCGCCCAAGACGAAGCCACCTCGGTGGTTTTCGGCATGCCGAACGAGGCCATCAAAAAGGGCGCGGTCGATTTCGTCGTGCCGCTGCCGGGAATCGCCGGTTCCATCCTGGCCCACGCCCACTAAGAGTTTTCGGTTCAGGGCCTATTCGTCATCGAGCCGGACCGAGGGGGCATCCGGGTCCGAAGGATTCCGAAAACGATACCCGACCCAGGGTTCGGTCAGGATGTATTCGGGTTTGGCGGGATCTTCCTCGATCTTCTTGCGCAGCATTTTGACATAGGAGCGCAAATACTCCAGCTCGTTGCCGTATTCCACGCCCCAGATCGTCCGCAGCAGCTTGGCGTGCGTCAACGGCACACCTTGATTGCGCATCAGGAACGCCAGCAGCTCGTACTCCCGGGGCGAGAGATGCACTAATTCGCCGTCCCGCCGCAACAGACGCCGGGTCAAATCGATCTCCAGATTGCCGGCCTTGAGGACCGCCTGTTCAGGCGTCTCCGCGGGATGGATACGGCGCAGCACCGCGCGCAGACGCGCGATCAGTTCGCGCAGGCGGAACGGTTTCGTAATGTAATCGTCGGCCCCCGCCTCGAGTGCGTTTACCTTATCGTTTTCGGCATCGCGCACGGTGATCATCACGATCCCGGTGTGCGGCGCCACGCCGCGGATAACGCGGCATGCCTCCAGGCCGCCGGCGCCGGGCATGTTGATATCCAACAGCACCAGATCGTACGCGCGCTGCCGCACCGCGCCCACGGCCTCTTCTCCGTTGCGTGCTTCTTCCACCGTGAATCCGCTCGCCGTGAGCGACGTGCGCAGCGCTTTGCGCAGGGCGAACTCATCATCCACGACTAGAACGCTAGACGGTTGTGACGACATAGTCAGCTTCCGCTTTCAAAGCGGGAATGGTCAAACGAAAGGTTACGTCGCCGGCTCCAGCGGGAGACTCGAGATCGAGTTGCCCGCCGTGAGCCGCAGCGATTTTGCGGGCGACATACAGGCCCAAGCCGGAGCCGGGCGCCAGATGGGACGTCGACGCGCCGCGGTAAAAGCGCTCAAAGATTCGCCGCTGATCGGCGGGGGAGATCGAGCTTCCGTCGTTGGAGACGCGGATGGCCAGATCGTCGGCCTCTTTTTCCAATCCAACGGTCACGATCGAACCCGGCTGCGAATACTTGCAGGCGTTTTCCATGAGTTGGGTCACGGCCAGCCGCAGGAGCTCGGGATCCGCCATGGCTTCGCGCCCGCCCGCGGGTGTGAAGGTGATCTGCCGGTCCGGAGAACGGCGCTGGCACTGCTGGACGAGCTGCCCGACAATCGAGCTGACATCCACCAGCTCCATCCTTGGCTTGACTTCTTCACTGTCCAGCCGCACCATGCGCAGCAGGCGCGAAGTCAAGCCGCCCAGTCGCGCCGCTTCGGCCTCAACTATATCGGCCATCTGAGATTGCTCGGGGACGAGGGGTCCAGCCTCGCGAATTCCGCCGGCGGCCGCCAGGATGGTGGCCAGCGGGGTTTTGAACTCGTGGGCCAACGCATCCAGTACCGCCGACCGGTAGACTTCGGTTTGGGCTGCAGCCGCGGCCTCACTCGCGTCGCGCAACGCACGCGCCCGTTCGAGACGCATGGCCGCCAGCGCAGCCAGCGGACCGCCAGCCGCCTGCGGCCGCTCCAGGCCCTCGAATCCGATGGCGCCGATCACGCGACCCGCCACTTGCAAGCGGCGTACGGAAATGCCCAACCCGGAATCATCGGCGTCGGTATCGGCGATGAAGGCATCGCGTGTTCTCTTGGCCAGCCCGCTTTGGGAAACACCGGCCGAATGAAGCTCACTCGTATCCGCGACGAACAGGCAAATCGCGGTGCTTCCAAAGATCCCCAGGAACGGCTCCAGAAATTCGGCGCCCGCGGCCAGCGGCTTCATGGCCAACAGGCGTTGCGACAGCCGGAAAAGGCCGTCCAGGAGCTCTCGTTGCCGTGCCGCCGATGCCGCCTTGGCTTCCGCGCGCAGCACCAGCCGGGTCACCACCAGCGCCGTAGTTAGAAAGGCTAACACGGCAACCGCGTCCATACCCTTGCCAATGGTGAAGGAATGCAGCGGATCGGTAAAGAAGTAATCCAGGCATCCCGCGGCGGCGAGCGCGACCGCAATTGAGGAGAAGAAGTCGCCTGCCAATGACTGTATCAGGACAATCAGCAAATAGAGATAGCTGGCAACGCGAAAGCCTGACTGGAGCCGGCCGCACAATCCCGTGACGAGCGCAAGTGCGATGCACCCCCCCAAGGCGCACCGCGCGGAGTGCGCTAAACGACTGAGAACAACCCGCGACTTGGCTCCAGACGCCACGCTTACATCATAGCGCCCGCTTGGTTTCGAGAGGTCCGCGCGGGCGCCAATGAAAAAGGCATAAACAGGGTCCCACCCAAATACCCGAAATATGGGTTCATTGGGCTATTTTCATGTGTTTTTCATGGCACGAACCTTCATGCCTTTTTCACATGGGAGGACGCACAATCATACCAACACCGGTTCCCCGTCCTGAATCGGGCTAATCCATTCAAACGATCGAGCCAGACCGAGAGGTGACTCGCATTGCGAGATGGGTCAAGGGCCCTCGATGAAGAGCACGCACACATCGAAATGGGAAGGGACGGCGAAGCATATCAGCTTAGGCGTCACCGGAGTGGCCGGCCTTACCGCGGCCTGCTTCGGGCTGCACGCGGACGTCGCCATCACCGGGTGCCTCTATCTTCTGCTGGTAGTTTTCGAATCCACGGTTGCCAGTTTTGCGGCTTGCGCCGTGGTGGTGCTGGTGGCCATCGGATGCCTCGACTATTTCTTCATTCCGCCCCTGCTCACGCTGCGGGTCAGCAGCCCGCTGGACGCGCTCGAGCTCGTCACGTTTCTGGTGACCACGCTGGTGATCACGCGGTTAGCCTCGAAAGCGCGCGAACAGACCCGCCACGCCGAGGCCCGGCGCAAAGATCTCTCGCGGCTCTATGAGCTCGCCTCCCGGCTGATTTCCGTCCACCCCCAGGTGGCTGTGAAGAGGGAATATCTGGGCCTCTTCCGCGAAATATTTGATTTGCGGGCCGTATGTCTGTTCGACGGCACCGCCGGAGCTGGCGGCTGCGACGGCACTTCGGAACACGCGCTGGGCGACCGCACCAAAGAGGCATATATAGCGGACCGCGACTATCAGGATGAGGCTGCCCAGGTCTCGGTGCGATGCCTGAGAGTAAGCGGGCAGCCCATCGGCGCGGCGGGGTTTGAGCGTCTCGAACGAGCGGAATCGACTTCGGGGCCGCTGGCTCTCCTGGCAGCCGCCATGATGCAGCGCGCCCACTCCTTCGCCGCTGCCAGCGAGGCGGCGGCGGCGGCCCAGGTAGAGGTGCTGCGTTCGGCGATTCTGGATGCCTTTGCGCACCAGTTCAAAACTCCGCTCGCGGCCATTCTCACCGCGGCGGGAAGTCTTCGTGAAACCGGACCCCTGATTGCCAGCCAGCAGGACATGGTGGAAACGATTGAATCTCAGGCTTCCGGCTTGGGTCGCTTGACGACGCGGCTGCTGCGGATGGCGCGCCTCGATCGCGATGAAGTCCAGCCGAAATTGCAAGTCACCGACCTGGCGGCCGTCGTCCGCCATCTGGCCGATCCTTACCAGAGCCTGGCCAGTGGTCACCATCTCGTCGTAAACATCGCCGACCAGACGGTGGAAGTTTTGTCGGACCCGGATATGCTGGGCCTGGCGATCGCCCAATTATTGGACAACGCCTTCCGCTATTCCCCGCCTGACAGCACCATCACGATCACGGCGGAGGCCGTGGATGATTTTGCGGTCGTCCGCGTGGCCAATGAGGGCCCGGAGATCGTGCCGGAGGACCGGTACCGGATCTTCGACCGGTTCTATCGCGGCAAGGCCGGACATCACGCTTCCGGAACGGGGCTGGGTTTGTACGTGGCGAAGAAAATTGTTTTGGCGCACGGAGGCACTTTGAAGCTCGATACCGAGCATGTATACGGGCAGGGCACCACGTTCTATTTGAAATTGCCGGTGGCGAGAAAGGAGCGCAAACATGAGCGCAAAGCTAGTTAGAGTATTGGTGGTTGATAACGATGCCGCGATGCGGCGGGCCTTGCGGAGTTCGATGGTCGCGCAAGGATATCTGGTGGAGGAGGCACGGTCGGGCGAGGAGGCCCTTCAGGCGATCGTCTGGCGGCCAGCCGAACTGGTGCTCCTCGATATCGAAATGCCCGGGATCGGCGGAATGGAGACCTGCCGCCGCATTCGCTCCCTGCAACCGCAGGCGGGGATCGTCATGCTGACGGTGCGCGACGGCGAAGAGGACAAGATCCAAGCCCTCGAGGCCGGGGCGGACGACTACATCACCAAACCCTTTAGCGTCCGCGAGCTGCTGGCGCGTATGCGGGCCGTGGGCAGGAGGGTCGACACGCGCGCCGCCAGAAGAGTGGTCGTGCAGGTGGGCGACCTCGAACTGGACGTGGAGCGCCGCACCTTGCACCGGGCGGGCGTGCGAGTCCATCTATCGCCCATCGAATTCTCCCTGCTGGCGTATCTGATGCAACATGCCGATACTCCCATCGAACACGGCAAACTTCTGCGCACGGTTTGGGGTCCGGAATACGGCTGCGAGCTGGAGTATTTGCGGACCTACATCAAGCGTCTTCGCAAGAAGATCGAAAACGATGCCATGCATCCGGAATACCTGCTGACCGTGCCCTGGCTCGGCTATCGTTTCTGCACGCAGCCGGACAATGTGTTCGCGTTCAGTGCGGCCGGGGCGGGCATGGCCGCGGATTGATCCGGGCGCTGGAGGGAATGATGACACCCGATCGTTTTTATGCCTTTTTCACGGATGATCCGCCACAATTTACCGATAGGCCCTTCGCGCGCCTCGAGGTTCCGGTGAATATTGCCAAGATCAGTCTCCGCCGCTTACGGAACGCCATTCAGAACCATGAGGTGTCGTTTCCGGCACAAGTTCCGGTCTTTTCCTGTCAATCCCGGTGCGACATCCAATGGCGTCTGGTCGAACTGTATTTTGTTCGCAACTGGTCCTGCCCCGAGTTGGGCAAGCGCTACGGGATCACGATGGAGCGCGCGCGCCAGTTGATTTCGCAGTGGGTGCAGCGAGCGGTGGTGTTGGGATATCTCCAGGAGATCCCGGCGGCCGCGTCGCTGATGGCGCCGCTCATCCCGGCAGGCCGTCGCGTGCTGGAGATGCCGTTGCCCGAAATCAATCCGGCGGTTCTGTCGCAACCGCTGCCGCAGGTAGCCGTGGCCTCCGGCCGCGGGTGAAGCTCGCAAACGAGGGACAGCGCCTCTGCTGCCGCTGCCAGTCTAAACCATGAAATCTCTACGGGCCCTACTGCTGTATGGGGAGGATACCAACTGCGAGTTATACCGGACCTTACTCCTGAGCGAGCGTTGCGAGCTGGATGAGGCCACTTTAGAAACCTATACCGTCGCGGCTCCCGAACGGTATTGTGTCGTGCTCTTGGACACGCAACGGATCACCGCGCAGTTGCTGGACGTCATCCGCGTGTGGCAAGGCGCATCACCCGACACCACTCTGATCGTCGCCGGCAGCCGAGCCGGGCAGGCCAATCGCTTGGCCGTGCTCGAGACTGGTGTTCATGCCTATTTGACCAAGCCGGTGGTGGTTCCCGAGTTACGGGCCCGCATCCGGGCGGCGCTGCGGCGCGCCCGTTCGCAAGATGGCCGGTTGCGTCGTCTCGCCCTGGGCGCGGGCACGATCGATTTGGATGCGCGCGTGGTCCGCGCCCGAAACCAGGAGATTCGCTTGACTCCCACCGAATGCGGCATTCTGGAACATCTGGTGTCGCACGCCAACCAGACCGTTCCCAGCGATGAGTTGGTGCGTATCTTATGGGGCGCCGACCCGCAAAAAGGAGTACACTCGCTGCGCCTGTTTATCCGGAGGCTGCGCCAGAAACTGGAGCCGGATCCGACCAATCCCAGATTCCTGATTACCGAACCCACCGTTGGGTATCAGTTGAAGATCCCCACCGAGACCTCTGTTACCCTTTAGCACCTGTCGGATGGGCAGCGCAGCCAGTCGATCGAAAAAACGTAAAGAGGTGCAGGCGCACGTCAGAAGCAGTGGACATCTCGCTCGCGGACCACTCCGGTTAGCGTTTCTCGCGGACACTGCGACCGCGCGCTCCGGGCCCGGCGGCGGGCCAGAGTGCCCGTCCCCCCATCCGCGTGGAAGGCACGAGGGAGCCTATCGATTAGAAACTGAAGCCGAGCTTTGCGACCACGACATGGGAGCGCGGTTTTAGCCCGTCCGGATTGTCGAAGGCGTAAAAGCCCAACCCGGTACCGTCGATCCGATGACCCTCTAATTTGAGGTAGAAATTCGAGTTGAAGTCGTAGCGAGCCGAAACCACCGCATCGCGGTAACGGTTGGCCGGGTCGGATGGGTCATGGGCGGAGGCCACGATGTATCGCGTATAGTAAACGCCTGCTTGCAGTTTGCCGCTGACGTGATACCCCGCGAGGGCAAACCAGGCGCGCGTATCCGACAGGCTGGAGGACGGCCCGATTCCTTCGACGGCCGTGTTGGTATATTGAACAAGCTTCATGTACTGCCCGGCCAGCCAGAACTTCCTGTGCTCCAACTGTGCATAATACGTAGGCCAGTACGTTAGCGGTTGGCGGAAGGTGCCGTCCATCAGCTTGGCGTTGGCGTTGTACACCATGAGCGAGCCGCCGAGCATCAATCCGGGAGCAGGGGTATTCCAGCGCAGATCGAAGCCCGGCGTCTTGCCCCCGGGCTGGTTGGCAAAACTGAGCCCGGATTGGCGAAATCCCTCCATGTAGCCGTCGTGCCGCGAGTAGTAATAGTGACCGTAATAGAGGCTGTAATCGAGGCTTCCCAGGCTCCCGAGTTGGTTCGTACTCCCGTAAAGCTCGGCTCCCGTTTGAGAGAGATTGGTGGCGCGCCAGTCTACGGCATACATGGGTTCCGGCAGTAGCGACCAGAGATAGCCTGGGTCCGCGTCCTGAGTTTCGTTATAGAGTCCCCAGCGGATTTTCACGACTCCGGCGCGCACCCCTAAGTACGGACGCGCCTTGAAATCCACCAGGGCCCAATCCACGCTCGTGCCCCACCTGCCGAACTGGCCCAATTTCATCAGGTGAATCTGTGCGCCGGCCCGCAGGTTGTCCGTAAACTGATTGTTCACGTTTGCGGCGGCCTCCGTCCAGGCGGCAGATCCGCAAGTAGTGCTCATTCCAAGATAGTTGTCGCCCGACCCGACGATGAGACTCTGCGTGACGAAACCGTGGAAATCGGGCCTCAGCCAATCCTCCGCTGCGAGTGCGCCGCCACCAAATGCAAGCATCGCCGCTAAGGAAAGAACATGTGTTGGGGCAAGACGATGTTCAACCAACATAGGAACCTTATCGGCACCTGAAGACAATCTGATGAATGCTGCCGCAGCCACGCGCGAAACCCAGTAGGCCCGTCCCAGACGGTTCGAAAGGGGTTGATCGCGGCTCGGCACCGCGTCGTTGGTTTTCTCAACACCCGGAAGGCGGCCGGATGGGACCACCAGTAACTTACGCTGCTTTCCAATAGCTGCGCACTAACGGATCGAATGAGAGAGGAACGGTGAAGAAGTCTCTAGTTGTCGCAGGTATCTCTGTTCTTAGTTCACGACTTCATGCGGACCGGGCGGACTAATCAGTAGGTGGATCACTGGGAGCCTTAACGATCGCTAACCCGCCAGGTACTTTGTCCATTGCACCACTGTCACCAGAGAGTGCGCTTATAGACACCCGCCGCGAATTTGCGAGTGAGCGCAGGGCGCTTCGCTATTCGCTCCGGACGTACTTCTTCAGATCCTTAGGACCCACCTCGGCGCCATACACATTTCCCTGCGCATCGGCGGCCACTCCTTCCGCAGCACTGGTGGCGCCGGCGCCGGATGACGGGTCCGGAATGAAGGCCGTCACGCGGCCGTCTTTGGCGCTGCCGATGCGAATGCCACGCTTCCAGCCGGGGTTGTATCCGTAACCGGTGCGGTCGGTCGATTCGGAGTCGGTCACATAGAGCACGTCGTTGGCATCGATGTAGATCCCGCTGGGACGGCTGAATTGTTTCCATTGGTCGAGGAAATTGCCGTCCTGATCGAAGATCTGAATGCGATTGTTGGCGCGATCGCCCACGAACAGCCGCCCGCGGGAATCGAAGGCGAGGGTATGCGGCACTTCGAATTCACCGGGCCCGGAACCGTGCTTGCCCCACTGCTTGAGGAACTTTCCGTCTTTGTTGAACTTCACAATGCGCGCGTTGCCCATGCCCGGAGTGTGGCCGTCGGCAACGAAGATATCGCCGTTGGGCGCGATGGCCACATCGTTCGGCTGATTGAACGTGTCCGGTCCGTCGCCAGCTACGCCCGCCTTGCCGAGCGTCATCAGAACCTTGCCTTCCGGACTGAACTTGAATACCTGATGGCCGATGCCGTCTTTGCCTTGACCATCGGTAATCCAGATGTTCCCGTCTCTGTCAATTGCGATGCCGTGCGGAAAGATGAACATGCCCGCGCCAAAGCTCTTCAGCAGATTGCCGGCGCGATCGAACTCCAAAATGGGTGCAAGTTTCGAACCCGCGCAAGTGTTGACGCCGCACCGTTCCGCAACCCAGATGTTGCCCTGGCGATCGACCTCCACGGCGCTGGTCGATCCCATGCTGCGGCCGTCCGGCAGATGGAACCAGCCCGCCACGGTGCGATACGGGTTCGGCGCCGAATTGTGGTCGGCCGCGGCAGTGGGCGGATCGGACTTCAGAAACTTCAGCAACTCGCGGTTGAAGACCTCGGGCATTTCGAGATGCGGCACATGACCGGAGTTGGGGATGAGAACCAACTGCGCGCCGGGAATCATGTCCGCGGCGTGCCGCGCCAGGGCCGGAAAATCCGGGCCGTCTTTATCGCCGCCGAGGACGAGCGTTTTCGCCTTGATCTTCGGCCAGTCGTAAACCACCGGGTCGAGATACGGCATTTGCCGGTATAACGTGCTCACCATCGCCAGGCGTGGCCAATCGGCGCTGAGCGTGGGCGCGTAGAGGATGCGCACGTACTGCTCATACTCAGGCTTCCAACCGCCGGGCGTTTGAAAGTAGCGATGGATAGTGGCGGAGAAGCCCTGGTAGAGCTGGTCGTGGGTCTGCGAGATGGTCGCTTTATAGGCGTCATCGGCGCTGCGCCAGGGCGTTTGATAGCGCGGGTCGGTCAAGCCGATCGGGTTGTAGAGTACAGCGCGCTCCGTCATATCGGGGTAGGAAGCCGCGAATCGCGCGGTCAACATGCCGCCCATGGAATGCCCCACCACCGCTACTTGCGTGACGCCGAGCGACTGCAGGAGCTTGCGCGTGTTCAACGCCATGTCGTGAAAGTTGTAGGGGATGATCGGCTTCGACGAGCGGCCGAAACCAATCTGATCAGGTACGATGACGCGGAAGCCTTCCTGGCGCAGGGCTTCGATGGGTCCGCCAAAATAGAAGCCGCCGAAATTCATGCCGTGCAGCAGAACGACGGTGCGGCCATTCGGCTGGCCCGCGGGAGGGACGTCCATGTAGGCCATGCGGACGTCCTGGCCGTAAAGCGTCAGCGGGAAAAACGACACCGGGTAGGGGTAAGGGATCTCTTCATAAGTGATGCTGCCGGGCTTCACATCCGTGGGCGCTTTCACGGGCGCGGCGTTTCCCTGAGCCAGGACCGGCGCCTGCGTCCACAACCATGCGCCCGCGATGGCCGATGCCGCAATCCACTTCGAGCGTCCCCGAATCGCCAGTTCCATGCCAGAACCTCCGCCGCCTATCATATGCACCCCAAGCCGCGCTCGCAACGCTCAAAACACCGCTTCCCTCCGGTCGCGCTGTGAAACGGACTAAGAGCTATGTACCGTCGCCAGCGCTAGGTAACGCCGGCGGTCTTCGCTGCCGGCTAAAGGACTCCGTAAACTTACGAACGGGCCGCCTTACGGAACCGCCGCCGCAAGGGAGTGCCGCACGGCCCTGTGGACCACCAAAAGCAAAAGCAAGGAAGACAAGATATCCACCACACGCTGGGCCATGAGCTGTATCGCGAAGGTTTTGGGTGCGTCTTCCCTGGAGCAGTCCTAACGCCTTCGCTTTTAGTAAGATAATGATGCACACCGAGGAGGGGCAAAGGTGACACAGCGCGGGGCCGGCCGATCGAGCCGGCGCGAGATGCTTCAGGCATTGGGGATTTGCGCCGCGCCGTGGATGGCCCTCCGCACCGCTCGCGCGGGCGACCTGCCGCTCAGCACCAGCGGCCTGGAACACATCGGCATGACGGTGCCCGACCAGGAAGCCACCGCCAAATTCTACGGGCGGATTTTCGATCCGCAGCTCTTTCAGGAGCGCGATCCGCCGCCGCGATTCTATGTCCGCACGGGCATTTCGTACATCGCCTTCGGTGGCGGCAGGGAAATGCCGCCACGCATCGATCACTTCTGCGCGCTGGTCGAAAACTATAAGCCGGAGGAGATGCGCAAAAGCCTGGAAGAGGCCGGCGTGCCGATGGCGGGCCGCGGTCCCGGTTCCATGGCCGCCGATCCCGATGGCATCCGGCTGCAAATGCTGGGCGTCCCGGGTGGGTTGGCGCGCACCATTATCCCGTCCTCGCGGATTTCGCAGGACGAGCCGGCGGTCGAAGCGATTGGATTCGATCACATCATGCTGGCGGTCTCGGACATCGAGAAATCCGCCGTGTACTATCGCAAGTTCTTCGGCATGGAGTCGCGCACGAAGAAGCCCGAACGGGCGTGGTTTCAGGTGGCGCGCACACGGCTGGGACTGGAAACGGTGAGCGCGGGCAAGACGCCGGGCATCGACCACGTCGGTATTCGAGTAGCGGGCTTCGAACGCAAGGCCGTTACGGAAAAGTTGAAGAAGCTGGGAGCCGAGATTGCGCCGTCGAACGACGAAGCGTTGTTGCGTTTTCGGGACCCCAACGGTTTGGTGATGGAGTTGAAAGCGGGAGCTTGACGATGACTCGATGGCTATCGATCGCCGCGGCCGCCGTTCTGTTGCCGGCCGCCGGTTTCAGCGCGGCCCTCACGCTGGCCGAAGCGGCCAAACAGGAGGACAAGGCCGCCGTGCGCTCGCTGCTGGCGCAGAAAGCGGACGTGAACGCGCCGCTCGCCGATGGCACCACGGCGCTCCACTGGGCAGTCGAAACGGACGATCTCGAGACCGTGAATCTGCTCCTCGAAGCCGGCGCGCGCGTGGGAGCGCAGGATCGCTACGGACTGACGCCGCTGTATTTCGCGTGTGCCAATGGGAACGCTGCCATGGTCCGCAAGCTGTTGGCGGCGGGCGCGAACCCGAACGCTCCCGGCTCGGGCGGCGAAACCATGCTGATGGCGGCCATCCGCGCGAGCAGTCTGGAAGCGGTGAAAGCGCTGCTACAGAATGGCGCGGCCATCAACACGCAAGATACGGCCACCGGGCAAACGGCCCTCATGTTGGCCGTGCGCATGAACCAAACGGAAACCGTGCCGCTGCTCGTCGAGTACGGCGTCGCGGTCGATGCGCGCACGCGGACGGGCAAGACTCCGGCCTGGCGCGCACCCAACGCCGGCGGAGGCTCGCACGGCGCCGGGGTCAATCGCGGCGGCTGGCCGGAGCGCGGCATTCTGGAAGCTACGCCGGGAGGGATGACGGCTCTCGAATACGCGGCTCGCGACGGCGACCTCGAAATCGCGCGGGCGCTTTTGAATGCCAAGGCCGATGTGAACCAGCCGGAAGCGAACGGCATCTCGCCGCTGCTCATGGCCGTCACCAACGATCACGTTGACGTTGCCAGGCTGCTTCTGGATCGCGGCGCAGAAGTCAATACACCCGACTTCTGGGGACGCACGCCGCTGTGGGCGGCGATTGACATACGCAATCGCGATTACGTTTACGGCAAGAATTACGAACAGGGAATCGACCGCGGCGCCTGGCTGGAGTTTATTCAGGTATTGCTGGCGCATGGCGCCAACGTCAACGCGCGGACCCATGAGTATCCGCCGATCCGCCGGTGGGTCATGCCCATCAACGATATCTCGTGGGTGGATCTGATCGGCCAGACGCCGTTTCTGCGGGCATCGCTGGCCGGTGACATCACCGTTATGCGGATGCTGCTCGATAAAGGCGCCGATCCCAATATCGCGGCCTATGGCGGAACCACCGCGCTGATGGCCGCGAGCGGCGTGAACTGGTCGGTGGGGCAGACCTATACGGAGTCGCCGGAACATCTAATGGAGGCGGTGAAACTCTGCCTGGAGAAAGGCGCCAATATCAACGCGGCCAATTCCATGGGCATCACCGCGTTGATCGGCGCGGTGAATCGGGGATCGAATAGCATCCTCGAATATCTGGTGAAGAACGGCGCGAAGCTGGACGTGAAAGACAAGGAAGGCCGCACTCCGATGGTTTGGGCGAAGGGTGTTTTTCTGGCGACGGTACCGCCCGAAGAGAAACCGAGCACCGTGGCGCTGCTCGAAAAACTGATGGGCGGCGCGGCCAAATGAAGAGGGCGGAGATGGGCAAAACGCCCATAAAACGGCATCTAAGTGGTTTGTTTGCGTCGAAAAAACGGGCAAATCGCCCATCTGGCCAATTGATGGGGTGCGGGGTTCATTACCGAGCCGCAACTGCAAGGGAGTGTTGCCATGGCCCTTCGGGCCACCAATGGCAATTCAAACTGCGTGGGGTCAGGCCTTCTGGCCTGCCGCCGGGCTTCTGCCCGGCGTGGTCTGTAGTCTCCACACGCCGCCGAGCGGAAGCCCGGCGCCGGCCCGGAAGGGCCGGCCCCACGA
>Ga0335078_10002749_pt1 | contig 26529 bp, 25 predicted proteins | sample Lox_Sample_32_FD_206711 | JGI IMG/M metagenome (GOLD analysis project Ga0335078, IMG submission 206711) | Soil microbial communities from Loxahatchee National Wildlife Refuge, Florida, United States - Lox_Sample_3.2 | ecosystem: Environmental > Terrestrial > Soil > Wetlands | place: USA... | reverse complement strand
CCGATCGTGGCGAGCCCCGAAAGCCCGCGCCTCAATTCCGCATGAATCGTGGCCACCGAGCGTTCCAGCCCGCGTTGCGCGGCGTCAATCAATTCCGTGCTGGAAGCATGGGGCGGCCCCGACCGGAACTCCTCGAGCCCCGTGGCCACGATGCTGGCGACGGGGCTTTTCCTGTTGCGCGTGGCAATGTGGATCGCCTCGTCGAGCTTTCCCGCTTCGAGCACCGGAGTCACTTGCTGCGCAAACGCGCGCGACTGCTTGCGCGCCATGGCATAGCGCAATCCGCGCTCGACCGCCAACCCGATCGAAATCGCCGACATGAGGAGCAGCATGACGACGACTCCCTTCGCCGTCACGCTCATCGAGTGCAGCATCGCCATCAAGTTCCAATCCATGGCCGCCTCCCCGCCGCGAAGAACTCTCACTACGCGGTTAGACACCACGGCCGCCGGCTTTGTGCCGGAGCCTGTCGAAGCCTGCGCTAGGTATGCGTCGAAGGGGAATCCGCCGTCGTGGTTCGCTGAGGCGGCGCCAGAACAATTATCGCGGCTGCGTGACCACGTCGATCAGCGCCGGTTCGCCGCGCTTGACGACTTGCACGGCGCGCTGGATGGCTGGGCCGAGGTCTTTCGGGTCGGTAATGGGGCCTTCGGAATACACGCCCATGCCTTTGGCGACCAGGGCGTAGTCGATGTTGGGGTCGGTGATCGTGGTGCCGATCGATGCGCGATCGATGCCGCGGCTGTGCCGGTCGGCCATGCGCTGCACGTGCATCACTTCCTGGTGATAGGCGCGATTGTTGTGCATCACGTTGAGAAGCGGAATGCGGTGATGCGCCGCGGTCCACAGCACTCCCGGCGCGTACATCAAATCGCCGTCATTTTGAATGTTGACGCTGAGGCGGCCGTGCTTTTTGTTGGCCAGCGCGGCGCCCAGAGCGGCGGGCGCGCCGTAGCCGACGCCGTAGCCGCCCGCGCCGCCGATATACTGGTAATACTTGTCGAAATTCCAGAGGCGCAGCGGCCAGCGGTTCACCCAGGGAGTCACGTCGCTGACGAGCGACCAATCTTCTTTTTCGATCGCGCCCCAAATTTCCGCGCACAGGCGCGCCGTGGAGACGGGGCTCGCGTCCCAGGCATACGCCGCGTCATCGCGCGAGCGGCGCAACGCTTCTTCATGCTGCGCGGCAAGTTTCTTGCCGCGATCGGCGAACATCCTGCGGCGGTCGTCGGTCAGCTGGCGCTTGACGGCCTCGATCAGCGGCGGCAACGTGGTTTCCGCGTCCGCCCCGATGGACAGATCCACTTCGGTGTAGCGCTGGAAATCCTGATAATTACTCTTCTGGTATAGATCGTTTGAGGTAATGCTGATGAGCTTCACGTCTTTCCGGGCAATGGGCTCCGCGGTGCGGTGCAGCTGATCGCGGAAGGAATTGAGGCTGCCCCAGAAATTCACCGCTTCGAGGCCCAGGATCACATCCGCGCCGGAGATCATCGCGCGCGTGCGCTCGGTCTGATTCAAGGGATGCTGCGAGGGGAAATTCATGCGCGCCGCGATATCCACGACGGGCGCCTGCAGCGTTTCGGCCAGCTCGACGGTGTATTTCAATCCGTCGGCGGTGTTCGAGGTGCGCTCGAGCAAAATGACCGGATTCTCCGCGGCCACCAGCATGCGCGCCGCTTCGGCGATCGATCCCGAGTCCCCCACCGGCGGCATGGCTCGCGTGAGTTTCGGAATGTGATATTTCGCGTCCTCGGGTATCGAGCGCTCTTGCAGTTCCCCGTCCGCGATGATCAACACGGGCGCCGTGGGCGGCGTCGTGGCGATTTTATAGGCGCGCACGGCGGATTCCGCGAAATGGTCCAGCGACATTGGCACATCGTCCCACTTCACGCAATCGCGAACGACAGCCGCGAGGTCCTGCGCGCTGTGAACCCACTCGACTCCCGGGCGCCGCGTATTGATCTCCAGGATGTTGCCGGCGATCATGTAAATCGGCACGCGGTCGCAAAACGCGTTGAAGATGGCCATGGCCGCATGCTGCAAACCCACGTCGCTGTGCAGAAAAACGGCCATGGGCTTGCCTTCGATTTTGGCATAGCCGTGCGCGATGCCGACGGAGGATTCTTCGTGGCAGCAGGTGATAAATTCCGGATTCTCATTCCCTCCGTAATTGATCACCGATTCGTGCAGCCCGCGGAAACTCGATCCCGGATTGGAGGCCACGTACTCGATTCCCAGCGATTTCATTAAGTCCACCATGAAGTCGGAACCGGAGCGGCTTTCCGTTAGAACTTCGAGCACGGGAGGCGTGGCCGCCTCCATCTCCCTCGGCATGGGCTGCGCCGTGCCCGCGCGGGAAACTTCGGCCTGCCCCGCATTCGCCGCTGCCGCGGGTAACGCCGCGAGCGCAGCCGCGCCCGCCGCCGCTCCTTTCAGAAACTTGCGGCGATCGATCGCGTCTTTTTTGGCTTTTCGCATCGTGGGTTCCGTCCCTCTCGCAGGGAGATTTGATTCAAGCACTTGAATTTTCCGCCCGAATTGCAACCTTATGCCACCCCCATGGGAGTGTCAAGCGCGCTCCGATTTCCATGGAGTAACGCTTGAGCGCGTCGAAACGCAAGCAAATGCGAGTTTCTGGCGCCGCACGCCGATCGAATGCGAATTTTTTCCTAGACGAATGGAAGGATCGCAACGAGGCGCGCCATCCACTTTCCGGCGCGCCGGATCGCGGATCAAGAGTTTGGAATTTCAAGATTTAAACTTTGAATTTGCCTTTCCTGTGCGCCCAATGCAGGATGAATGAGGAGAAAAAGACTTTGAAGGGTTGGACCGAAACTCCGTATTCCACGTCGAAAGGGAACCTCCCCAGTCTTCCCCTCGGAAGTTTTTTCTGTATGTGACACCGCGTTGTGTCCTTGCAAGTAATCGTTATTTTCGTTTGAGCTTCGAGAGACTTTTTAGATTTTCTCGATCTATCTGAGAAATTCCGCAAGCAAATTCATATTTGGGAGGCTTCATGTCAAGTCAGCAAAATCTGTTACTGGAGCAGGTGTACCCGGGCGGAAAACCGAAAGCCAGGGTGGTTTTAGCTCCGCCCGCGATTCCCCCGCCGAGCCGGGTGTTTGCCGAGGCCTTGCTGGAGAATTCCACCGCGCGCCAGCGCCGCAGTCCGATGGATTGGGCCCTTTCTTTTTTCATTCATTTCGCCATTCTTCTTTCGCTTTTGCTTCTTCCGCTCTATTTCTCGCAAGGCATCGATATGAAGAGATTGGAATCGACGCTCCTCGTTGCGCCCATGCCGCCCATGGCTCCGGCCCCTCCGCCTCCGCCTTCGGTGGCCCGCGCGGTGCGAGAGATCCCGAAGACTTTCACGCCCGGAAAACTCACCGCGCCAACTGTAATTCCCAAGGCCGTTGCAATCGTTTCTAACGACGCTCCTCCCCCGGATGTGGCGTTTTCCGGAGCGGTGGGCGGCGTGCCCGGAGGCGTACCCGGCGGACAGATCGGCGGGATCATCGGCGGAATGCCCAGCGTGGCGGCGCCGGTCGTAGCAGCTCCGGTCGCGGAAGGGCCGAAGCGTCCCGTGCGCATCGGGGGCAACGTGAAACCGCCGCGCTTGATCACCGGCCCCCCGGCCATCTACCCGATCTTGGCGAGGCAGTCGCACGTGCAGGGGATGGTGGTGATCGACGCCATCATCGATGAGCACGGCAACGTCATCCAGGAAAAAGTTGTCAGCGGACATCCGTTGCTGGTCGAAGCGGCGCTAAAAGCCGTTCGAGAACGAAAATATGAGCCCACGGTCCTCGATGGTGAACCCACACCGGTTGACTTGAGAGTTGAGGTCAACTTCCAAATGTAATGACTCGCCACATCCCGCCAACGACCTGCGCGCGGCCAGCGACACGGCCGCGCGCAAGTCTCTCCCGCGGCATGCGCGCGTCCGTCCCGAATCGTTCCAGAGGAATTGCGATACTCGCGCACACTCTGTTTCTCCCCACGAACGAGCTCGCCGGGTATGCCTTGACCCGCCGTGGAGCGGTATATCAAACTGTAATCAGGGGCTTGGGCAGCGGCCCAGGAAATCGCACGCCACGCCGCGATTAATGCCCCTTGGCGAGCCGGATTGAGACCCTAGATCGACCCATGGACAAACCTCCTGAAAAAGCCAAACGCGAATCCCAGGTGGCGCCAGTTATATTGGCTGTCGATGACGACCCCGCTGTGCTTCGCATCATTGAAGTGCAGCTGACGCGCCACGATTACATCGTGAAGACAGCCTCCAGCGGCGAAGAAGCCCTGCGGATCCTGACCGAAGTGATTCCAGCGGTATTGATCCTGGATGTGATGATGGATGGAATTTCGGGCTTCGACTTATGCCACGTGGTCAAACGCGAAAAAAAGTTTCAGGGTTTGCCGGTCATCTTTCTAACTTCGCGGGGAACTCCGCAGGATTATAAGTTGGGGCGCGAGCTGGGCGCGGTGATTTTCATGGTGAAGCCGATCAAGGGCGAAAAATTAGTCAACGTGGTGCAGATGCTGGCGCCCGTGCCCGCCTAGCCTGCATTTCCAAGCTTGAATTCCGGCAACGCTCCCGCCGCACGAATCGAACGAAACGCCATCAAGTTCGGGCGTATTCCCTCTCTAATTCCGCCAAGGACGCCTGCAATTTCCCAAGCTCCACTTCCAGCATGGCAAGGGCTTGCGCGGACCCGGCAATCGATCCCGCCCTCCCGATTTCCTCCAGCCTGGAGGCCAGCTCCACGGTTGTTTCCGCCATCAGGTATGCGGCCTGGCCCTTGAGCGCATGCGCCGCGCGTTCTAGCCCTCTTGGATCGCGCGCGGAAACGGCCTCTCGAATTTTCTCCAAATGTTTCGGGGACTGCGCCAAAAAAATGACCGCGACCTCGCGCAGCAATTCGGCATCCCCGTCCAGGGAATCCAGCGCCGCGTTCAGATCGAGCGCCGGTTTGCCGCCGGATGGAACGCTCGTATCGGCGAATTCGGCGTCTTTAGAAACGTTTGTAAGCTCGTCGATGGTTTTATAGAGCATTTCTTTCTCGAAGGGCTTGGAAAGATAGGCGTCCATTCCGGCCTCGAGGCAGCGTTCCCGGTCCTCTTTCATCGCGGAAGCGGTGGTAGCGATAATGGGAATGTGGCCTCCTACCTCTTTTTCTTTCCGGCGAATGGCCTGGGTCACATCGATGCCGCTCATATCCGGCATTTGGACGTCCATCAAAATCAAATCGAACCGCTCGCGTTCCAGCGCTTCGAGCCCTTCGCGTCCGCTGCTGGTAACGACGATCTGATGTCCCTCTTTGCGAATCCACCGTTCCGCGAGAATTTGGTTGATCGCATTGTCCTCGACGAGCAGAATCCGCAACTTTCGCTCTTCGCCGCCGGATGGCCGCGCAATGGCCCTGGCCGAATCCGAAGCGCTGCCTTGCCCGCGCGCGCTCCTGCTTTGTTTTTTCTGCAAGCCGAAACGCGCGGTAAAGTGGAACACGCTCCCGCGGCCCGCCTCGCTCTCCACCCAAATTTTTCCGCCCATCAACCTCACGAGGCGCGACGAAATGGATAGCCCGAGTCCGGTTCCTCCGTACCTGCGCGTCGTCGAATTGTCGGCCTGAGCGAAGGCTTCAAAAATGAGATCTTGCTTCTCCTGGGGTATGCCGATTCCGGAGTCGGTAACCGAGAAATGCAAACACACATCCTGTTCGGACCGCGATTCTTCGACGATTTCAAGGGCTACGGCACCGTGATCGCTAAACTTGATGGCATTGTCGGCCAAATTCAACAGGATTTGCCGCAGCCGCCCCGCATCGCCGTGCAGCACGTCCGGCACGTCCGGCGCGATGTGGCTCGAGATCTCCAGCCCTTTCTGTTTCGCGCGCACGGCCAGGATTTTCACAATGTCGCGGACCCCGTCGCGCAGGGAAAAATCAGCGGCATCGAGTTCCAATTTCCCCGCCTCGATCTTCGAGAAATCCAGAATGTCGTTGATCAGGGTCAAGAGGCATTTTCCCGACTCCCGGACCATGGTCAGATATTCTCGTTGCTCGGTCGTGAGTTCGGTGTCCAGCGCCAATTCCGACATGCCGATCACCGCATTCATGGGCGTGCGGATTTCGTGGCTCATGTGCGCCAGGAAGGAACTCTTGGCCAGGTTGGCCGCTTCGGCGGCTTCCTTGGCCTTCTTCAACTCCTCTTCCGATTGTTTCCGCACCGTGATGTCCACCAGCGTTCCCTGGTGGCGGAGCATGCGCCCATAAGCGTCGCCAATGGCGTTGGAATTATCGATGCAAATGACCGGCGTTCCATCCTTCCGCCGCAGGGTGATTTCCCGCGTGAGCGAAGAGGACAAGTGCGAGACCTTGCGCTCCGGAAAAACATTTGCCGGCAATTGGAAATAAAGGTCCCCGATGTTGGTTCCCACCAATTCTTCCCGGCGGGAATATCCCAGCATGCGCACCATGGCCGGGTTCACATCCAGCAGGCGTCCGTCGGGATCGCAGAAATAGACGCCTTCCTGGAGCGTTTCAAACAGCTCGGTAAAGCGCGACTCGCTTTCGCGCTGCGTGGTGATGTCCCGCGCCAGGCCGCTCGCCCCGACCACGATGCCGTCCTTCACCACCGCCTGCAAAACGCAATCGAAATAGTGCATAGTGCCCGTCTTCTTCACGCGCGCCCGCACTGTCCCGGTCCAGGTTCTCTTTTCCACGAACCAGGCGACGGATTCTTTCAGGTTCTCCAGCAGCGGCTCCTCGAAAAAGTCCTGCATGCGATGTCCCACGAGCTCCGAGTAAGAACATCCGAAAACCTTCGCGATTCGCTGGTTCACGGTGCGGATTTCGCCCTCGAGGGACACCGTGAAAATCAAATGATCGAGGCTGTCGATCAAGTCGCGGTAGCCTTGCCGCGACGCGGAGATGACTTCGGCGAGCCTTTCGAGCTGTTCGGCGCTGGGAGGAGATTCCTGGACTTTCTGCACGCCGGCAACAAATCCGCGCAATTCGTCGATTTCGCGCTTCTTCTTCCAGAGGTGGGCTCCAAAGAGGATGATGAGAATCCCCGCGCCGATCGGCAGGGCCTCCAGATGCCACTGGCTTGACTGAAGCGCCTGTTGGGAAAGAACGGCAACCCCAACGGCGAGAATGCCCAGCATCAAGAGCGCCAGCCGCCAGACCTCATTCTCCTTGTGCTGGAGTTGAAGCAATTCCTGCGTGCGCGGATTGAGGTCCTTGTTGCGGGTTGCCATCGGTCATGTCCTTGCCAGGCCTGGAAGGGCCGTTGGGAAGAAAATCGTGAACCGTCTTTGTCTATCGTAGAAGGTGCACCGGAATGGGGCAATCGGTTTTGGCCCGTGAGTTTCTTAACCGCAATAACTCCAATTCCCATACAAAGGCGGGATTGGGGGCGCATCCAAGCCCCGGCCGGGGCCCGGGTTAGGGCCATTGACGATTCGCTTTCCTTGCAGGTACACGACAGACAACGCTCTGACAATGAGGTCTTGCGCCGCAGCGGCTTGTGAGTGACTCTTAACAATAGAGAGGTACGCCTTTATTCTGCCCGCGCGCCAAAAGTAAAACACGGCTGTTTGGGACTTGAATTATGCCCTCGACCACTCAGAAGGATCGCGGAAAGACCCCGGTAGCCACCCCAACCGAACGCCGCCGCAATTCGCGATTTCATTTTTCGGCCACGGTCGATGCGATCGATACAAAATCTGACTTGAAGGTCTCCGGGCGAACGGGGGATCTGGGCCTGGGTGGCTGCTACGTGGACACGCTCAACCCATTTCCCGTCGGCACGGAAACGAAAATTCGGATTTTCAGAGGGAATGAAACTTTCGAGGCCCGAGCGAAAGTCGTTTATTCCCTGAACGGCATGGGCATGGGCCTCGCTTTCACTTCCATCGATCCGAAACAAATGCAACTCTTCCAGAAATGGCTGCCGGAAGCGAACGCCGAAACCGCCGCCGTTCCGGATCCGCCGCCGGTGCATGACGAGCCCGCAGCAACTGCCCCAGCCGAACAAACGCAACCCATGGAGAATTCCGTCTTAAGCGATCTGATCTCAACCCTCATGCGAAAAGAAATCCTGACGGAAGAAGAAGGGAAAGAGTTTCTCCGAAGACTCACCTAGCCGCTGATTTCCCCCGGCCTCGTTTCCTCCTTTCGCATCCCGAAAAATGCAAAGAGCTTCCCAAGAATTCCAGTGATCCTCGGCGGGTGTCTGTGTGACACTGGATCCGCGGCAACGAAACCATGCAACGACCTCCGCTCCAGCAGATCGTGCGCCGCGCCGCGCACTGGCGCTGTCCCAATTGCGGGCGCGGCCGCTTGTTTCGCGGCGTTTTTCGCATGCTCCCGCGCTGCCCGGAATGCGGGCTTTCCTATTTTCCCGAGCAGGGATACTACCTCGGCGCCATGATCATCAATTACGCGGTCACGACGGCCGTCGTCGTGGCGATTTTCCTTTTGTCGCTGCTGATTCCGGATTTCACCGCGCTCTCGACCAATTCCAAAATCCTGCTTTGGATGGCTTTCGCCATCGCTTTGTCCTTGTTGCTGGTCCGGCACTCTTACAGCTTCTGGCTCGGCATCGATTTCTGGATCAAGCCCAGGCAACCGGACATTCCTTCCCTTGAAAAATTCCGAGACTGATATTTCTCCAGGATCGGAATGCGTACGAGCGCGTATTCTCGCTACCCGCCTCGCGCCAGCCGTGCGGCGATTCCGATAGCCGCCCCGCCGAGCACCAGCCATGCCGAATTGACGCGAAAGCGCAACAGCAGCACCACGCTGGCAATCGCAAGGGCGATGGTCAGCCCATCCACAATCGCCGAGCGCCCCAGTTGGTAGCTGACCGCCGCCATCAACGCGAGCGAGGCCACGTTCACTCCATCGAGAAATGCGCCAGCCGTCGCGGACCTGCGTATCAGCGGAATGAGCGGGCCGCTGACGGCTACCAGGACAAACGCGGGAAGGAATATTCCAATCGTGGCAACGAGCGCTCCCAAAGGTCCTCGCAACAAGTAGCCCAGAAACGTTGCCGTGGTAAATACCGGCCCCGGCGTCACCTGCCCGATGGCCACCGCATCCACCAACTGCGCATCGGTCACCCATGCGCGATGCACCACCAGATCGGCCCGCAGAAACGCCAGCAAAACATACCCGCTGCCGAACACGATCGAGCCGATCCTCACGAACACCAGAAAAAGCGCCCACATGCCGGGAATAACGACTGCCACGCCCGCGGCCCCCGCCCAGGGAAAAATTTTCAGCAAGGCCGCGCGCGCCCCGCGCCACACCGAGATGAGAGTCAGCGATCCTGCCGCTCTTCGGTTTCCGGGCCGATTCCCGGACAGCGCGCGAATCCCCGCAAGGACCGCGCCCGCCCCAAACAAAATCGCGAGAACATTCACCTGCGCCACGCTTAACGCAACGCAGATCACGCCCGCGACCGCCAGAAGCCAGCTCTTCACCGCGGTGCGTCCGAGCCCCCAGAGCGCCTGCACGATCACAGCGATCACCACCGGCTTGACGCCGTACAGCACCCCGGCCACCGCCGGCAAATGCCCGAAGCGCACGTACGCCCAGGCGATGATCCCCACGAGAATCGCCGCTGGAAAAATGAAGCACGCGCCGCCCACGACGAGGCCCGCCCATCCGGCACGCAGATAGCCGATGTGAATCGCCAATTCGCTCGAGCTAGGGCCGGGAATAATGCTGCTCGCGCCAAGCAGGTCGAGAAATTTTTCGCGCGAAAGCCATTTCCGCCGGCGCACCAGCTCATCTTCCATGATGGCGATATGCGCCGCCGGCCCTCCGAACGCGGTAACGCCCAGCCGCAGAAAGAAAAGCGCCACTTCTTTCAGCGATCCGCGTTTCGCCGCATCCGACGCGGCTATTTGGTTTGGTTCGAGATCGGCCATGCTAAGGAAAGATATCCCCTTGGGACAAGGTGCAGCGCACTTTTTGTGGCACAGGCTTCAGCCTGTGTGGGTTTTCAAATAGAAGGAAGCGTAGCCTATAGCATTCGCAGAAACTCTGACAGGCTGAAGCCTGTCCCACATTATTAATATGAAATATAATTTAGTGTGAATTCACTGCGGCCATGTAAGGATTCAGATCCACCGCCCGCCAATCGCCCCGAATCATCGCGGCGCGAATCTGCGCGGGCGTCTTCCCCTTCTGCGTGAGCTGATACGAGAGCACCGCTTCCTTCTGGCAAATGTCGCACTCCGCCCCGTGCATCCCCGCGAAGCAATCCAGCAAGCTCTTGTGCCCTGCATGCCGGTCGCAATAGCAGTAGCAAGGCTGCTGAAATAGCACCGGCCTGATTTTCGCCGCCAGCGCGTACACATTCCGGTTCAACGCATCGGGAAACCGCTTCGGGTCGAGCGTCGCCGGAAACGGCGGCTTGAGCGCATACGCGTGGTAGGAGGGAATGCCAAGATCGGCCCCGCCGGACATGTCCATCTGCATCTGCTGGTCCTGCCCACTCTCATCGGCGCCGAATGCCGGACGAAGTTGCGCCAGCCCCACGCCCGCCAGCGTCAATGTGAATGCGATTACCGCCGCGATGTATTTGCTGTTCATAATGTTGAAACCTCAGCTTTCAGGAAACAGTTGCGTCCGGTTCGGTCGTGTCTGGCTGCTGCTCAATGGAAGCGCTGCGATCGGGGTCAGGCTGGGAGCCCGGCGCGGAGGCGGGCGCGGCAGGCACAGTCTCGGAAGAGGGTGCGCTCAGCTCAGAAGAAACTGGCTCAGAAGAGGTCGATGCGGCTTCGGCGGCCCCGGCGGCAGCGGCCGTAGTTGTTTCCAGGCGTGACGAAAGCGCATCCGTCAGCAAATCGATCAGCTTGCGCGCGCCTTGCCCATCGGCGTCCAGATCCGGGTTGTACCCTGCCACTACGAGACCGGCGAGATTCGGCTGGCTGACGAATACGCGAAGGGCGTCACGCACTTCGTTTAGGCTGAGGCCGCCCGCGCCGGGGAAATTCGTCCAGGGAAACTCTTCGCTGGCGATTACGTCCACGTCGAAGTGGAGGATGAACTCGTGATTGGACGCGTGCACGCGTTCGAGGGCCAAGCGAGCGGCGGCAGCGGCTCCCACAGTAGAAACTTCCAGGGAGGGGTGCCGGCGCAAGGGGGAAGCGACTAGATATTTTTCCTCCGGCGGATCGAGCCGCTCGAATCCGAAGAGAGCCACGTCGGGTTCGCGAACCAGGGGAGGCTCCCCCCAGAAGCGCACCAGTTCGGGCGCGCCGCGTCCGATCACTTGCGAAATGACCATGCCGTCGATGCATCCCGAGGGCGTCGTTGCCGGCACGTTGAGGTCGGCGTCGCGGTCCACATAAATCAGGCTAACGTTGCGGTAGTAGCGGCGCGTCCCGGCGATGGCCGCCAGAACGGAAATGCAGTCTCCGGAAAGAATAAGGGGGAGCGCGCCGGATTTCACCGCGACTTCAACGCGCGGACGCAAATCGTTTAGCGATTTCAAGATCGCGGAAACGTTTCTGGCGCGGGGATGTTCGTCGTCCGGTTGGAAAACGTAGGTGGCCGTATCGCCTTGATCGGTGACTAGAAAGCCGGCGGCCTTCAGCCGATCCGCGATTCCGGCGGCGCGCAACGCGGCCGGCGCGCGCTCCAGTCCCGCGCGGAGGGCCGCGGCGCTCGTGGCCGCCCCCAGCAGGACAATATTCTTCGTCTGACGGGTGATCTTGACCGCCAAAGTGGCTCTCCTGAAATTGGAGACCTGCTCCCCTGATTGACGACAGCCTGCATATCCATTTCGCTAAACGGCATTTCCCCTAATTCGAGGCCGGCGCGATGGTCGTCAGCTCGGACGGCAGCGTGAACCGCACATCCTCGCGGATCAAATCGAGGTCGCGCTGATTCGTGTAACCCAGTCGAGCCAGGTGCTGGCTCACCTGCTCGACCAGAATTTCCGGCGCCGACGCGCCCGCAGTCAGCCCCACGCGGCGAATTCCTTCCAGCCATTTTGGGTCGATATCCTTGGCGGCGTCAATCAATTCCGCCGGCACCCCCGAGCGCTTGGCGACTTCCACCAGCCGGTTGGAGTTGGAACTATTGGGCGAGCCCACCACCAGGATCAAGTCCACTTCGCGCGCCAACTGCTCGACCGCTTCCTGCCGATTCTGCGTGGCGTAGCAAATATCGTCCGAAGCCGGCCCTTCGATCGTAGGAAACTTTTCGCGCAAGCGGGCGACGATCTCCTGCGTGTCGTACAGGCTCAAAGTCGTCTGGGTGAGAAACGACAGGCGGCTGGGGTCTTTCACTTCGAGCGCGTCCACGGCTTCGACGCTGTCCACCACGACGGTTTGCTGCGGCGCTTCTCCCGAAGTGCCCACAATTTCCTGGTGATCGCGGTGGCCGATCAAAATGATTGTGCGATTCTCCCGCGCGAACTTCAGTGCTTCGAGATGCACCTTGGTGACCAGCGGACAGGTCGCGTCAATCACGCGCAACTGGCGCAGGCGCGCTTCCTCGCGCGTGGTCGGCGGAACGCCGTGCGCGCTGAATACCAGCACCGAGCCGAGCGGCACTTCCTCGACCGTCTCGACGAAGATCGCGCCGTTCTGCCGCAACTGCTCGACCACGTAGCGGTTGTGCACGATTTCGTGGTGCACGTACACGGGCGGCCCATACGCTTGCAGAGCCAGCTCCACGATATCCACCGCGCGCACCACCCCCGCGCAAAAGCCGCGCGGACGCACGCGAATCAAGCTTTTCCCTTCCGCCAACGGTTGCATCTGGTTGCTCATTTAGCAGCCTCGAAAATGCGAGAATAGATTATCACGGTGAAGGATCATTTTGCGACCTTTTGGAGCCGCAAGGCCACGTGAAATGAGGATATAATTTCCATGATTCCCTTATAATGCCTCCATGCGAACGATTACTCTGGAAGAGCACTTTGCAAGCCCGGCGTTCCTGGAAGGTCCAGGAGGACGGCATCTGAACGAAGCCGCGAGAGCGATCGAAAGCCCGATCGCCAAAGCGCTCGAGCGGCTGCGCGACATCGGCGAACGCAGAGTTGGGGAGATGGATGCTGCCGGGATCGATGTCCAGGTCCTGTCACTCACTTCGCCGGGTGTGGAACAGTTGGAGGCCAAGGAAGCCGTGGCAGCTGCTCGCGAAGCGAATGATTTCCTGGGGGCCGCGGTCCGAAAATATCCCAAACGCTTCGCCGGATTTGCGACCTTGCCTACCGCGGCTCCTGATGCAGCGGTCTCCGAATTGGAACGCACCATCCGCGAATACGGCTTTAAAGGAGCATTGATCAACGGCCACGTGCGAGGGCGCTATCTCGATGACAAGTTTTTCTGGCCCATCCTCGAGCGGGCAGAAACCTTGAATCTACCGATCTATATTCATCCAACGCAGCCGCCGAAGCCCGTCATCGACGCATCCTATTCCGGTTTTTCTCCCGCCGTCACCAATATGCTGGTAACCGCAGGCTGGGGTTGGCATATTGAGACGGCGATTCACGTCATCCGCCTCATCCTGGGAGGCGTATTCGACCGCTTCCCGAAACTCCAAATCGTCATCGGCCACCTGGGCGAAACGCTGCCGTTCATGCTGCCCCGATTTGAGGTGATGCCGATGGCAATAACCAAGCTTAGCCGGCCGATCCCGGCCTATCTTCGCGAGAACGTCCATTACACGATCAGCGGTTTCAATTTCACGCCGGCTTTCCTCGATCTTTTCCTGGAAGTGGGTGTCGAGCGCATCATGTTTTCCGTGGATTATCCCTATGGATCCATGACGCGAGCCCGAACTTTTCTAGAAGAACTGCCCGTCAGCTCGGCGGACCGCGAACGCATCGCGCACGGCAACGCGGAACGGCTGTTCGGACTGTAAAATCCAGCTGACCCGGGCTCAGCCTTGCCAGATTAGGCTAGCGGTAATATAGTCCCGTTCTCACCCCGGAATCGCCAATCGTGGAGTCACGCCATGTCAAAAGAAAGCCAAATCACGCGAAGAACATTGCTCAGCGCCGGCGGTAGTTCCGCGCTTGCGTACCCCCTGCGCGGATTCGCGCGTTCTTTGGATGAGCCGAACGCCGCGGCAGCGAAGGTGGAGAAGGACGTCGTCATCGGCAAAGGCGGCACCACCGACCTGCATGTGGATATTTACAGGCCGCCCGCGGGAACCGAGAAGCGCATGGCGCTCATCCATCTGCATGGAGGGGGATTCGCTCGCGGGAACAGGGGCATGCTCGGTCCGCAGATCGTGCCGATTGCGGCGCGCGGATATTTGTCCCTCGCGGCCCAATATCGTCTGAGCGGCGAGGCCAAATGGCCGGCGCAAAGTGAGGATGTGAAGACCGCGATTCGCTGGACGCGCAATAACGCCGCCATGCTCGGAATCGACCCCAAACGCATCGGCGTGGTAGGCCACTCGGCCGGCGGCCATCTCGCGCTATTCGCGGCCGGCGCAGCGGATACGCAACTCGCCGCGTGCGTCGCGTTCTATCCCGTGGCCGAGATCACCAAGGACACGCCAGGGGCCGCTGCGCTCATGCCTGCCGGAGCGGACGAAGAAGCCATGCGCGCCGCGAGCCCAACCACCTACATCAAAACGGGATATCCGCCCACCATCGTCTTCCACGGACTCGCAGACGTGACGGTTTCGCCCGACAGCAGCCTGCATCTGTTGCAGTTGTTTCGCGGCGCCGGCGTCCCGGCGGAACTGCACACGTTCGCAGGCGTCCCGCACGAATTCGACGGCCATCCCGAATTCGCCGATTCGTGCGCGGCGCTCACGGATTTCTTCCTGGATCGATATGTTCTGAATCCGCGGACGTATCCACCGTTTACTCCCGGCGGCGCCCCGCGCACTCCCGCTGCGTAGGGTTGGGAATTTTTTCCCAGTAGCCTGTCATGACCCTTTTTCCGCTGGAATCCGTCTAAGTACATTAGGCGTTGAGTGGATGCGCTCGACTCCACTATAATGCCTTGTTTTGCAATGGGTGCGACGGCTGTCTGCTTTTGGGATCGCGGAAGATCCAGATAGCGTTGCGCGGGAGGAATTTCGGACGTGTGGGACGCTCTTCGTGAAAAAAAGTTAGGCGTGCGGATTTTGCTTGGAGTCGTGGTCGGGGTTCTAGGCATCGGCATGCTCCTGTATCTCGTGCCTCAGGGTACCAACGACTTGAACTCAGCCGACGTGGTCGCCCAAGTGGGGGACCAGACTATCTCCGTCGTCGATGTCCAGAACCAACTGAACAAGGCTACCCGCGGCAGCCAGATTCCTCCCGCCCTGCAGCCGATCTATATGCAGCAGGCGCTCGATCAGTTGATCGATGAAAAAATGCTCGTGCTCGAGGCCGAGCGCATGGGCCTGCGCGTCACCGACGAAGAGCACGCCGACTTGCTGAAGAAACTCGTCCCCACCGCCTTTACCGGCGACAGCTTTATCGGCATGGACCGCTACTCCGCCGAAGTCCAGAACCGCTTTCAGATGAGCGTCCCGGAGTTTGAAACGGAAGTGAAAAACGCCCTCTTGCAGCAGAAATTCCAGCAGCTCGTCACCGATGGCATTACGGCCAGCGACGACGAGGTGCGCGAGGAGTTTCGCCGCGAGAATGAAAAGATCAAGCTCGATTACGTGGTAATCAAGCCGGAAGACCTCCAATCCAAAATCGAGATTTCCGACGCGGACCTCGCCTCCTATTTCGACCAGCATAAAGCCCAGTACGTGGTTCCGGAGCGCCGGACCGTGGATTACGCCATTCTCACCCTGGCCGAGCTTAAGCAGCGCTCCCCAGTAACGGAAGACGAGGAAAAGATCTACTACCAGAACCACATCGACCAATACAAACTGGAAGACCGCGCCCACGTCGCCCACATTCTCTTCAAGACCGTGGGTATGACCGACGCCGAGGCCGCCGAGGTCAAGAAAAAAGCCGAAGACGTGCTCAACAAGGCCAAGCATGGCGGGAATTTCGCCGATCTGGCCAAGCAATATTCCGAGGATACGACCAAAGACAAGGGCGGCGACCTGGGCTGGATCGTCCGCGGGCAGACGGTGCCTGAATTTGAAGCTGTCGCGTTCAGCCTGCCCAAGGGTTCGATTTCGGATTTGGTGAAGACTCAATACGGCTTCCACATCATTCAGGTGATCGACCGCGAATCCGCGCGTACGCAAACGCTCGATGAAGTTAAAGCCAGCATTGCCAACCAGTTGCAGCAGGACAAGGCGGAGCAGTTGGGCGAGAACATTTCCAACCAGATTGCCGACGAAATCCGCCGCGCCGGGCGCGTGCCGCTCGATGAGCTGGCCAAGAAATTCAACCTGATGACCGGCGAAGCGAAGCTGGTCGAAGCCAACCAGCCGCTTCCGGAACTCGGCAACGCACCGGGCCTGGTGGACACCATCTTCCATCAACGCGTAGGCGATGTGGGCGCGCCCATTCGCACGGATCTCGGCTACGTGGTCCTTTCCGTGAAGGACATCCTGCCGTCGCACCCGGCGACTCTGGCGGAAGTTCACGACCGCGTGGCCAGCGATTACCGGCACGAAAAAGCCGTCACGCTCGCCAAAGATCGCGCCGAGGAACTCGTCAAGCGCGCCAAATCCGGCGAAAATTTCGCCGCAGCCGCAAAAGCCCTGGGCCTGGAAGTAAAAACATCGGAGCTTCTCTCCCGCACCAGCTCGATTCCTGACGTAGGCAGCGCCAAGCAGTTTGCAGCCGCCTTTAGTTTGCCGGTCGGCCAGACCGGCGAACCACTCCCGCTCGGCCAGAATTGGGCGATTTATCGCATCGCCCAGCACGATCCCGTCAATCTGGATGATTTCGACAAGCAAAAGGCCAAAATCGAAGAGCAAGTTTTGCAGCGGAAGCGGCAAACGGCCTATGAATTGTTCCGAGCCGCCCTGAAAACGCGCCTCCAGCAAGAGGGCCAATTGCAGTACAACGCGGAAAATCTGAAGCGCTTGACAAACCCCGCATAAACAGTAACTACAAGAAAATAATAGCGTTATAAATTCCTGAGCGATACTTGCTTTCGCTCCCGCCGTGGGCTAGCATATTTGTGTCCGCAGCCGTGAGCCCTACGCCAGGGGCCGAGGCTTTAGCGCTATCGCCTTCCCAGCGTGTTTTGCTTCTCGTAGGTTCGGTTCTTCTAATCCTGACCGCGGTGCTGTCGTGACGTAATCATCGCTCGGCATGGAACAGGGGTTAAATTCCGTTACAAAAAGCTCTTATCCGAAATCTGAGACACGGGGAATTCAGTGAGGTGCACGATGCAGGGGAAGACGAATCACCGCAATGAGTACCAATGCACGATCGAAGTAAATCAGACCGGGAAGTACTGCGTCCGAATCCGGGCGTCCTTTGCGCGAAAGGCCTGGGTCCTGCCGGTCTATTTCCTGGCGTCCACGTTTGACCGCGCCATGCGCAAACTGGAGCAAGTGCTGCAGTTCCTACAGCAAAAGGAAGAGCGCCTGTGGTTCTGGGGCGTCGAATACTCGGACGACCCCAATTTCTCCGAGGAGCTCGTCCGCGAAGCAGGGCTGCGCCTGGATCGCAGGATCGAATTCCCGCGCCGTTCCGCGAATGTGGCCCTCTCGCCGGAAAAACCTGTGCCGGCCGTGTTGCTGGCCCCGGTTCGCCGGGGGCTGGCGCACTCGATCGATAGCGGGCGGGTGAGCGTCGCGGGGAATTAAGCCTCCCTAATTAAGATTGAGCCTCCCTGCTCCTCAAAATTTTTCGGATTGGGGCAGCGCCCGCGGTCAGTCTGCGTCTGTCAGTCCCGTCAAGCAGGCGAAAAGCGCCAGCCTCTGGTTTTCAAGATTCCTCACCGCAATCAGTCATCTGACACGTTTACCGTGTCGATCACCCCAATGACGGCCGAATCGATGGGAGAGTTGGGACGGCCGACGGCGGTCATGGCGCAATAGCCTTCCGTGGTGAGCAACACGAGGTCTCCAACGCCCGCGTCCACGGCGTCGAGCGCCAGGACGGGATCGCCCCGGTCCGTGCCGTCGAGTTGCAGCGGTTGGACGACGAGCAACTTGCGCCCTTCGTGCGAGGGCACTTTCTGCGTGGCCACCACTTCCCCGATGACGCGCCCGATCAGCACGCGAAGAAGTGTAGGGGCGAACGGCCATCTTGAGGAAGGAAAAAATGATAGCGAAGCTTGCGCCGGGTATTCCGATGCGCGCGGCCCGGGCTTACGAGAGGAGATTCACGGAATCGACGATGCCGACGATGGTCGCTTCGGTGGGCAAATCCACGGGGAGGAAGGGGAAGCTGGCCTCTTTGCCCCGGCACCAGTAGATCGTTTCGCCGGCCCCGGCGCCGACCGCGTCCAGGGCGATGACGGGGCGGCCCTTGTCGCGGCCCTTGCGGTCTAGCGGCTGGACGATGAGGAGCTTTTGTCCGACGAGCGCGGGATCTTTCATGGTGCAGACAACGTTGCCGATGATGCGTCCGAGTTGCATGTTATTTTTTCCTCGCGGCGGCGAGTTCGGCTTCGTGCAACGAGTCCAGCATCACTTCGTCGACGATACCGACGATGGCGGCGTCCACGGGGCGGTCTTTGCATTCAGCGGCGTTGCGCGCGGAGCTGCCCGTGACGACCAGGACGGTTTCGCGGAAGCCCGAATCCACCGTGTCCACGGCGATCACGTAGCCGGATTCATCGTCGCCTTGCGGAGAAACGGGTTTCACGACCAGAAGTTTTTTCCCTTCCAGACGCGCGTCCTTGCGCGTCGAAACCACGGTGCCGACGATGCGACCGAGAATCATATGACCAGCAGCAACCTCACATCCATACAGCAGAAATTCCATTCGGAACAAACATCGCGAAGTGCTCGGCGAAGCAATTCCAACAATCCGAAATGCGGAGAAACGACGCTCCACGCGTTCCTGCCATCCCGCAATCCCTCAAGGCGCATTCCCAGCCGGCGTACCCGACTAAGGGAAATCATCCAAATCGCACTCGATGCCTCCGCGAACCGGCCGGAGCGGCCTCTGCGCCGATTCCTACTGCCCCTGAAAGCCGAGGCAGCAGCCGCAGTCGCGGAACCCATGAAGGAAGACGCCTTCGAGCGTTAGACTGCGACGCCTGTCTTCCCAATGGGAAGCACGTCCTCGAGCGACGCATGCGGCCGTGGGATGACGTGCACGGCCACCAATTCGCCTACGCGGCGCGCCGCCGCGGCGCCCGCGTCGGTCGCAGCTTTTACCGCGGCAACGTCGCCGCGCACCATGGCCGTCACGTAGCCCGATCCGATTTTTTCCCAACCAACGAGCGTGACTTTGGCCGCCTTGACCATCGCGTCCGAGGCCTCGATCATCGCCACCAGCCCGCGGGTCTCGATCATGCCGAGTGCTTCGCCCATGCGTTTTCCTCCCGTGGGACAGGCTTCAGCCTGTCTGCTTTTGATTCACACTTTACAAAAATCAAACCCAGACAGGCTGAAGCCTGTCCTACAGCGCTCACCGCACCGCGCGGTCCTTGCGCACTGCTTCTTCGATCAAGGCTTCCAGTTCTTCGCGCGTCACCGAAATGCGTTCCGGCCGCCGCTCGCCGCCGGCCGCATCATCGCTCGTCACGGGACAGCCTGGAACCACGGTGGACGCGGTGGTGGTGCCGTAACGCGCCCGCGCGACGAGCAATTTTTCCACATCGCGCGCAGAAAGCAAGACTTGTTTGCCCAGCAGCTCCGTCATAAGCGACACCTGCGCGAAATGCTCGACGGTCTCCATGCGGAAAAACGCGGTCAGCAAATCCGGCCCGCAGGTCACCACGCCGTGATTGGCCAGCAGAATCGCGTCGAAATGCTGCACCATGGGCTCGAGCGCGTCGGAAAGTTCCTGCGTCCCCGGCGTGCCGTACTGCGCGACCGGGATGCAGCCCAGCGCGATGATCAGCTCGCTGAGCAGCGCCTTGTTGAGTGGGACTCCCGCGGCGGCGTGCGCCGTCGCAGTGGGTGGATGCGCGTGAACCACCGCGTGAACATCGGGCCGGCGATTGTAAATTAAATTGTGCATCGCCAGTTCCGAGGAGGCCTCGCGCCGCCCCGCGACTTTCCGGCCTTGCAGATCGGTGATCACCAGATCGTCCGGGACCATCATCCCTTTGCTCATGTTGGTGGGAGAGGTGAGAACGCGGCGCGGATCGAGGCGCACGGAAATATTCCCGTCGGTGGAGGCAACAAACGCGCGGCCGTGAATCCACCGGCCCACCGTGCAAATGTCGCGGCGGTGTTCGTCCTCGGACTTCATGGCTCCCGGAGAAATGGAATCGGCATTCATCGGAAAGGGGCGGCCGCCGGCAACCTCGCTGTTTTGGAAATCCTCCGTCCAGGGCCGGTCTTGAAGGAGCCCCGGCGCGGGCCGCGATATAGTACTCCCGTCAGGCGTAAATTCCACGTTCCTTCAACGCGAAAGCGACGCGGTCGATCGCCAGCATGTAGGCGGCGACGCGGCTGTTCACCTGATGCGTTTCCGCGTAGCGCACCACTTCCTCAAAACTATGCTCGAGGACTTCCCGCAGCCGGTCATTCACTTCCTTCTCGGTCCAGAAATATCCTTGGCGGTCCTGCACCCACTCGAAATAGCTGACCGTGACGCCGCCGGCATTGGCCAGAATGTCGGGAATCACGAAGATGCCTTTGCGGTCCACGATTTCGTCTGCGAGCGAAGTGCACGGCCCGTTGGCGCCTTCGCACAGGATGCGGGCCTGCAAGCGGTGCGCGTTTTCGGAAGTAATCTGATTTTCTATGGCGGCGGGGATGACGACTTCGGCGGGCTGGAACAAAATTTCGCTCGCGCTCATTTTGGCGCCCCCGCCGGGAAAGTCCGGAAGCGGTTGGCGCTGGGCAAGCACCCAATCCAGCACTTTCGGGATGTCAAAACCGCTTTCGTTGTACAGCCCTCCATGGACGTCGGCGACGCCGACGATCTTGTAGCCGTATTCGTGCAACAATTTCGCCGCCATCGAGCCGACATTGCCGAAGCCTTGAATAATGACGCGTGTGTTCACTCGGAGCATGCGGAATTTTGCAAGCGCCCGGTCGCAATTGATCAACACGCCGCGCCCGGTGGCTTCGTGGCGGCCGCGCGATCCGCCGAGGTCGATGGGTTTGCCGGTGACGACAGCGGTTTCGGTGTGGCGCACGTGCATCGAGTAAGTGTCCATGATCCAAGCCATGGTCTGCTCGTTGGTGCCGAGGTCGGGCGCGGGCACATCGCGTTCGGGGCCAAACCATTCGATCAGCTCGGCCGTATAGCGGCGCGTGATGCGTTCCAGTTCGCCGCGCGACAGTTTGGCCGGATCGCACACCACGCCGCCTTTCGCTCCGCCAAAAGGAATATTGACCACCGCGCATTTCCAGGTCATCCAGCTGGCCAGCGCGCGAACTTCATCCAGCGTCACGCTGGGTGCGAAGCGAACGCCGCCCTTGCCCGGCCCGCGCACGATGGAATGGTGCACGCGGTAGCCGACGAACACTTCGAGGTGTCCGTTATCCAGGACCACGGGAATGTAAACGGTGATTTCCTTGTTGGGGTACTTCAAGAAGCGATACAGTCCCTGCTCGAGCCCTAATTTTCGCGCGGCCGCTTCAAAGCGCGCCTCTGCGGATTCATAAATATTGAATTCATTTTGCACGGCAAGCGTGGCCATGGAAAGTGCTCCTCTTCAATTCACCACGTTGCATGGGCAAGGCGCAAGGAAAACCCCACGCCTTCCAACCAGCCCATGCGACGAAAATAATTGGGCTCCGGGCCGGGCGAGGCCAGTATACGAATCAAACCGCGCGCGGCGCAAGACAAGGAATAGATGCTCGCGAGCGGCCGATACGGTTCAATTGGTGGGGGGCTGGCGCTCGATGAATTCCTCGATCAAAAGTTGCGAAAGGCGCGCCGCGTCATGCCGCACCACGCCGTGCTCCTCGAGCAAATTGTCGAGCAGGCAGCGCACGCCCAGGCGTTGCAGTTCGGAAATGTCCACGAGCACGGGTTCGGCGCCGCGCCGGCTGTAACGGCGCGCGACTTCCGGAGAGACGCGCTGATTGCTGGCCACCACCCAGTCGATGAGCTTGCGGCGCGTGTGTTCATGAATGACGCGCACGTGATCGGACAGCGAAAATCCATCGGTTTCGCCGGGCTGGGTCATCAGATTGGCGATGTAGACCCGCGTCGCGGAGGATTTCTCGATCGCTTCGGCCACGCCCGAAACCAGCAGATTCGGAAGAATGCTGGTGTAGAGAGAACCGGGGCCGATCAAAATCAGGTTCGCTTGCCGGATGCATTCGAGCACCTCGGGAAGCGGGCGCACGCGGCGGGGACGCAGGCTCAGGCGGCGAATTTTTCTACCGCTTTTCGCGATGCGCGTTTCGCCCAGCACGATTTTCCCGTCCGTCATCACCGCTTCGAGCGAAACATTCTCGACCGTGGCCGGAAAGATTCGTCCACGGATCGCCAGAACCTCTCCGCTCACGCGGACGGCCTCGGCAAAATCGCCGGTCACATGGCTCAACGCGGTGAGAAACAAATTTCCGAAACTGTGACCGCGCAAACCACGTCCTGCGTGAAACCGGTATTGAAACAGCCGGCCGAGCAAGGCCTCATCCTGGGAGAGCGCCACCATGCAATTGCGAATGTCTCCCGGTGGGAGGATGCGGTATTCGCGGCGCAAGCGCCCCGAGCTTCCACCGTCGTCCGTGACCGTGACGATTGCGGCGAGATCGCCGATCGGATGGCGTTCCGATTCATGCCGCCGGCGCGCGACAAAATGCTTCAGCCCGCGCAGCAGCATGGAAAGCCCGGTGCCGCCGCCAATCGCCACGACGCGCACTCCGCCTGGAATCACGGCGCGCTGTCGCATTCTTTTTTTCATCGGGATGACATCGTCTTGGAGCGAAGTCACGGCGCCGCGAAATTTAGGCGCCGGAAGCCTCGCGCTCAGGGTAGAGCAATTCGGTGAATCGGGGATCTTCCTGCAAAAACGCGAAATCCTCGTCGTTGCGCGCGTGGTAGCGGTTTTCCGGGCGCAACTGAATCGCGACCTTCAGATTTTCCATCGCCGATTCGGCTTCCCCGGTCAAGCAATCCAGCGCCGCCATGGCGTAAAAAACGTAGTCGGCTTTCGGCGCCAGCTTGCGCGCGCGCAGCAGATGATCGCGGGCTTCATCCCAGCGCCCCAGATTCATCATGGCCACACCCGCCTGATAATGATCTTCCGGCGTGCGCAACGAGGGCGCGGGCTGCTTGGCCATGCGCTGCTCGATAATCCGCAGATGAACCTGCGCGCGGTCGGCCAATTCTTTGCTCGGTCCCGCCTGCACTTTTTCGAGCAATTCTTTCGCTTTGGCGAATTTTTGTTGGTGAAAATGCTGGACGGCTTGTTCGTAGGTTTTTAATTGTTGTTCAAATTGTGGGTCAACCATTTGACGAACCGCTTCCGCGTGTGCCGCGACTTTACTATCTTCCTTATTTTTCAATAGCTTACGGGTTCTGGAAGGGGCGCTCGCCCCGTGCCTTGCGCGTTTTGCCGCCTTACCAGTACGGGCCATTTGCCGGAGTCTAACAGAGGTGCCCGTTATCGTCAACGCAACCCCTGGCTTGGCATCGGAAAAGGTAATTTTTACTTTTCTCTCCTGGGGCCGCGAATTATTTCTTCTTGGCCGCTGCCTTTTTCGCTGCCGGCGGCGGTTCGGGAGCGGCGGCGGCCGGGGTCGGCTCGGGAACCAATATTTTTTTCGCGGAATCGGGAATTTTATCCGCGTTGGCTACGAGCAGCGCAAGCTGCCACATCTGCGTGTCATTCAAGATGTCTTTGAAAGTCGGCATTCCGGTCAGCCGGATCCCGTTTTTTACCTTCCAGTAGCTCACTTGCGGAGGATCGTCCGTCACGCCTTTGCCCTTGAACATCAGCGTTGCGTCCGGATACATATTTCCCGAGATCGCCGGGGCGGGCTGATCGGGCAATCCGTGGCACACGGCGCATTGCTCCTTGTAGACTTTTGCGGCGGCCACATAATTATCTTCGCTCGGCTGGATTGGCGGCGCGGGAACGTTGGCCTTATCGATATGCGCATCGAGCGATCGGTTGGAAATTCTCCGCTCCATCATGATGGGAGGATCGGAAACTGCCGCGGGAGCCGCGCCGGAAACGAAGTAATAGTAAAGGCCGCCCCCGAACAGCAGAATTCCCAACAGCACACCAATCACGAAGCTCTTCATACGCAGGCCTCTCCTCGAAGCGGATTTGGCGAAAAAAGAGTATAGATCAACCGCTTTCTTTTTCGGGAGTCAAAACTTTATCGGTCGAAATTTCTTGGGCATCGCCCTTGTGTATCGGACGCATGGACATGCATGAGCGGCCCCGGGGGCGGGATTCAGACGGCATGCAGCCAATGCGCATCGAGGAACATTCCCCGGTTTGAGGATTGGCCTGCCTTCATGCGTATGCTATAAAATAAGACCCGGTCGGTCAGTCCGGATAACCGTGCCTTTCATCAATTTTCCCGCGCGCGAAATTAACTGCAAGCTGGTGTACTACGGCCCAGGTATGGGCGGAAAAACCGCCAACCTACAGTGGATCTACGACCACACCGGAACCGCGCAAAAAGGCAAAATGATTTCCCTGGCCACGGAAACCGACCGCACGCTTTTTTTCGATTTTCTGCCGATCGACCTCGGCACCGTGCGCGGGTTCAAGACGCGCATTCACCTCTACACCGTGCCCGGCCAGGTGTTCTACGAAGCCAGCCGCAAGCTCATCCTAAAAGGCGCTGACGGCGTGGTCTTCGTCGCCGATTCGCAGGAAGAACGCCTCGACGCCAACCTGGAAACCCTCGAAAATCTGCGCGAACACCTCAAGGAACATAAGCTCGACTTCAACACAATTCCCTACGTGTTGCAGCTCAATAAACGCGATCTCCCCGGCGTTCTCCCCGTCGCGGAACTCACCAAGCAGCTGCAAGCAAAAGGCGAACCGGTCATCGAGGGCGTCGCCATCACCGGCCAAGGCGTATTCGAGACCCTGCGCGAAGTCGCCAAACTAGTTCTCGCCGAATTGAAAAAAGGCGGATAATTCCCACGCGCGGAAAAATCCGAAGCGTCGGTCCATCAGAGCCCAGGTTACCAGCCATTAAAAAGCGAACGCCACCCGCGGAAACAAATGCGGAACCTCGCCATCTATTGCCTCGACTTGGTGGAAGCCGGATCGCAGACGGTCAACTCTTTCGCGTTCACTTCAACTTCGATGGGCAGTTGCAGCAACACGGAAGGTTTCTCAGCGCTATCGCAGCTGCATTCTGCGTCGCACTTCGACGGCAAAAGATTGTAACGGAAGGTGACATCGAAAGTCGTTGGACTGTGCGGCTCGAATTGCCATGTTTTTACGTTCTCTTGCGCCGCTTGTGCCAGCATCGGTTGACCGCTTTGGACCCCAACCGAGGCGACTCGGTTTCCGTCAGTTGAGATTCGCAGCCGAACCACTCCCTCGATGTGCGCTTGCTGGGTGATCCTGGGGTAGAGTGGCACACTCGCACTCGTGACGCTGGGCATACCTGGCTTCGCGGGATTTGGCCCCAAGCTACCCTTTAACAAGTTGGGGAGGTTATCTCTAAACTTCATCATCCATCTCCCCAACTGATCCTGCGGATCGTTCCCAAACGGGCCGGTAATCACGTAGTGAACGGATTCTTGCCAGGTGTTGTACCAGAACTGGTACTCAGAGAATTCATCGACAGCTAGACGACTCGCCAGCATCGGCGATACCCGCATAGCCCTCAGGTCCTCAAGAAGACGCTCCAAAGCCTCGTAGCGGATAGGAGAACGCTTAACTTCTACCTTCAACTTGGCTGCAATCTCTTGGTCGGTGACACTTGAATTTTGAGCGGCCATTTTCGATATGAACTGCGAGAGGTTGTCACCACCCATCCCGGTGATCGTGTAGCTGATAACCTCTGCTTGTCCGCCAGGACGGACGGGATAAGCCAGATAGGTCAGCACCACTAATTGAGAATCGGAGTCGCCATATCGGAGCGTCATTTTCGTGAGAAATGGCGACGTTCCTGTATCTGATCGGAAAAGGAGGTCAAGAACACGATCTTTCATATCCGCTTGTGCACCCCCGCCCGATTGTCCAGCGACACTCAGCACCAGCAAAAAGGGGACAAGTAGGGCACATCCAAGGCATGTCCTGGAAATCATCGAAGTCCACCTCCTCATCTGCCGAGCGGCCTTCTGTCTATTGATGCTGGATGTAATCATTCAGGCGCGGATTGCCATGTGCCAAATTGGGGGCCAGCGGCCTACCCATTCGCCTTTTGTCTTGACGGGTCTGCACGGTTGGATCGTACCACTCCAGTAAGTCATCACCGAGGAACTAATTTTGGTTTTTCGGGTTTCGTTTTTTCCGGGTGGACGACCCTTCGCCCGTTTCGTTGAGTCGGGGTTCTGATTGCTCTGGCGCTTCATGGCTTACAGGCTCATTCGTCACGAGGGATATATATTTCCAGCACAGGGAACTGG
>Ga0335078_10002747_pt1 | contig 26539 bp, 23 predicted proteins | sample Lox_Sample_32_FD_206711 | JGI IMG/M metagenome (GOLD analysis project Ga0335078, IMG submission 206711) | Soil microbial communities from Loxahatchee National Wildlife Refuge, Florida, United States - Lox_Sample_3.2 | ecosystem: Environmental > Terrestrial > Soil > Wetlands | place: USA... | reverse complement strand
ACTTTACTCATCCCCTTGCGGGGACTTTCTCGTTCGACTTGCATGTGTTAGGCACGCCGCCAGCGTTGATTCTGAGCCAGGATCAAACTCTCGTTTGAAACCTGAAATTTGTTCGGAACGAACAAATTGCTTTCAGCCATCAGCTTGCGCTGACGGCCGATCGCTTATGTTGTGAGTACGTTCGGACTTGAGCCCGAACTATTCCTTCTCACGACTGGCACGTTCAACCTTATTGTCAAAGACCGAATCGCTTTCCGCCTAAGCGGCGCGCTTTCCGGTCCAGGGGAGAGTGCATGAGCAATCCCCCTGTCCTCGAAACTTGGGTAGTGAAACCTTACAACGTTAGCGTTCCCGCGACTACCTGTCAACCCATTGCATACACAGGATTTCCACTGGTTATACACAGTGGATGTTCCCGGCTTGGGCTCGTTGCTTTCGACTTTGCGACTTGCGGCAAAAACCCTAAACCGCTAAGGACGCAAAGTTCGCGAAGAAAACCGCGCTACGGAACGCTCCTCCCGCCCGCTTTGGCATTTGGCCACTCACACCTTTTTTCAGGCGCGAGCAAGGGCAGAAGTCTTTCACCTGGTAAAAGATCTTTTGGAGGTTCTTGCGAAAACCGCTTAAACCCTTCGAGGACCTTTGTCCCCGAATCACAGCCCCGTGGCCGAGGCTAATTTGCGGGCACAGCCCGCTTTCACTATCAGATGCCGGACGAGCAACGAGAGATTCGGATAAAACGCCCGGCTAGCCACACTACTCTCGGTGAATTGTTTATACCACGGAAGTGCCATGGACGCAAGCGTGGGTTTACTGGTTTGGGTCGGGGGTTGTGCATTTGCTACGAGGAAAGCAAATTTCTTTCCCACGGGTTTCGCGGATTCGCGCGGATTTTATTTTGAATCTGTCCTTCTCTGTGACTCTGTGCCCCTATGGTGAGAAATCTTTTTCTCCGCTTCTTTCGTCGCGGAGGGTCGTCAGACAAATGTGGTAATCGTGCCGGAGACTTAGTTCACCACGGAGACACGGCGTCGCGAGAAAAGCAAATTCTGTTCCGCGGATTTCGCGGATTCACGCGGATTTGATCTAGGAATTGGGTTTTCTCTGTCACCCTGCGTCTCTGTGTTTCTGTGGCAAGAAACTTTTCCCGATTCTCACTTCCCTGAAATGACACCCGCTTGCAATTGACTTCCAGCGGCTACCGCGCGGGGCTGGTCAATCAGCGACAGCTGCAGCAGATGCCAGTCGGCGGCGACGTCGGTAGCAGAGGCACGGGGCGGCTTGCCGGGCTTGAGCTCCTGTTGCAGGCGGACGAGCAGTAGCTGCTGCACCAGCTCGGGCGGGGCGGAGGTGCGGAGAATGTTGTTGCGGCAGAGGCCGATTTCGACGGCGCCAATGTCGTCCTTGACTTGCAGCAGGGGGCGGCCGGCGGCGTCGAGTTGCGGATTGGATTCGGCCTGCAGGCGCGGCCATTCACCGGGCCTGGGCACGCCTTCAAGTTGATCGCGCTTCATGGCGTTGAGCTGGCGTTCGTAAGTGCGGCGTTCAGCCGTTTGCAGCGGCGGTTGCAGGCCCTGGACGGGATCGAAGATCAGGGCGTCCTTGGCGGGTTGAAAACGCCAGCCTGCCCAATAGGCGACCTCGACGCTGCCCGCCATTACGGGGTGCAGCAGGGCCAGCGGCATCATGTATTTCTTGGCGAGCAGGACGGAGTCAAGCACGCCGTGCACGGGGCGGCTGCGCTTCATGCCCGGCACCTGGGGAATGATGTAGGTAGTGAGCTCGAGCTGCGAGTGGCGCTGACCGTAATGCAGCAGAGTCTTGGCGGTCTGCTTGGGAGTGGTGACGCCGAGATCTTCGATGATGCTGCGATGCACGGCTTTGGGATAGTAAAAGTTGATGACTTCGCGGACAAAGTCGGCACAGTTGCGTTTGAGCAGATTGTAGGCTTCGCGGTTGGGAGCGTCGTTCCAGTGACGGATGAAGGCGTCGTCCTGTTGGGGCGTGGTGGCGATTTGAAAGGCGTAGAGGGTACGGTCGTAGGCGGAGCCGGCAAGCTCGTACCAGGGGGCGTTGGGAGTGTCCATGGCATCGGCGGGCAGAGCGGCCTTCAGCTGGGCCAGGGATTGCTCGCGCAGGAATGACACCAGCTTGGGGTCGGCGTAGAGCGGAATGTCTTCGGGCTTGTCAACTGCGTAAAGATATTCAATGAGTGGGACGGCGAGCCAGTCAAATCCGGCGATGCCGTGATAGCGGCTGATGACCACGCCACGTTCACCCGGTTTGCAGCGGCGGAGTTCAACCGGCGATGTGGCGCAAACGCGAGAGAGATAAACGGCGGCGTGGCCGGTGCCCGCGAAAGCGCCGTCGTAGCTGTAGGGTTCTTCGAGCAACAGCGTAGCTTGGGCGTGGAGCAGCGGGCGCGCGTAGAGAACGAGTATCGCGAGCAGCAGGAGCGAGATGGAGGTCCGCTTCATTCCTGATTGGCTGACGACTGCTGGCGCGAGAGCCGGGGTTCGCGGCTGGGGCAGGTGCGCAACGGCGGCACGTGCTTCAACGCTGGGCGTGGCTTGCTGCACCACCGCAAGCGGTGCCCTGCCACGAGCCTTGCCAGACGTCTGAGTCCCACTGCTGGTCGTTTCTCCCACATCGCACCGCAGTCTTTTTTGCTTCTGAATTTAGATGCAGTGCGGTGGGCTCTATGCTGGCTCAGAAAGAGCGGAAATGCAGGCAACCTTTTGGGGAGAAGCAGTAACTTCGGTAACGTGGGTTCTTTGGATTTGAATTGACTGTGTCATGGGCTCTGCTGATGGCACGGCTCGAGACCGTGCGCTTTGCATCGTGATCCTCGGCTGGGTTTGGGAAGTGGCTGTCGGTTGCGCTGAATGAACGCGGGCGGGTGCGCCCGCGCCACACATTTCTATTGTGGGTGCGCGCGCACATACTATATTTGGTTGGCAACGTCGCCCGGCGCGGGACGCATCTGATTTTTCAAGCAATGTCCTCGGGAACTCCGGGGCAAACTCTCCTTGCGACAGACATTAGTGGAAGGCTTTGGCTTTTCGGGGCGGGGATGCCCGCGCCATATTCGTCTCGACGCTCTGTAGCTGAACATCTCAGTCAAACATCAACCCTATAAGCCTTCAAAAAATGGCGCTGGCTGAAACTGCTGGAAGTTGCTACTCCGATTACGTGAATCCGCAGTGGGTGCGGTTGCTGGCGCTGCTGGGGATGGACGTTTCCTACGAGCGCTGCCTGGGTTAGACGACATAATATTCTGACTATGACAATAGCTTCCACTGCACGGATTCGGCGGGGTTTTGCCGGAGTCTTTGCTCTTTTTGTGTTTGCGGGGGCGGCGGCGGCGCAGGAGGCAGTGCTGAAGTTTGACCCGGCGCATACTTCGGTAAATTTCACGCTCGCCGATGTTTTGCACACGGTGCGCGGGAGTTTTAGGTTGAAAAGCGGGGTGGTGCGGTTCAATCCCGCGAGCGGCGCGGTGAGCGGCGAATTAGTGGTGGACGCGTCCAGCGGGAACAGCGGGAACAAATCGCGGGATGGGAGGATGCATCGCGAGATTCTGGAGAGCGCGCGCTTTGCTGAGGTTTCATTTCAGCCGGAGCGAGTGGATGGGACGGTTGCGCCACAAGGGACTTCCATGGTGCAGGTGCATGGGGTGTTTGGCATTCATGGGGCGGAGCACGAGATCGTGATGCCGGCGCAAGTGGAGCTTGCGCCGGATCATTGGACAGTGAGCGGGCATTTCAGCATTCCGTATGTTTTGTGGGGGATGAAGAATCCGAGCACTTTTATTTTGCGGGTGAGCCAGTCGGTGGAGATTGAGGTAAAGGCTTCGGGGGGAAGTCCGTGGGTGGGGAAGTAGGGTTTCGCGGACTGGCCGGAAAAATTCCTTGCCACGGATTTCGCGGATTGCCACGGATGAAGAACCATCATCGGGAAAACCTTGTTTGGAATTCTTAATCCGTGTTTATCGGTGAAATTCGTGTCAACGACATGCGTCGGATAGAATGGCACGGTCTTCCCTTTCGGATGTGACGGGCAATCCATTTGAGAGGAGAACTACCGTGGACGACGAACTATTCTTCGAACCGAGCAGTAAGCGGCGTAAAGGATTTCCGTCGGAGAGCAGAGTCAAGCGCGGCTTTCCGCGTGGTCCGTTGCGAAAAGGAACTCATCGAGAAACTGGGCAGGAATGATCTGTGCCCGTGCGGCTCCGGCCGCAAGTTTCAAGAAATGCTGCATGCGAACCGGGCAGTACGACGGAACGCAACGTAACCATTATCAACGGTAACGACCGGGAGGGCATGGAGAAATCCGTGCCCTTCTTAGTTTCCTGCCGCTGACGCTCTCCTCCGGGCGCCAGCGACAGCAACGGCTGAAAGCCGGCACCTCCTAAAAGCCGCTATCGCAGGGCTGAAGCGCTGCGCCACCCAGAAGCGATCGGGTGATTTTCCTGGGTTCGCATTTCGCTAGCTGCGGTCGTCGCGGGCGGGGGCGCCCGCGCCACATGGTTATTCGAATTGGTTGCGGAATTGGGCGAATTGGGCTTGCAGATCGGCTACTTCCTGCTTCAGAGCGGTTAGCTGTTCTTCGAGGCTGCTCAGGCGGTCGGCGGTGGTGATTGATTCGGCGGTCGTGGGCTGAAGTGTCCGCGCCACATCTTCGTCGCTAATATCACCGGCGAGCAGATGCATGTAGCGGGATTCTTTGGTGCCGGGTTGGCGGGGCAGGACTCTTGCCAGCGGTGGGTCGCGCTGCATGAGGCGCTGCAGGGCGGACTGGACGTCGTCGAGGGCCTCGAAGCGGTACATGCGTTCGGTGCGGCCGCGGAGTTCGCCGGGGGTTTGGGGGCCGCGCAGCAGCAGCACGCAGAGAATGGCGATTTCGCGGCGGTCGAAGTTGAAAGCTTCCTGCAGGCGGTGCTCGTATTTGGTGACGCGGCTATCGGCGCTGCTGGTGGGGCCGGCGAGACGCTTTTCCTGCAGCGAACTGAGGGCGTCGCGCACGGAGTTTTCGTCGAGGTTCATCACCGGGTCGCGGTTGTTTTTCTGGTTGCAGGCGTTGACCAGGGCGTTGAGGGAGAGCGGGTAGTAGTCGGGCGTGGTGATGTCTTTTTCGATCAGCGCGCCGAGGACGCGGACTTCGATTGGGTTGAGCAGGATGTTCATGGGCGGGCAAGCCCATTGTACAGGGGAGGCGTTGGAGCAGTTGGCGGCAGTAGCAGGGGTTTTGAGCGTGATGGCAGGCGAACGAACGGCGCACGCTTGTGATAACGCCTGATTTCAACACTTGAACTTGCGATATGCTGCGATGAACTAAGCGCGGCACTGCGATGTCAGAGCTATATGCTTGAACAATTCTGATTGTTATTCGATAGGCTACTGGCGGAACTTCCTCAAAGCGCGGCCAAGCTCAATGTTTATCGCGTCTCAAAGGGCGACGGTACAGTGATTGAATTACTCCCCACGAACCGCCATTCGGCCTCGTTTGGTGTACACGTGGACGACAACGGTATTTCTTATTTGGATTTCAGTTTTGGGCGCATCGGGACGTGGGAATTGCCGCAAGAAGGAAGAAATCGCAAGGCAAGCTCAGAACAACTGCTCTTGGAGGTTGAGCAGATGTCACGGGCGGTAATCGCCGGAAAATGCGAGGAGACGCGCGGCCTGTTCTCCCTAACCAGCAGAATCCACGTTGATGGATACACCTACAAGGTGGTGGATTTGCCGATGTTGCCCATTCCTCCGTTCAGCACCCGCAAGTATGCGCCTTTTGTTTCCAGCTCTAGCTGAGCTACTTGGCAAAAAATCGAATTACCCTCAAAAGCCCCAAATTGGATATCGGTCGGTTGCCCGATACCTGAAGTCTTAGCAGCCCTGTCGGCAAACTTGAACCGCGAAGGACGCAAAGGAATTCTTCAACCACAGAGAGCACTGAGGACACAGAGTGCATGAAGTAGTTGGAGCGCGACGGATTCAGAGACGCGGCGGATCGGGTCCTCCTGCTCTCAGGCATTGGCGATGCGGCGAATCAAGTCCTCCTGCTCGGCTTTGCTTTCGGCGCCGATGGTGAATGCGTCGAGAATGCCTAAACCCATGGCGTAGTTGAGGGCTTCGTCCTGGCGGCTGCGCATGTCGCCCTGGCCGAGAATCTTCATTCCTACGACGGCTTTGCCGGCGGCTTTCATTTCGCGGAGCACGCTGACTACGGTCGAGGGATCGGCGTCCATGTGAGAGCCGATGGGGTTGACGCGGGCGAGATCCACCTCGACCCAGGGCGATTTTGCGGCGGCGCGCAGGGCCTCGATGCTATGGCAGGAGCAGCCGTGGGCGCGGATGATTCCCTTCTGTTTGGCTTCGGAGAAAACGTCCATCACGCCTTTATAGCGTTCGGTCCAGTCAGATTCGGTGAGGCAGTGCATCAGGCAGATGTCGAGATAATCGGTGCCCAGCTCTTTGCGGAAGCGGTCGAGATCGGCGCGGGCGGTGGCGGGATCGCGGGCCCAGGTCTTGGTGAGCACGGTGACTTTGTCGCGGGGCACCTGCTTGAGGGCTTCGGCGACGTGGGGATGACTTCCGTAGGAGTCGGCGGAGTCGAAGAAGCGCAGGCCGTGATCGTAGCCGTTGAGCAGCAAATCGGAAAGGCCCTTTATGCCGAGGGCCGTCTGGTTGGAGTGATGGCCAGAGCCGACGGTTCCCGTGCCCATGGCGAGGCGGCTGGTTCTGATGCCGGTGCTGCCGAGGGTCACGGTGTCAGAGGCTGCGAATTTGCGGGGAAGCGTGGGCAGGGCGAAGGCTTGGGTGGAAAAAGTTCGCGAAGCGAACCAGGCCGCTCCCAATCCATAGGCTGAGTGGAGGATGAAGTCTCTGCGCCGCATGGGGCCTCCTCGGGGATGGAGTTTGGACTCCCTATTATGACGCAGACGAGGGTACGGTGGTTATCAGCTTTTCTCACGTTCGCCTTATGGGACAGCGGTTTCCAGTTGGCAGTTTCTGAGTGGCCGACCCATTTCTATCTCACAGACACGGAACACGAAGTATCTCGCGCTCGGATATCCGCCTGAATATGAACAGCTTAACGCGCTGTGCGAGTATGTCTTCCACGCTGCATCTTTTTTGTCTTCCCGCCCGTATATCCGGGTAGCATGAACGCCTCAGCTTATTGCTTCGGGAATGCGATGGAATCAGAGGCCAGCGCAATTGCTCGCGGTCTCCGCCGGCGTGATCCAGACCTACTGGATCGTCTCATTGAGCAGTATCAGCACCGGCTTCTTCGTTATTTAGTCTACCTTTCAGGAAATCGTGAACTGGCAGAGGACCTCTTTCAGGAAACCTGGATTCGCGTGCTGGAACGCGGCCATCAGTACGACGGCAAACACGAATTCAGCACGTGGCTTTACGCGGTAGCGAGAAATCTGACCATTGATTATTTGCGAAAGAAAAGCCCCGTCAGCCTGGACGGGCTGATAGAGGACGAAGATCATGCGCCGCTCGAACCGGCCGATACGCGTCCCACGGCGTGGGAACTGGTGCAGCAGCACGAGCAAGCCGAACGAATCGGTGTGGCACTGGCCGGCATTCCGGCGGAGTATCGTGAGGCGGTCGTGTTGCGCTTCCAGGATGGATTGGCTTTGGAGGAGATTGCCACAGTGACTCGGGCGCCACTGGGCACCGTGAAATCACGCTTATATCGCGGGCTGAACATGTTGATGGGACGGTTGGAGGGAGCGCAGGCATGACGCGGAACGTACACGAACGGGCACGGGAGCTAATCGTGCTGGCCGGGGCTGAGGACAAGAATGTACCCGACGCTCGGGAGCAGACTTGGCTGCGAGCGCATCTGCAAGAGTGCGCAGCCTGCCGTGATTATGCGGAAGCGGCTGGACGGGCGGTTCGCGCGTTGCGTTCCCAGCCTTTGGCAGCTGACTCTTCCCTGGTGCGAGCCACGCAGATGCGAGTGCGCTTGCGGGCCATGGAGCTGCGGCAGCAGCAGGAACGGATCTGGCTGGCGTGCCTGGCCTGCTTGTTTGTAGGGCTTTCGGTGGTAGTCACCACTCCTTTGTTCTGGCGGGCCTTTGAATGGATGGGCGCGTGGGCAGGCGTTTCGAGCTGGGTTTGGCAGGCAGGTTTTACCTTCTTTTGGATCGCACCGGCGCTGGTGGTGAGTGGGCTGCTTCTTGCTCGCGGCACTCATTTGACCAGCAACGGCGAAAAGCACTGGAGATGAGAAAGCGGACACGGCTATGCAAGTGAAAAACGAAACTCAAACTGGACTCACTGCGGAAATCAAGATTATTCCGACGTGGGCATGGGTGCTGGCGGGGATTGCATTTGTCGCCGCGCAGATCTTCTTCAATATTGCGATGGCCCGGCATTCGGGGGCGCCGCCGGCATGGGCAAGGGCGTTGCTTGGGGCAATGGCCGGCATTGTGGGAGGCTGCTATGTGCTGTTCATCGGCTACATCAACCGCGACGCCAAACGCCGCGGGATGAGCCCTACACTTTGGACGCTTGTCTCCATTCTTATTCCCAACGGCCTGGGCATTCTCGTCTACTTCATTTTGCGGCAACCGGTGCGCAGCACCTGCCCGCAATGTGGGAACGCCATCCAGACGGGATTCAACTTCTGCCCTCGCTGCAGCTACAAGCTGAGCCCGAGCTGTCCGCAGTGCAAGCGCGTGATTGGCGCAAATGATGTGTATTGTCCGTACTGCGGAACTTCGCTGCGCGATCAGGCGGTCCCGGCTTCTGGACTGCCGACGAACCTCGCGGGTTAATGACCGATGTGGCCGGACATCCCAACACACATAGGGGCTAGACTTTCGTGCTCTCGCTGCCACTAAACAGCGGGTCGCCGGACTGTCATAATATGTGCTAATGTCGCGCGTATTTTCCCTAAGCGATTTTTCTATAGACGACCGCTGGCTGCCGAAGTCGGTTCTTTGCCTGCGGGAATACAGCCTAAGCAAGTTTTGGCGGGACTTGATTGCCGGCATCACCGTCGGCCTGGTGGCGTTGCCATTGGCGATGGCGTTTTCGATTGCTTCTGGACTGACTCCGCAGGCGGGGATTTACTGCGCGGTAGTGACGGGTTTTCTGATCTCGCTGCTGGGGGGATCGAAGACGCAGATTGGCGGGCCGACGGGCGCATTTGTGGTGGTGGTGGCGGGCATCATCGCAGTACATGGGGTGGACGGCCTGTTCATGTGCACGGTGATGGCGGGCATTTTGCTGGTGGTGCTGGGCGTGACCGGCATGGGAACGGCGGTGAAGTTTATTCCGCGGCCGGTGGTGATTGGGTTTACCAACGGAATCGCGGTGCTCATAGCCAGCACGCAGATCAAAGATTTTTTCGGCCTGCAGGTCGCGAAAGTTCCTGGGGAATTCTGGCTGCGGATGAAAGCGTTGGTGGCGAGTTCGCCTTCGTGGTCGCCGATGGCAACTGCGCTGGCGGTGGGGACGGTGGCCGTAATGCTGTTGTGCCGGGCGTTCTCCGGGCGGATTCCCGGGCCGATTGTAGCCATGCTGGGAGCGACTGCGGTTGCATTCATCTTCAAGCTGCATGTGCAAACGATCGGGACGCGCTTTGGGGGAATTCCCAGCGGATTGCCGCATTTCGTCATTCCTACGTGGCACGCAAGCCTGGTGCATGGGCTGCTGGGCCCGGCTTTTACCGTAGCGATGCTGGGGGCGATTGAGTCGTTGATGTCGGCGGTGGTTTCTGACCGCATGAGTAATGACCGGCACAATCCGAATGTTGAGTTGATCGGGCAGGGCGTGGCCAACATTGTTTCGCCGATGTTTGGCGGGCTGCCGGCGACCGGGGCGATAGCCCGGACGGCGACCAATATCCGGGCGGGGGCACAGTCGCCAGTCTCGGGAATGATTCACTCCGCTACGCTTTTATGCATCCTGCTGTTTGCCGCGCCGCTGGCGAGTTACATTCCGATGGCCGCGCTGGCGGGAATTCTGATGGTGGTCTCCTACAACATGGGCGAGTGGCGGGAGATTCCCCAGTTGCTGAAGCTGACCAAGACCGACATCAGCGTGTGGATTGTGACTTTCTCGCTGACTGTGTTTGCCGATCTTACCGTAGCGGTGGAAGCGGGAATGATTCTGGCGGCGCTGCTGTTTATCGCGCGGGTGTCGGATACGACCACGGTTTCACAGGTGACTGATGATTACGTGGAAGACGGGCGGGTGCATATTCTGCAGGACAAAGACATTCCGTACTACGCAACCATCTTTCGCATCCATGGACCGTTTTTGTTTGGCGCTACCGACAAGATCGCGACCGTCACTGAGAAGATGCACGAGTTGCCGCCGATTGTGATCATCCGCTTGCGTAATATGACTGCCATTGATGCCACCGGACTGTATGCCCTGGAAGAAGCGGCAAAGCAACTGCACGCGACCGGGCGCACGCTGATTCTTTGCGGGGCGCGCGAGCAGCCGGCGCAATTGATGCATCAAGCGGAGTTCGAGGAAGTGGTCGGGCGCGAGAACATTTGTGCCAACGTGCAGGAAGCCTTGAGCCGGGCGGAAGATGCGTTTGAGAAAATCGAAGTCCGCAGCACTACCGCTGGCAATTGACGGACGTTCTCACCACCACAGAGGCACGGAGTCACTGAGAAAACCGAAAGCAAGTTCTTTGCCACGGATGCACACGGATCGAACCTTCGTTGCTTTTCTCCGTGACTCTGTGTCTCTGTGGTGAATTGAAGCTTGCGGCCTAGTGATGGTCGTGGTCATGGTCGCCATGAGAGTGGCGCCAGTTCCAGTAGTCCTTTTGTTCATCCTTGCTGAGCTTGCGGAAGTCGCGATGCGGGTCGTGGTGGGTCTCGACGGCCCACTGATTGTAGTAGACGACTTCGTTGTCGTCCCAGCGGTGATAGTCGTGGTAATAGGGATCGTAGACCCGGTAGTAATGGTGCTCGGCGCAGCCAGCGGTCACCAGGGGTGCGGCAAGGACAGCGGATAACAACAAACTGCTGAGGTGTTTGCGCATATTGTTGCTCCTTCTGTTCAGAACACAGTTCGAAATAGTTTGTTGCGGATGGAAGGGCGGGCGTTGCTTTTTGCGAGTGGATACTGGGGGTAACCGCTAAGCTCGCAAAGAGCGCAAAGAAAACCAGCAGCAGGTTCTTGAGTGGCCAGACGGGAAACTCTGATTAGTGAGGCTGGACGCGGCTGAGGGTGAGGGAGTATCTTGGCACACGATCTCGCTGGCTGTTTGCGGTTGCCGAGGCCGGACTGGGTTGCCTACCGGAGCACATCTGAATGCTAAGAATACTGGGGAATTGGGTGCTGAGCGCGCTGGCGGTGTGGGTTGTTTCGCGGCTGGTGCCGGGGTTTAGCGTGAGCGGTCCGGTGGCCGCGCTGATTGCCGCCCTGGTCATCGGATTGGTGAATGCGACCTTAGGATTTATTCTCAAGATCCTTACGTTTCCGCTGGTGGTGCTCACGCTTGGGCTGTTCTGGCTGGTAATCAATGCCTTGATGCTCGAACTGGCATCGGCATTTGTGCCCGGGTTTCACATCTCAGGCTTTTGGGCAGCTTTTTGGGGAGCGATTGTACTCAGCCTGGTGAATATGCTGTTTCGGGCGCTGGTGCGTAGTGAGCGTCGAGCTTAGGTAGGCTAGTTCTCACGCGTGCGGGGAGATGCTGAAACACAGATTCCCCACTTTCCTTTGGCTCTTGCCTGAATCACAGATTTGTATGAACTCCGGCATTTCTTGGTGAAGACCAGTTCTGAGTTGTCAGTCGTCAGTTCTCAGTTCAGGCGTTGCAGGCTACCCGGAAGCCGTAATCTGCGTATTGGAAATCGGGCGGGATGCTGGAGCGGGCGGCGCAGCGGCTGATCTTGATGTGATGGCGCCATGACCCTCCGCGGGAAGCCCGGCGCTGGCCTGATTCCGGGCCTTGAGGATTACGCTCGGGAGACACGGCGTAGTAATCCGCTTGAAACCAGTCGCTGCACCATTCGTGCACGTTCTCGCAAATGTCAAATAGGCCGAAAGAGTTGGGCGCCTGGCCTGCGACCGGCTCTGGGCCGGTCTTCCAGCGGGTGCTGTAGTCCGGTTGTGATTGCGGAGGACCGTCTCCCCAGGGAAAGAGCTTGGCTTCTGCGTTGCCGCGAGCGGCGCGCTCCCATTCGGCTTCGGTGGGGAGGCGATAGATTCGGCCGGTGGTTGCGCTCAGCCATTCGCAATACTTCACAGCCTCGAACCAGGAAACTGCAACGACCGGTTGATTAGGATGATTGAAGTTGGGATCATTCCAGAACGGCGGCCGCGCCGCGCCGGCAGCGAGGAATTTTGCGTAGGCGCCGTTTGTTACCTGGCAGGCGGCGAGATAGAAGGAATCGGTGCAGACGCGATGGATGGGCCGCTCGTTGTCCTGACCGGTGGAGGAGCCCATGAGGAACGAGCCTTCGGGGATGAGAACGAGGTTTGGCTCAGTTTGGGTGCTGGCGGTAGCGGGAAGAGTTATCTGGGGGCACATTTTACTTTCAGCATAGATCATTGGCCGGCGAACTGGATCGGGACCCTCATCGAGTGCTGCGCAGATCATTCACTTATACGGTTCGTTTGGTGTGTCGAAAAGCAACCACTAAGGACACTAAGGTACACGAAGGGCGACACGAAGGAACAGATTCGGTTCAGCGCTGGGAAGCTTTGCCGGAGACTACGTGGGCGGTGAATTCTGCCGATCTGCCGCGGGGAATGGTGAGCGGGGTCCAGCGTGGGCCGGCGAAATGTTTTGCGAGGTAGACGATTTGTCCGATGTGATGGGCGGAGTGGGTGAGATTGCGGTTGATGGCCTGCATCACCGAGTGAGCTTCGCCACGAATGTAGACGGTTCGGTTGAGATCGGAATCGGAGAGCGGGCCGAGGGCGTCGAAGAGGAGTTGCCAGCTTGATTCCCAGAGGGCGAGCAGTTCGGCGCGGGTAGCCGGAGGAGTTTCGAATTCGGCGTCGCGGTTGCGGTTGGGCTTCTCGCCGTCGGAGGTGAGGAAGTCGGTCCAGCGTGAGCGCATGTTGCCGGCGAGATGCTTGACGATGACGGCGATGGAATTAGACTCCGGATCAAGCGTGGAGAAGAGGGCGTTGTCGGGAAGCTGTTCCATGGCGCGGTCCGCCAGGCGCTTGTAATGGTGGAACAGATCGGTGGCGTCTTTGAGGTAGGAGGTCGTGAATTCGAGTGCCATGGAGGCATCTTGCAGCGGCGGGTTGGGGAAATCAAGAGTCTCTTTGTGGGGAGCAGGGAGCGTTTAACCGCTAAGGGCGCAAAGTTCGCGAAGAAAATCCTCCCGGATCAAAAGTGTTTTCCTTGGCGCAGGGTTTCGGCTACCTGCAGGGTGTTGTTTTGCTGAAACAGTCGGATGGCCGCGATGCCGGCTGCGCCTGCTTTCATACACGCGTCGGCGTTTTGTAGCGTGATACCGCCGAGGGCGATCACGGGAATTCCATGGCGGCAGGCGGCATGCAGCGCGTCGAGGCCCGCGGGGGTCTGTTCGGCGCCGCGTTTTTCAAAGACTGGAGCGAAGAGCGCAAAATCGGCGCCACCTGCTGCGGCCTCGGCAACGTCAGCGGCCGAGTGGCACGAGATGGTGACGATGGGGCGGGTTGGGCGGTTTTGAGACGCGCGCGATTTCTTCCAAATAGCGTGAACCTGCGACGGCGATAGATCGCCAGAGGGGAGATGCACGCCATCTGCCCCGACAGCCAGGGCGACGTCTACGCGGGAATTGATTAAGAGACGCGGCCCCGCTTGAGTCACGTCGTCGGGCGGCGAGTTTTCATGCAGGATTTGCATGGCGGCTCGCGCCAGAGATGCAAGTTCGCGGGAGGTGAGATCTTTCTCGCGGAGCTGGATGAAGTCCACGCCGGCGCGGGCGGCTTCCGCGATTTTTTTGAGGAGAAGCTGACGTTGAGCATGGCCATCGCCGGGAAATTGGGAGCGATCGGTGATGTAGTAAAGGAGCACAATCTACGGGTTGGTCTTGGCGATTTCCGGCAGGGTCTCTCCGTCACGCCTTGGCTGCGGAGCCAGATGATACTTGGTGAGCCCTTCGCGCAATACGTCGAAGCCTTCTTCGGGCGAGTCCACCATCTGGAAGAGATCGAGATCGTGCTGCGCGATGGTTCCAGCGTCCACCATGGCGGAAAAGTTGATCACCCGCTTCCAATATTCGCTGCCGTAAATGACCACCAGAATCTTCTTGGCCAGCTTCTCCGTCTGGGCGAGGGTGAGGATTTCGAAAAGCTCGTCGAGGGTGCCGAACCCGCCGGGGAAGATGACCAGCGCCTTGGCAAGATAGGCGAACCAGTATTTGCGCATGAAGAAATAGTGGAACTCGAAATTGAGAGCGGGCGTGACGTAGGGATTCGGCGACTGCTCGAACGGCAAGTTGATATTTAGGCCGATGGTCTTGCCCCCGGCTTCTTTTGCCCCGAGATTGGCTGCTTCCATGACGCCGGGGCCTCCGCCGGTAGTGACTACGAAGCGGCGGCGGCGGGCGGGAATCTGTAAGGACCATTCCGTAAGCAAAAAAGCCAGGCGGCGGGCGTCTTCGTAATAACGGGCCATCTCCACTGCCGCCAGGGCGCGCTTATGCCCGGGATCGTCCGGGGTGGAATGGGCTTCGGCTTCGCGCAGGCTGCGCTCGGCCGCGGCGCGGCTGTGAAAACGGGCGGAACCGAAAAACACGACGGTGTCCTGGATCTGTTCGCGGCGAAAGCGCGCCAGGGGCTCCATGTATTCCGACATCAGGCGGATGATGCGGCCGTCGGGACTGCCGAGAAAAGCAGGATTCTCATAGGCCAGGGGAGCGGATTTGATTTTGCTTTCACTCATTAGGGAGTTGGCTTTGATTGATGATTTTTGATTATCAGTTTGTTGATCGTTGATTGAGGAAAAAAACTTAACCACCAAGGGCGCAAAGGCCGCAAAGGAAACAGGTTTCTCAATTCAGCACTCACGAATCAACAATCCACAATCTTAAATCACGGTTCGGTTTTGTGCGGGGAGTCTTCGTCGTAATGCAGGGCCTCCCAGAATCCGATCCAGATGTCCAGCATTCCCAAGCCGCTGCACAGGCCGCGAAAAAACGGGCTGGCGACGACGGCGCGGAGCTCAGGATAACGAAAGAGAAAATAATTGTCGGTCCACTCCGCGCGCCAGGGGAAGATGGTAAGCACGACTCCCGTGGTGGCGCAGGCAAGAACGAAAAGCAGGGCCCCGATGCGCCGCAGCCAGAGATGAATGCGGCTGTGGTCGCGCGCTGGCAGTGGGTCTGGGGCGGTTTCAAGTGCGGCACGGGAGGGCCCTTCCTCGACGCGAAAACTGCGCTGGGGCGAAGGATGAGAGGATATCTCGTGCCTGGGTGCGTTGGGATCAGGAGTCACGCGGGGCGCACCCGATTCGTCGGCTCAAAACGCATTCGCCTATTCTACGACCTCAGGGCGCGAATGCGCTCGGCGACATCACGGTAATCAATGTTGCTGCCGTAAACCTGCATGAAGTGATGCAAGGCGGCTTTGCGATTTTGCGCCGCTTCCTGAGAAGAACCCAACTCGTAGTGCAGGGCCATGGCGGTTTCGGCATCGAGGCCGGGCAATTTCAGAGCACTTTCATACCAGCGGATGGCGACTTCGGGCACGCCTTTGTCAAGGAAGCATTGCGCCAGCCAAGTGTAGGCCTGGATTGCGTGAGAGAAAACGTGGCCACGCTCAACCGCCTGGCAAACCTTCTGCAGCTCGCTGATGGCTTCGTCGAGCAGGCCCATTTCGCGGAAGGCTACGCCCAGGCTGTAATGCGTTTCTGGATCTTCGGTGGCTGCGGCGGTGTCTTCGTCCAACTCATGCTTGAGCTCGGTGAACATGCCGGCCAAGTCCACGGTGGTGGAGGCATCCGCAGCAGGAGCGGCGGCCGCGGCCTGCGGGGAACTGGCGAGACTGGATGACTGGCCGGAACGGGGCAGCGGCTCGAACGCCGGTGCGGCAGCGGCAGCCGCGCCAGAGAAGTGCGCGGGGACACCGGCGGAGCCGGCATGAAGTGGACGCGAAGGAAACCCTGGTTTGCTCCCAGGCCCAGGGGCGACCACGAAGTCATCTCCCAGAGAACCTTCCAGATCGGCGACAAAGTCGTCCAGCAGTGCCGCAGGTTCCGGGGCGGAGGCGGCCTGCGCCGGTGGCGCGAGGCGCGAAGTCTCGAGGTGGGAAGCATCTTCTTGTTCAAGATCCGCCCCGTCATCTGCAGAAATCTCCTCGGGTGTTTCCGTAGACGCTGCTGCCTTCGCCGCTTCGATCTCCTGGCGGAGTTCCGAGAGGGTTAGTTCATCCGCTTTGAGTTTCTCAAGCTTTTCTATTGCCGCCTCAGCCTGCTCCGGCATGGAGTGTTTGAGGTAGAAGCGGATCTCGTCGGTGGTTTCCTTGATGGCCTCGAGGTCTTCGTTGGAAAGCGCAGGTTTGTGCTTGCCCCGAACCGGCGCCGCACTCGCGCTGACGGTGACGGATTGCTCGGATTCCTCCAGCGCGCTTTCCCACTCCTGAGAAAGATCAATTTCCGTCTCCGAGGCGGCGGGCTCGACATGCGCTTTCGCCGGGGTTCTTTGCGCGGGCAAGGCGGGAGTCAACGGAGCATGCCAGAACAGGCCGGATTTCCTAGCCGGCGCTGGGGCCGACGTGGCCGCATCGTCGGAGTGAAGTTCCGCTGATTCAGAGGGAACGGCGAATTCCTCGACTGCTTGCGTTTCTTCTGTAGCAGGTTCTTCTGCCACCTGCGCTGCTGGAGCTTCAGCGGCGGCTTCAACGCTCTCTTCCTGCGGATGGGCTTTGGCGTGGGCGGCGCGTTCTTCATAGCGGCCGGCCAACTCGGCGTAGCGTGTGGCTTCGTCGGGGTAGCTGGCCTCGCTGTAGATTTCCTCCAGGACGCGGCAGCAGGCGGCGGCTTCGCCGAATTGGCTGAGGCGGGTGTGAAGCGCCGCCAGGCGCTGATTCAAGCGAAGGTCCCTGGGTGCCTTGGGCAAAGCGGTCTGCAACGGATCAAGCGCTTTGGCCGGCATGTTATACGACAAGAAAAGTTCGGCATCGGTCAGCGCGGCGCGCACCGACAGTGCAATGTCATCGGGATAGCGCTGCTCGAGGAAAGGCGCAGTGGCCTCCAAGTCTTCGACCAGGTTCGCGCCTTCCTCCACCGTAATAAGATTTCCGTCTGGCGCAGGCGTGCCAAGGCGCTGCACCATTTGGTGATAGTTGCGGGCGTGCAGTTGGTTCTGCGGCTCAAGCTGCGTAAGCTTGAAATAGTAATCGCGGGCTTTTTCGAGCTCTCCGAACTGCACGTAGGCATGGCCCAGCAGTTCATACACCTCGGTGAGGTGAGATTGGTCGCCGGCTTTTTGCAACAGGGCGAGCAGATTCTCCAGCGCCTCAGGATTCTCCCGCACGTGGCCGATGATGCCGTGCAGGCTGTCCACCACCTTGGGGGCGTCGGCGGCCAACAGGCGGTCGGAGTAATCCTGGTAAATCTTCAGTGCGTCCTCGAAACGGCCGGCCTCGACTAGCGCCTCAGCGTAGCCGTTGAGCGCAGTCACGTCGTTGTGAACCGAAGCCAGCTTGACGGCTAACGTACCGGCGTCGGTGAGACGTCCGGTCCTGAGGTAGGCCTGAAAAAGGGTGTGCAGGCCATCAGGGTGATTGTCGAGATCGGCGACGCTTTCCAGGTCGCGGACGGCATTGGTGATATTTCCTGAATCGTAGGCCAGTCGGCCCCGCAGCAGCAGAGCTCTGCTGTTGCTAGGGTCGAGGGTCAGCATGCGCTGGATGATTTCGCCCGCGGAGCCCATCGCGCCGCGGGCGCGCAGGCTTTCCGCTGCCGTAGAAAAAATCTCCCAGGCTTCGGTTTTCTTGCCCAGGCGGACGTACACCTCCGCCAGGCGGGTGCGCATGGCGACGTTTTCAGGATCCATTTCCAGAGTCTTCTGGAAGATGCGGACGGCTTGATTGAGTTCGCCGGCGCGCAGGAACTCCTCGGCCACCTGCAAATACTGGGCGCGGGAGTCATTGAACAGACCCTGCTGCGTGTACAGTTCAGCCAGGCGCAAAACCGCTTCCACCGAAGGCTTGAGCTTGGTGAGCTTTTTGTACATCGCGATGGCCTTTACGGTGAAGCCCTGGCCGGCGTAGGCGTCGCCTACGCTTTTGAAGCATTGGATGGCGTTGTCATTCTGGCCGAGGCGGGCATAGAGGTCACCCATCGTGTTCTGGACGGTGAGGTCCTTGGGGTCGGCTTTGAGGACCTTGTCGTACTCGTTGATGGCGTTTTGCAGCTTGCCCTGCTGGACGAACTTCTCCGCCGCGCTGAGAGTCTTCTGCTTATTGAAGCCGAAACCAAACGCCATAGAGTTGCAGACTCCAGAATCGCATCTCCCGCGGGCCGTTAGAAGTCTTGAAGGTCGGACAATTTCGGCCTTCACTCCGGCGCTGGGTCAATGCGCAGTTATGGTCTTTGGGACAAGGCCCATTGTAAGGGCAGCGGAGGAAAACGGCAGGTTACCAAGGGTTACCAGAAGGGAGTGTACGAGTGAGTTGGGGCAACTGCCGGCGTTCAACGGTCGGCGGTCGGCATTCAGCACTCGGCAATCAGCATTCAGTATTCGGTCGCTTCGGGGTTGGCCCTCAGCTGGACCGCTGGGCTGAAAGCAATCAGTGAAAGAGCCTCGAATACAGGTTGGGCTGAGTGCTGATTGCTGAATGCTTAGTGCTGATTGCCCGTTTCGGACGCGTATGATCGAACTGCAACCATGCCCCTGCAAAAGCACTCACTCGCATTTCGACGCTTGCCTGGGAGGTTTGCTGTATGCCGCCTTGCCGCGGGCGCGAGTCTGCCTGACTGGGGCTTTGCTGGGCCGTTTGCTTCCGTTAGCCGGACAGCGGAGGAACTCTCGGTCGTTTGCGCCGAGGAGAGCGTTCCCACTGAGGTACACACGGAGCGGGGTTGGGTCGGCTTTAAGCTGGAAGGACCGTTCGCTTTCTCTCAGACCGGCATTCTGGCGGCTTTCATCGCGCCGCTAGCGGAGAGCCGGATTCCGATCTTCGCGATTTCCACCTTTGATACCGACTATGTGTTTGTGAAGGAAGAGTCGGTTGCGGCGGCACTGGCGACGCTGCGAGACGCCGGGCATCGTTTGATTAACGACTGTAGCGTCGGCACCCCGGCGGCATCCGGCTGAAGAGAGCGATACTCCGCATTACCTAAGCTCAGCGGCCGAAACTCACGAAAGCCTCACCGAACTTGCCGACGGCGCTGCCCACCATCCGCCTCCCCCGGGAAACGTTTCTGTCTCGCGAGGTGTCTAACTGGCTAGAGGTGGAGTGCAGCCGTGCCTACGCCCGCAAAGCTGGTTGGGGTTTTCACCGTGTGCGTTGCGCTTTCGGTGTCTGGCGCCGTCGCTTATCGCACCTGGCCGCGGCCTCTGCAGATGCCCGCCCGCGCCTACCCGTCTCCAAAGTTTGGACAGGGGAGACTTATTGCCCCCTTCCCTGCTCCGGCCGTTCTGGTTGAGGCTGGCCGCTTTGATAACGAACTCTCCGCCTATTTGTGGTTCGACTATGTGCGCAGCCGCCGCTCGGTGGATCAGAATCAGGTGCTGCTCACGAGCGAAGAGACTTCCGGCGAGCCGGCTTATCACCTTTACTTGATAAGGCCTAACGATGCCCTCACAGCTATTCCTTACCTGGCCAGCCTCAAAGCACGCGGACTTGCGCCGGGCAGCGGGATTGTGTTTTCTAATCCGGATGACATCGCGTACCGGCGCAAACAGACTGCGCTATTCGTCGCCGCCTATCAGACGGCGGTCCCGCGCAAGCTGGAGAATGCTTCGGCGGAGGAATTGTTGCCGTCCGTGGCCAGTTTTGTGCTTTTCAAGGCCAAGACTGACCCGCGGATTCTTCCCGGCAGCAGGCACGCGTCCAGCAGTCTGGATCAAGAGCAGGCGAACGACCTGGCCGCGGACATTATCGCGGTGGCCAAGTTCTACGACTTGCCCCTGGATGCCTTTCTTGGCATCGGGGCCATGGAGAATAATTACCTGGACATCCAGGGTGATTTGCAGCTCACAGTTTGGAAAAAGCGCGCAGAAAAAGACGACATTATTCTGCAACGGCGGCGGCATCGCGTGCTGGTTAGCAACTACTCGGTGGGCGTTTGGCAGATTACGCGGGAGACGCTGCGTTATGCGCACGCACTTTACCTGCGCGACCACCGCGATTATTCCCAGCTGCCGGAGAGACTTCGCCCGCCGCGTACGCTGCAGCTCGATCTCACGGATCCGCATGTGTTGACTACTTATTCCGGCCTACTGCTGCGGGACTTGCTTGACCGTTTTGATGGAGACGTTCATAAAGCGGTGGGGGCATACAATGGCGGCCCGCGGCGGCCCAATCCGCAGTACGCGGCCGGAGTGAATCTTGTGGCCAGTTATGCCAGAAACATTCTGGAACGGTTGAGCGCGGTGAACCGGCAGGCAGTGAGTGGGGAGTCGGCCGGGCAGGTTGCCGCTGCGGGCAGCCAGGAGGCATCGGCGGGAATTGAGGCAGACAAGGTCTTGAGCGGGTGGAGTGACGAGAAGAGCCTGCCGTTGGAAGGCCGCAGTTATTGAGAGTTGATGCCGGTCATTAAAGATGTTGCCGGCCGGACCGGGCCTTGCACCCAAGAAAATAACAATTAGCGAGGGTCGGCTGGTTCCTGAATCTACTTCAAGCGCACTGGGGCTCAGGGCAGGGCGCGCCTGCTTCGTCGTCATCTGAAGTCGCAAGGGTGCCTTCTGTGCGGATGCGGCTGGCTTTGCAGATTTCCTGTGCCACCTTGGCCGCTTCCGTGATGGGCACCGGGTTATCGGCTGAAATGATGGAGCTGGCCGCCAAGGTGAACTGGACCGCGTCCTCTTGCCTTTCGAAATAAAGAACTACCTGACCCGCTGCCATAGCACTGACCTCCGCACACGCTGGTGCCACTATGATAAGCCGGATGAGCGCAGGTTGGAGGATACTCTCTTGGTGCCTACACGGTTAAACGGCAACTTCTCTACCGTGGACTCAACGCAGATTCCACGGATAAAGCTTTTTATCTATGGAGAAGTGTCCCTCCGCGCGAATCCGCGGTAGATTTGAAGTTGCTCAAAGTTTGCCGAGACTAGGGAAATGCTAAATTTAGAGGTTCATGTCAGCCCCTGAATCGCGTTTTGTCAAAGCCTGCAAGGCGCAGCCGGTGGACCGCACTCCCGTGTGGTTCATGCGGCAGGCTGGGCGTTACATGGCAGAGTATCGGGCAGTCCGCAAGCACCATTCGCTGATTGAGATTTGCAAGAAGCCGGAGTTGGCGGCGGAGGTGACCATCACGGCAGCGGAAGCCCTGGGCGTGGACGCCGCCATCATCTTTGCCGATCTTTTGCTCCCTCTGGAAGTCATGGGCTTGCCGTTTCATTTTGCGGCTGGCGAAGGGCCAGTGATCGAAAAGCCCGTGCGGACCAGCGATGACATTCTGCAGCTGCAAACCGATCATGCTGCTGAGCTGGGCTACGTCTCAGAGGCGATTCGCGTAGTGTGCAAGCATTTTGGGCCGCGCCTGCCGATGATTGGCTTTTGCGGCGCGCCTTTCACGCTGGCCAGCTACATGATCGAGGGCGGAGGATCGCGGCATTACATCCATACAAAGAAGCTCATGTATGGATCGCCCGGACCCTGGGACGAACTCATGCGCAAGCTGGTGGCGGTGGTTTCAGAGTACGCGACCGAGCAGGTGCGGGCGGGGGCCGATGTCATCCAGATTTTCGACAGCTGGGTCGGCTGCCTCAGCGTGGAGGATTATTGCCGTTATGTGCTGCCGGCAACCACCGAACTGGTGAGGACGATCCAGAAGACAGGTGCACCCGTAATTTATTTCGGGACTGACACCACCGCGCTGCTGCCGCTGATGAAGCAAACCGCTGCTGAGGTGATTGGCATTGACTGGCGCGTGCCTCTCGACCAAGGCTGGCAGAGCATCGGTATGCAGGGCGCCGTGCAAGGCAATCTCGATCCCGTGTTGCTGTTTGCCGGCTGGAAAGAATTGCAATCGCGGGCGGAAGAGATTCTTCGGCGCGCAGGCGGACGCCCGGGGCACATATTCAATTTAGGGCACGGTATCCTGCCGGAAACTCCGGTCGAGAATGTGAAGGCCCTTGCCAGGTTTGTGCAGGAGCATTCCTCCGAGTCCTCAGCGTCCTCTGTAGCTAAAACGAAGTCTGTACGATGAATGATCCCAAGCCAGCCGTACTGCTGCTCGCCCACGGAAGCCCCGATTCCGTGGATGAAGTTCCCGAATTTCTGCTCCAAGTGACGGGTGGCCGCCCGCTGCCCGCGCCAGTCATCGCAGAAGTGCAGCATCGCTATGCTTTGATCGGACGCTCGCCGTTGACTGAGCTGACGTTGCAGCAGGGCAAACTGCTGGCCGAGAAGCTTGGCCTGCCGGTCCATGTGGGCATGCGCAACTGGAAACCGTTCATTGCCGACGCGGTTCGAGCCATGAGTGCGGAAGCAGTTACGCGGGCCATCGTGATCTGCCTTGCGCCGCAGAATTCCCGCACCAGCGTTGGACTCTACCGCTCGGCGCTGGCGGCGAACAATCCGCCGTTTGCTCTCGATTTCGTTGAGTCATGGCATGACCACCCTATGCTGGTCAGGGCCTTTGCTGAAAAATTGTGCGCGGGACGGGCGCGCGCCAACTCGGAGATGGGCAGCAACGTGCCGGTGATCTTCACCGCGCACAGCGTTCCGCAGCGCACGATCACAGAAGGCGATCCCTACGAGCAGCAGGCCAAGGAAACCGCCGAGTTGGTGGCGCGGGAAGCCAAACTCGACGCCGGCGATTGGGTTTTCGCGTTCCAAAGCCAGGGAATGTCCGGCGGGGCCTGGCTGGGACCAACGGTAGAAGACACGATCCGCAAACTGAAAGCCGAAGGCCACACAGGCGTGTTCATTCAGCCCATCGGGTTCCTTTGCGACCACGTCGAAGTGCTGTATGACATTGATATCGGATTCAAAGAGTTTGCAGCGAAAGAAGGAATGAAACTCTGGCGCGCCGATTCGCTGAATGATTCGCCCTTGCTGACCGCGGCCCTGGCAGATATTGTGCGATCAAGGTAGCGCTGGCGTCCCGCCACATTTCTCTATCTTTACGCTTTCTTTCGGCCTCTGCGCGCTTAGCGGTCAGAGCTACCGCTGAGGTCGGAAAGTACGCGAAGAGGCCGCGCTACACTACGTTCTATGAAACGCATCGCCATCATCGGCGGCGGAGTCTCAGGGCTTGCGGCGGCTTTCGCACTCGAAGAGCGCCGCCGCGAGGGTGCGCACATCGAGTACACGATCTACGAGGCCTCCGCCCGCCTCGGGGGCGTGCTGCGCACCGAGCGCGTGGACGGCTGCCTGATCGAAGCCGGGCCGGATTCGTTCATCAGCGAGAAGCCGTGGGCCGCGGAACTCTGCCGTCAACTCGGGCTGGGCGATCAGCTGATTGGTTCCAATGACGCCGCGCGCAAGACCTACATCCTGGTAAAGGGCCGACTGGTGCCGATTCCCGACGGCCTGATGTTCATGGTGCCTACGAAGATTACTCCCGCCGTGCTTTCTCCTCTCTTTTCCTTCCGTAGCAAAGTCCGCATGGCGCGGGAATGGTTTCATTCGCCAAAGCGCAGCGATGCCGACGAAACCGTGGCCAGCCTGGTGGAGCGTCACTACGGCCGCGAAGTGGTGGAGCGCTTGGCCGACCCCATGCTCGCGGGGGTGTATGGCGGCGATGCCAGCGAACTCAGCGTGCGCGCAGTTTTGCCGCGCTTCGCGGAGATGGAGGCCCAGCACGGCAGCCTGGGCCGGGCCATGATTGCGGCTCGCAAGAAGATGGGACCGGCGGGCAATCGGGCGAAGCCTTCGTTGTTTACTTCGCTGAAAGATGGAATGCAGCAGCTGACGGATACGTTGCTTACCCGCTTACCTCCGCAGGCGATTCGTAACAGTGTTCCCGTGCAGGCGATCCAGCGGGAGCATGACGACTGGCTGGTTTCCGCGGGATATAAGTCGGATGTCTTCGACGCCGTGATTGTCGCTACGCCCGCAAAAGCAGCAGCGGCGTTGCTGCAGATTGTCACTCCGGCGCTGGCTGCGGAGCTTGGAAGTGTGCGCTACAGCTCATCGGTCACCGTCGCCTTGGGTTATGGCCCGGAGGTACGCGCTACGTTGCCGGCAGGATTCGGATTCCTGGTGCCGCGCGGCGAGGGAATTCGCATGCTCGCCTCCACTTTCGTGCACAACAAATTTCCACATCGCGCGCCTGACGACCGCGCGCTGATTCGCTGCTTCTTCGGCGGATCGCGCGACGAGGCAATTCTGGACATTTCCGACAGCGAGGTCCTGGGGATTGCTCAGCAGGAACTTGGGAAGATTCTCGGCATTACCGCGGAGCCGCTGTTCACGCGGGTTTACAAGTGGCCGGGCTCGATGGCGCAATACGCCGTCGGGCACCTGGAAAAACTGGAGCGGATCGAGCGCCTGCGCCGCGAGTTGCCCGGACTTGCGCTGGCAGGCAATGCATATCGCGGAATCGGCGTACCGGATTGCGTACGCTCCGGCAAGGAAGCGGCTGTCCGATCTCTTCAATATCTGGGAATAGCGCAGCCCGAGGCCGCAGTAGCAATGTAGCGCGGAGTCTAGCCAGAAATCTTCAAGACATTTCAGCTTGTCTCCGCGCACTCCGCGGCCGTTCTCAGCGAACTCGGCGTTTTAGGATTTTGATCCGGGCCGGCCGAGACAAAACCTAAATCACAGAGAGCGCTGAGAACATCCGCCGAGTACGCAGAGATAGTAGATCGCATCTTATCAATCTCACTGCTTAGTACTCCGCTTATTAGTTATCCTCTACTTCCTGGAATAGATACTATCCTCGACTAACAGCGTCCTAGTTTGAGACACAGCCTCCTTGCACTCCACGGTTGACTTCTGCGCCGCCGCGACTTACGATCCCTGCAATCTGGAACCGTACTATCCGGGGATACCAAACTATCCACCGGCAACGTCAACATAACGCTTCCCCAGGGCCACGCACGATCAAATTTCAATGCACGATGCGAGGCGAAAGCCCCGGAAAGGTGGGATTGTGGCGACACTTGATGCTCCTCCTCAGTCAGCAGCCAAGTTCCCGACACTGACTTCGCAACAAATCTACAAAGCCAGACAGCTCATTCGCACGGGAACAGTTCCCCTGCCGGATTGGTCCGCAGGCCTCTTCCAATTACTGCAAAGCGCCGATTACAAATTGGCGCTGCTTATGTTCGAGCAGGCCCCGCCTATCTGGGCTCCCGGTCAACCGCGGCCCCAGCCGCCCCCTAACTACGATCCGAACGCCGGCATTGAATATGGGGCTTTGCTCTATCTCATCGAACAACCCCTACCCACCTGGCTGCTCAATGAACTGCCCCAGGAAGTTCGCGAGATTGTGGCGGCGCTGTGGTTGCTGCTGCAGGAGGCGCTCGAGGCGGCAGGCGTCAAGACGCAAATCGAACCGGCGGACATGCAGAACCTCCTTTGGACCGTGAAGACCACGGGAATCATTGCTGACGACGGCACCTACTACGGCTTGAAACCTTACGAACAGCTGGATGAAGGCTGGTTGTGGGCCGCAGTCAACTACCTCGCATATTGGCTGAAGGACTTTTTCCGGCAGGCACTCCAGTTAAGCACAGCTTCGTTATGGCCGTGGATTCCGGCGCCCTTCGTCACCGGTAAGGCCAACGTGATCCCGCTTTCCCCGAGCAAATCCCAGATCAAGATTGCCCTGTTTGGAGACTGGGGAACGGGGCAGCCGGCAGTGGCGGGACAACTGCTCACCCAAGTCATGAGCAACCAGCCCGACTACATAGTTCATCTCGGCGATGTCTACTATGCGGGGACTTCGGACCTGGACATCCTCGCCGGCGGAGAAGAGTCGCGCAACCTGCTGCAGATGCTGCATGCAGCCAACCTCCCGAAAGGGAGCTGCTTTACCCTGAACTCCAACCACGAAATGTGTGGTGGCGCCCGCGGCTACTACGCCGCGCTCAACGACCCGCTTTTCAGCTCGCAAAACGGAAGTAGCTATTTTGCCTTGCAGTATGGCGGATGGATGATCTTCGCTCTCGATTCCGCTTACTACGCAACCACGGCGTTGTTTATGGACGGTTCGATCCAGGACCCGGGCAATGCTCAGGCTCAGTTTATTGCCAGCGTGCTGAAGCAATACAACGTCACGCCGGAGAAGACAATAGTATTGACCCATCACAACGGACTGGAGGGCGGTTGGACCGGGACTCCCATCGTCTCAAATGTTCTATGGAACCAGGTCATGGGCGGGTCGGGCCCGTTCGCTTCGCTGAACCCCGCCTACTGGTACTGGGGCCACGTGCATAATGGCATCGTGTATACCCAGCAGCCGGGACTGGGTAACACTC
>Ga0335078_10002746_pt1 | contig 26546 bp, 24 predicted proteins | sample Lox_Sample_32_FD_206711 | JGI IMG/M metagenome (GOLD analysis project Ga0335078, IMG submission 206711) | Soil microbial communities from Loxahatchee National Wildlife Refuge, Florida, United States - Lox_Sample_3.2 | ecosystem: Environmental > Terrestrial > Soil > Wetlands | place: USA... | reverse complement strand
CCGTACCTGAACTTCTTCCTGGACCGCTACGCGACCGCCTACCGCGCCGAACTCGACCACCTGGTCATCTGCGTGGAGCAGGGGCTGACCCCGAGCCCGGGCTTCGCCGACGGCCGGGCGGCGCTGGTCCTCGCGGACGCCGCGACCGAGAGCATGAGGACCGGGCGGACGGTTCGAGTCGGTTCCTGAGCGGCGGCGATTTCCCGCTGGTCGCCTGGTCTATACGTAGTGAGGACCAACCAAACGCGGGGGAGCCGATGACCGTCAGCGAGGATTTCACCGGCCTGACCGGCCGGTTCCGCGGTGAGCTGCTGGCTCACTGCTACCGGATGCTGGGCTCGGCTGAGGAGGCCGAGGACCTGGTGCAGGAGACGTACCTGCGGGCGTGGCGGTCCTACGAGGGGTTCGAGGGCCGTTCGTCGGTGCGGACCTGGCTGTACCGGATCGCGACCAACGCGTGCCTGACCGCGCTCGAGCGCCGCGGTCGCAGGCCGCTGCCGTCCGGCCTCGGCGGGCCGGCCGAGGGCCCGGAGGCGCCGGTGGTAGCGGGGGGCGAGGTGCCGTGGCTGCGGCCGCTGCCCGACGCGCTACTGGCCGGGGAGTACGAGGATCCGGCCTCGGTGGCGGTGTCGCGGGAGGGGATCCGGCTGGCTTTCGTCGCCGCGCTGCAGTATCTGTCCGCCCGGCAGCGGGCGGTGCTGATCATGCGGGACGTGCTGCAGTGGCCGGCCGCCGAGGTGGCGGAACTGCTCGGCGTCACGACGACCGCGGTCAACAGCGGCCTGCGCCGGGCCCGCGCGCAGCTCGCCGAGGCGCTGCCCGCCGAGGACGAGCTTGCCGAGCCCGCCGAGCCTGACCGGCGGGCACTGCTGGACCGATTCGCCGCCGCCTTCGAGAACGCCGACGTGAACGGTCTGGCGCAGCTGCTTCGTGAGGATGTCACGCTGGAGATGCCGCCGCTGCTCACCTGGTTCGCCGGGCGGGCGGATGTGGCGCGCTTCTTCGCCGCCGCACCCGTGTTCGCCGCGCCCGGACGACTCAAGCTCGTTCCGGTCGGAGCCAACGGGCAGCCGGCGTTCGCGGCCTACCAGCGCGAACCCGACGGGGCGTACCGCGCCTACGCGGTGACGGTGCCCACGGTCACCGCGACCGGGATAGCGCGGATCGTCACCTTCTTCGATCCGGGCCTGTTCGGGTCGTTCGGCCTGCCCGCGGCGATTCCGGCGGACCCGGCTGGTCTGTAGTGCTAGGCCGCCGAACGGGCGGAGGAAACCCCAGCACTCCGGAGAAGAAGATGAACATCGCAGACAAGACCGTCCTGATCACCGGCGCCAGCCGCGGCATCGGGCGAGCCCTGGCCGACGAGGCGCTGCGGAGAGGCGCCGAGCGGGTATACGCCGCGGCGCGCCGGCCGGCGGCCCATCCGGATGAGCGCGTCACGCCGCTGACCCTGGACGTGACCGACGCGGCGCAGGTCCAGGCGGCGGCCGAACGGGTCGGGTCGCTCGACATCCTGATCAACAACGCCGGCCTCGCGCTGTACGAGGGCCTCGGCGACCGGGCCACGCTCGAGCGCCACCTGGCCGTCAACCTGTTCGGCACCTACGCGATGAGCGAGGCGTTCCTGCCTGCTTTGATGCGTTCTGGCGGAGCGATCGTGAACAACCTGTCGCTGAACTCGCTCGCCCCGCTGCCCGTCCTGGCCGCCTACTCGGTCTCCAAGGCGGCCGCGTTCTCCCTGACCCAGTCGCTGCGCACCTCGCTGGCCGGACGCGGCGTGCGGGTCCACGCCGTCCTGATAGGGCCCACCGATACCGACATGACCCGGGACCTCGACATCCCGAAGGCCTCCCCGGAGTCCGTCGCGCGCGCCATCTTCGACGCGGTGGACCGCGGCGAGGAGGACATCTTCCCCGATCCCGTGGCCCAGTCCCTGGCCGACGGCTGGCGCAACGGCGCCGTCAAGGCCTTCGAGCGCCAGCTCGCGGAGCTGGGCTAGCTCCCGGCTGGGCGAGGCGGGGCCGGGCCGCTGGACCCCCGCACCACGAGCCGCGGGGGCACCAGCACGGTTTCGCCGGGGGTATCGGGCTGCTCGATGCGCGCCAGCAGCATGCGGGCGGCCCGCTGGCCCAGCTCGAACGCGGTGGCATCCACGCTGGTGAGCCACAGCGCGCGCAGGCGGGCGAAGACGGAGTTGTCGAAGCCGACCAGCGACAGCTCGTCAGGAACCCCAACGCCGAGAGCCGCGGCGGCGGAGAGGGCACCGACGCAGGTCAGGTCGTTGGCGGCGAAGATGGCGGTCGGCCGGTGCTGGCCGCTCAGCAAGCGGACCGTGGCGCGGTAGCCGCCTTCCTCGCTCATGTCCCCGGATTCGATACGGACGTAATCGCCGAGGCCGGCCGCCCGCATCGTGTCCTCGTACCCCTCCATCCGCAGCCGGCCGGCCACGCTGGGCAGGCCGTGAATGTGCGCGATCCTGGTGTGCCCGAGCTCGATCAGGTGCCGGACCGCGAGGGTGCCGCCGAGGTGGTTGTCGTTGGCGAGGATGTCGGCGCGGGGCAGGTCGACGTCCAGGCCACGGCCGCCCACCGCGACGGTGGGGATCTGGCTGGCCGCGTCGATGATGGCCTGCGACATGGGTATCGACCCGGCCAGCACCAGGCCGTCCACCCCGAGGTCGATGAACGACCAGGTCAGGGTCTCGTCCAGCATCCGGTCGATCCGACCGTCACCGAGCAGGATGTGCTTGCCGCCCGCATGCAGCGCGGGCGTCAGGCCGTCGAGCATGTCGGCGAACCAGGGCTGGCGCAGGTCGTTCAGCAGCACGCCGATCGTGTGCGACCGCCGCTCCGCGAGCAGCCGGGCCGCGGCATTGGGCCGGTAGCCGAGTTCGGCCACGGCCCGCATGACGGCCTCGCGGCTGGTCGCGCTGACCTTGGGTGAGTTGCGCAGGACGAGCGAAACCAGCGACTTGGACACGCCGGCCCGGGCCGCGACGGTCTCCAGGGTGGGTTTCCGGGCCGTTCGCCCTGGAGTTACCACGTGACCCTCCTTGGTAACGATTGGAGCGCTCCAACCTTAAGGGCGCGACGGGATAGTGTCAACGACCGGGATGCGCAACGCCGTGAAACCCCAGGTCTGTAGCGTTAAAACGCACTGAACCGCCGGTTCACGGCGTCCAGCGGGTCGCCGGGCGGCGGGGCCGTCGGCGGCCGGGGCATGCAGTTATGCCCCACGGGACTGGAGCAGAGGCAGCCTCTGGCGACTGCGCCACGCCCGTCACATCAGCCTCACTTCTTGCACCCAGCCTGAGCGCTCAACGACGGCAATGTGACATCACCGTGGTCAGGTGCACCACGATGTGACATCACCGTGGTCAGGTGCACCACGATGTGACATCACCGTGGTCAGGTGCACCACGATGTGACATCGCCGTGGTTGCCGGGGGCGCGGCAGACGGGGGCCCTGCACCCGCGAATGGCTGATGTGATTCCAGAGGCTTGAGGGGTTTAAGGGGTTTGAGGGGTTCGAGGGAGGCGGCCGGGTAGATCAGCGGGGGCGGTCCAGTCGCGGAGGATGTCGTCGGTGTGCTCGCCGGGTTCCGGGACGCCGCGGACGGGGCCGGAGGCGGCGTCGCTGAACCGGTAGGGCATCCGCACTACCGGCCGCTTCTCCCCGTCACCGTCGGTGACCTCGACTACCGTATCGCGCCCGGCCACCGACGGCGCGGCCAGGACGTCCCCGGCATGCCTGATGTCCGCCCAGGCCAGCCGGGCGGATTCCAGGTCGCGCTTGAGTGCGCCGCGGTCCGGGTGGGCGGCGAACCAGTCGGCCATGACACCGGCCCGGACGCGCAGCTTGTCCTCGAGCGGGGCGTCGGGATCCGGGTCGGCTACGCCGAAGCACGTCTTCAGCTGGCGCCACAGGTACCGGCGGTCGGCGGAGATGAGGATCGGGCCGCCGGGCGCGGGCCACACCTCGCCGCGCGCCGACCGGACCGGGTGCTCATCGATGCTGTAGTGGGTGTAGTCATCGGTGGCGAGCATCGCCTCGAGCATGCTCAGGTCGATGTGCTGGCCGGTCCCGGTGCGGTCGCGCAGTCGCAGCGCCGCCAGGATCGCGATCGTGCCGTGCAGCCCGGCCAGCGCGTCGGCGAGCGCGAACGCGATGTCTGCGGGCGGGTCACCGGTGATATCGGCCTGGCGGCCGATCAGGCCAGCCTCGGCGTGAATGACGGGCGCGTAGGCGGCCCGCCCGGCATCGTCTCCCTCCCGGCCGAAGCCGGAGATGGACAGCATCACCAGGCCGGGATTGACGGCGGACAGGGCGGGCCAGCCCACCCCGAACCGGTCCAGCACGCCTGGCCGGAAGTTCTCCACCAGCACGTCGCAGGAGGCTGCCATGTCGAGCAGCCGGGCCACGCCACCGGGCTGGTGCAGGTCGAGCAGGATCGACCGCTTACCCGCGTTGACGTGCGAGTACAGCCCGGAACGGCCCCGGGTCACCTTGCCGAACGCCTGCGTGACGTCGGTGCCAGGCAGTTCGGCCCGGACCACGTCGGCGCCGAGGTCGGCCAGGATCCGGCCGGCCAGCGGCCCGGACACCGCCCGCGATAGGTCGAGCACGCGCAGGCCGTCCAGCGGCCTGGCTGACTGGCGGAGTCGCTGCGCCATGGCCGGCGTCTGAGTACGACCGGGGGCAGGCCGGTGGTCCGGGTTCTCGGTAAAGTCCACGCGCCGCTCCCGGCCTGCTCGCCCGCCCGATCTTCAGAACGTAACATTCCCCAGCCCTTCATCGGGCCCTGGGCCATCTCGGGGTGGTCGTATTCGTCGTGCCAGTTCCACCAGTTGTACGGCGGGCTCTGCGGATAGCCGTCGGGTGAGTCCTCCCACGTCTCCTGGCGGCCGAGCGGGGCCAGATCGAGGTAGCTCCAGGTGCTGCCCAGCGCCTCGTCGCCGCGGTTGTCGACGAAGTAGGTGCGGAACACCCGGTCGCCGTCGCGGATGAACGCGTTGGTGCCGTGGTACTCGTCCACGCCGAAGTCGACGTCCCAGTCGCTGGTGATGGTGTACCAGGGCCAGTGCCAGCCCATCCGCTCTTTCAGCCGGGCGATGTCCGGCTGCGGGGCGCGTGAGGCGTAGGCAAAGGTAATGTTACGGGCGTTCAGGTGGACGGGGGCGGCGACCTGATCGGCCATCATGGAGCAGCCGTGGCACGCGTGGTCGGGCCAGCCGAGCACGCCCGGCTCGAAGAAGGCACGGTAGATGATCAGCTGGCGGCGGTCCTCGAACAGGTCGAGCAGGCTCGACCGGCCCTTGGGCCCGTCAAAGGCATACTCCTTCTCTACCGGCAGCCACGGCATCCGCCGCCGCTGCGCCGCCAGCGCGTCCCGGGCCCTGGTCACCTCCTTCTCCTGAACCAGCAGCCGCTCGCGCGCGGCCTTCCACTCCTGCGGGGTGACGATCGGAGGGGTCTCCATCGTGGTGTCCGCCTTTCTCTCGTGTTCACGCACCTCGGTCGAGGTGCTCCTTCAGGGCGTTCAGCGGGCTGTCCCAGTCGCGGGCCAGCGCGGCCAGGAACTGCTGCGCGACCTTCATCGGCGCGGAGCGCAGCCGGTAACGAACCCGCCGCCGCTCGCCGGGTTCGGCCGTCACCAGGCCTGCGTCGGTCAGCAGGGCCAGGTGCTTGGCGATCGCCTGCCGCGTGATCGGCAGCCGGGCGGCCAGGTCCGTGGCCGTGGCCGGGCCGCCGGAAGCCAGCGCGGCCAGGATGTCCCGGCGGCTGGGGTCGGCCAGCGCGGTGAAGACCTGCTCGGCGACCGCCTCGATGTCAGGCTGGAGGTCAGGCCGAAGGTCAGGGACCATCGAGGTAGCCGGCCAGCTCGCCCAGCTCACTTGCCCAGCCCTGCACGTGGCCGTCGTAGGTCTTGCGGTAGGCGTCCTCGGGCAGCTGGGCGAACCCGGTCTCGACCACCGTGAGCCGGGTGCCGGCCCCGGCCGGCTCGAGCGTGAACTCGACGTAGGTGCGGCGCGGGTCGTCGTCGGGCAGCTCCTCGATCTGCCAGGTGAAGCCGAATACCGTCGGCTCCTCGACCCGTTCCACCCGCATCTCGACCGCATACCCGCTGGCCCACTTCATCCGGGCCGCCCCGCCCGGGCGCAGGTCGATGTCGGCCTCCTCGCCGAACCAGGCGGCCAGGCCCTCGGCCGTGGTGAGCGCCGCCCACACCTTTCCCGGCGGGTGGGCGAGTTCCATGGTCCGCTCGATGCGATCGGGAAATCCCATGACAGCCTCCATCTTGTAGCAACCGAACAGTTGCCACTGTATGGCAACCAGTTAGTTGCGTCAAATGCCGGACCGCCCGGTGCGGTAGGTTGCCGGGATGGGTGGCAACCGGGAAATCGCGGAGCGCTTCATCGCCAGCCTGGAGGCTCGTGACTGGGAGGCCTGGGCCGCGCTGCTGCATCCGGACGTGGTCTACGAGATCCCCCAGTCCCGGGAGCGGATCCGCGGGCGCGACCGCTACCTGCGGTTCAACCAGGAGTTTCCGGGCGACTGGCATCTGCGGCCCACGGTGGTCATCGCCGACGAGCAGCACGGGGTGGTGTGGTTCGAGTGGGACCTCGACGGCCGCACCGACGACGCCATGGCGTTCTTCGAGTTCGCCGACGGGCTGATCACCCGGGTCACGGACTTCTGGCCCGAGCCCTACGAACCGCCACCCGGGCGTGAGCACCTAGTCGAGCGTTGGTAACCCGGCCCGTTCGGGACCTATGGAGGGATGATGACCTTGATCGCACGCTTCCAGGTCGACGGCTACGAGCCCCGCCAGGTGACGGGGCTCGACGCGGACTGGTTCGGCCTGATGACGTTCGCGAAGACCTTTACCGCCGGGATCACCGGGCACGCCACCACGCTGTTCATGGCCGCGGGCAGCCAGGAAGGATCCCGGTCGTACGTGGCCACCGAACGGATTACCGGGCGCCCCGACGGCGGGGAGGAGGGCTCGGTGACCGTGCAGCACGGCGGCCTCGAGTCCGATCCCGATATCTGGTTCGGCCACATCGTGCCGAACACCGGCACCGGGGGCTTCGCCGGCTGGTCGGGCTCGGCCCGGATCCGGCACGACGATCAGGGCGCGTACTTCGAGATCGAGCTTTCCTGAGCGGCGCGCCTGGGAAATACTGGCCAGTAGGATTCCCGGGAGGCTGACACTTGGAAGAGAACCTGGCCAGGCAGGCGGAGCTAGCCTTCGAACGGCAGGGCGACCACGACACGCTGTGCTACGAGGGCGCCTGGCACACCAGCGGGCAGATGGCCGACCGCGCATCCCGGCTCGCGACCGGGCTGGCCGGCCTGGGCGTGCGGCCCGGCGACCGGCTGCTGGTGCTGATGGCCAACTGCCCGGAGGTCCTGATCACCTACACCGCCGCGTGGCGCGCCGGGGCGGTGGTCACCCCGCTGATCTTCCTGGCCAGCGAGGACGAGCTGCGGCACGCGCTGAACGACTCCGGTGCGGTCGGCGTCGTCACCACGGTCGAGTTCCTGCCGAAGGTCTCCGCCGCTGTGAAGGCGGATGGGGAGGTGGGTGGCGGAGCGCCCGGGGTCCGGTTCGTGCTGGTCCCCGGGGCGGGTTCGGCGGCGGATGCGGCGCCGGGGGTCCCGGTGCTCGACTTCGACCAGGTGGCGTCGGCCGGGCCCGGGCCTGTCGCGGACCGGTCGGGCAGCGACCTGGCTGCCCTGCTCTACACCGGCGGCACGACGGGCCGGTCCAAGGGCGTCCCGCTCACCCACACGGGCCTGCTCTGGTGCGGGTCGGCCGCGCACGAGCAGTCGGTGCGCTCGAACGTGTCCGACTCGGTGCTGCCGCTGCCGCTGGCGCACGCCTACGGCCTGCTGGTCATCTGCGGCGGCATGCACCGCACCGACCACACCAGGACCATCCTGATGCGGTGGTTCGACCCGGCGGGGTGGGTGAAGCTGGCCGCGGAGCACAAGGTCCAGGGCAGCGCGCTGGTGCCGTCGATGATCCAGATGCTGCTCGGCCAGCCGCTAGAGGACGCGGACCTGTCCAGCCTGGTCGCGATCTCGTCCGGGGCGGCACCGCTGGCCGAGGAGGTCCGGCGCGAGTTCGAGGCGCGGGTCCCGAGCGCGACCGTCTACGAGGGCTACGGGTGCACCGAGGCGGCCACGTTCATCTCGGCCAACCCGTGGGGCGCGCGGCGGCTCGGCAGCGTCGGGCTGCCGGTGCCCGGCGTCGAGCTCACCATCCAGGACGAGGCGGGCCGAGTGCTCCCAGCGGGCCAGGACGGCGAGATCTGCGTGCGGTCCCCCGGCGTGATGACCGGCTACTGGCATAGCGAGGACACGTCGGCGCTGGCCGGCGGCTGGCTGCACACCGGTGACATCGGGCACGTGGACGGCGACGGCTACCTGTACGTGGTGGACCGCATGAAGGACCTGATCCTGCGGGGCGGCTTCAATGTCTTCCCGCGCGACATCGAGGACGTCCTGCTGTCTCACCCGGCGGTGGCCCAGGCCGGGGTGGTGGGACGGCCGGACCCGCGGCTCGGCGAGGAGGTCGTCGCGTTCGTGTCGCTGCGGCCGGGCGCGGAGGCCACCGCCGGTGAGCTCACCGAGCACGCCCGGCAGCACCTGGCCGCGAACAAGTACCCGCGGCAGATCACGATCGTGCCCATGGTGCCGCTCACCAGCGTCGGCAAGCTCGACCGCAAGAAACTGCGGCAGTGGGTGGCCGAAGGCGCTTCGGCCTAAAGGACAGGCCGGTTCCGTTATATGTGTAGCTAAGTGGCGTTTGCCGTGGGCATACTGGTGTTAGGCATCGCCGGTCAGCGCGGCAGCAGGCGGTAACATGCTTTCCGCTGGGGAGCTGAGTTGCCGGCCTGCGTCCAGGGCGGTGCCAGGAGGTGTGCGGCCTAGTTGGGGGGGCCATGTATTCGTGGTTGGTGTGGATAGCGTTCACGCTGGTAGCCATCGTGTTGGGCCTGATAGCTTATTGCTTCAGCCTTCGCGTGCTCCGGATGGCAGCGGCTTTTGTCGCCCTGGTCACGGCGGCGTACCTCACCTGGTATGGCTTAACCCATCCGGGGAAGTCGCCCGGCGGCCTTTCCGATGCGTTCACCCAGGGCACCGGCGTTCTCATCCGTGCTTTTTTCCTCCTTCAGCCGGCGCCCCCGAAATCTCACCTTCCCGGGTCTGGGTGGATCGGCTGGCTTGCCATTGCCGTCCTGCTGGTGATCGGTTACCGGCAACTTGAGGCTTTGTCGCAGCATTGCCATGCCCGCTGCCTGGACACCTCGGAGCTTATCCCCGCCCGGCAGACCGAGCGGTCTGGCGGCGGTAAGGATGCCCTGACAGATGCGCAGCCCCATGCCCAGCAGATCGACACGTCCGGCGATGGCAAAGGTGCCCTGACAGATGTGCAGCGCCATGACCGGCTCGCCGCGGAGCTCAAATTCTGGCTTCCCGCGGTGGAGGTGCGCTCACCCGCCATCTTCCCCGGCGGCAGCAGGTCCAGCGCACTGGCGTCCATTGCCGAAGCCAGCGGGGTCAACGGCAGCGGCCTGGCCGGGGCGATCATCCGTTTCTTCGGGATGCTGTGGCCGAGCCCGCGCCGGGTCCGGGTCCGGGTATGGGTGAAAGGCGCCGCCGTTCCGGCAAAAGTCGGCGCCCTCACGAAGGTCGCGGTCTGCCTTGACGACCCGGGAACCGGGGCGAGCATCGGTACCAAGACCTTGGCTGCGGCCACTCTCGACAACGCCGCTTGTGCGGCCGCTGGCTACGTCGCCCAGCGCATCTTCGCCGCAGACCCCACGGCACCGCCTTGGTGCATCGGCCTGGCCGACGGCGGTGATCTGGCGGCCATGCTGCTCGCCCGGCACGAGCGCGCCTATCCAGAAACCAAGAAAAAGATCAAGCAGGCCCGGGACACGAGGATCGGGTTCCTGGAAAAGGTTGCGTTCAGCAGCCAGTGCGCTGGCGTGGCCCGGTACGAGCTGGCGCATCTCTATGATCTCACTGGCAATCATTTCGGAGCTCTCGCACTGCACGCGATCAACCGGGAGCAGCACCCGCGCTTCTACCGTGGACGCTACCGGCTCGCTATGTCGCTTGAGATGATCGCGAGTTTGGATCCTGAAAAGAGAATGAGCAAAGACGAACGGGACATATTCAACGATATTCTGAGGATCCTGGACCGGTGGGATGGGACAGCTGATGACAGCAAAAAGCATCGCGTCGAGGACGGCGAGTCCGTACTCAGCGACCCGCTGAGATCCTATTTGCTGGAGGCCGCACAGCAGGAACTGCGGGAGATCGGGAGGTATCTGACGCTGAGGGATGTCATCTGGCAGTCGTTCTGGCACCGTAACGAGCGCGGGGTACTCAAACCGTACTGGCGGCCGCGGCATCGGCAGAGTTTTCACGACGGCGTTTACCTTGCCCAACTGCTCGTGGCCGTGCGCCAGGCTTCGAACAAAAAGGAAGCCGAACCGCTGCCTCATGGCCTCGCCCGGCTGCTCCCGGCCGTGCAGCGGGCTTGGAATGCCCGCCCGAAGCGTCACGGCCCTATCCAGCTGCTCGTGGCCGTGCGCCAGGCCTTGAAAACCGACCCGCTGCCTCGCCCCCGCAAGGTCCTGCGGATCGCGACCGCCATCGCGGATGACAGCTCCTGTATCGCGAAAGTCTTGCGTATCCCGTACACGCCAGGCAGGCCGTGGGCGCCGGGGCATCGTCCGCCACGGATGGTCAAGCGGCTGCGCACCCGGCTCCGGCCCCGGCAGTACAGCACCCCGTCCTGGCCAGCCGCGTACAACCTGGCCTGTGTTTACGCCGCCATTTGCGCGGACCCTGACCAGCTCGAGGCCTGCATGCACAAAACCGGCGACGACCGGGCACCGGACGACGCTGAGCAGATGAAACGCCAGTTGCAGACCACCCTCGCCGGGCAGGTGGTCACCAGCCTGGAGTTCGCTATCACCAACCCGGAGTGCGAGATGGAGCGCCCGTCGGAATGGATAGCCCACGATCCCGACTTCGCCTGGCTGCGTTCCCGCTGCGATCAGTTCCCCCAGTTCAAGAACTTCCTGGACACCCAAGAGCGGCGAGACTATTCACCATGCACGATTCAGCACGGAGCCGCGGCTGCCCAGGCACCGACACAGAACAACCCGGTCAGTAAGCAAATCGCGGGCGTCGGACGAGCGGGATGATACTAGGCGGGATCTGGCTCCGGGCCTTAGCTGGGCGGCGGGATACGCCGAAACCCGCAGGCCTGTTCCGGCTGGCTGGATCTAGGCTGGCCTGAGCTCTGGTGGCTGGGTCTGAGCTGGCTGGATCTGGCCGGTGACCTCGCCGAAGCCGATCCTGGCGCCGTCGGCGCCGGGCGCTGTGGCGCTGATCGCCACCTCGTCGCCGTCTTCGAGGAAGCTGCGGACCGACCCGTCTGGCAGCGTGAGCGGCTCGGCACCGCCCCAGCTCAGCTCCAGCAGGCAGCCCCGCTGGTCCCGCTCCGGGCCGCTGACCGTGCCCGAGGCGAACAGGTCGCCGGTGCGGGTCGAGGCGCCGTTCACCGTCATGTGAGCCAGCATCTGCGCGGCCGTCCAGTAGGTGGTGGCGTACGGCGGGCGCGCCACCAGCTGTCCGTTCAGCCGCACCTCGAGCGCGAGGTCCAGGCCCCACGGGGCGGCGTCGGCCAGGTAGGGCAGCGGCTCCGGATCCCGCGGCGGCGGGCTGACCCTGGCGTGCTCCAGCGCGTCGAGCGGCACCACCCAGGGCGAGACCGAGGTGGCGAACGACTTGGCCAGGAACGGGCCGAGCGGCTGGGACTCCCAGGCCTGCAGGTCGCGGGAGGACCAGTCGTTGAGCAGGAACACGCCGAACACGTGCTCGGCGAAGTCATCCACCGGCACCGGCCCGGATGAGCCGACGCCGACCACGAAGCCGACCTCGGCCTCGAAGTCGAGCCGCCGGGACGGCCCGAACGCCGGGCCGGAACGCCGATCCGCCCCCCGGCGCTGGCCGCACGGGCGCGTGACCGGGGTGCCCGACGGCACGATGGTGCCCGAACGGCCGTGATAGCCGATCGGCATGTGCTTCCAGTTCGGCGTGAGCGGCTCGCCGTCCGGCCGGAATATGCGCCCGGCGTTGGCCGCGTGGTACTCGTTGCCGAAGAAGTCGACGTAGTCCCCCGGCGTGAACGGCAGGTGCAGCCGGACCGCGGCCAGCGGGAGCAGCGCGGCCCCGGCCGCGCCGCGGTGCGACTCCCCTGGCTGGCCGGCGGTGAGCAGTTCGGTGATCCGGGCCCGCGCCTCGGCCCACCGAGCCCGGCCCTGCGCCATGAAGGCGTTCAGCGACGGCTCGCCGAACACGTCGTCGCCCAGCGCCCGGGCGAGGTCGAGGACCGAATCACCGATCCGGACCCCGGCCCTGGCGCTGCTGTCGTCATCGTCGGAGAACACGCCGTAGGGCAGGTTGGCCAGCCCGTACGGCGTCCTGGCCGGCAGGCCAGCCCAGCCGACGGCGGTCAGGCGCCCTCCCCGCCTTCGCCGTCCTCGCCGTTGAGGTGGCGGATGGTCTCGCCCACGTAGATCTGGCGCGGCCGTGCGATCTTCTGCTCCTTGTCGGTGGAGGCTTCCTGCCAGTGGGCCAGCCAGCCGGGCATGCGGCCGATCGCGAACAGCACCGGGAACATGGCCACCGGGAAGCCCATCGCCTGGTAGATGATGCCCGAGTAGAAGTCGACGTTCGGGTACAGCTTGTGGCTGATGAAGTACTCGTCCTCCAGCGCGATCCGCTCCAGCTCGAGCGCGATGTCGAGCAGCGGGTTGCGCCCGGTCACCTCGAACACCTCGTCGGCCACGTCCTTGATGATCGTGGCCCGCGGGTCATAGTTCTTGTACACCCGGTGGCCGAAGCCCATCAGGCGTACCTCGCCCTGCTTGACCCGGTCGACGTAGGCCGGCACCCTGCCGACCGAGCCGATCTCCCGCAGCATCTTCAGCACCTGCTCGTTCGCGCCGCCGTGCAGCGGGCCGTAGAGCGCCGCCGCGGCCGCGGCGGCCGCCGAGTACGGGTCGACCTGGGAGCTGGACACGCTGCGCATCGCGTTGGTGGAGCAGTTCTGCTCGTGGTCGGCGTGCAGGATGAACAGCACGTCCAGGGCGTGCTCGAGGATCGGGTTCGGCTCGTACTTAGGCTCGGTCATCTTCGCCATCATGTTCAGGAAGTTGCCCGCGTAGGACAGGTCGTCGTCCGGGTACGCGTAGGGCAGCCCGCGGGCGTGCCGGTAGGCGAAGGCCGCCAGCGTCGGCATCTTGGCGATGAGCCGCACCACCTGCTGTTCCCGGCAGGCCGGGTCGCGGACGTTGCTGGCCTCGGGATAGAAGGTGGACAGTCCGGCGAGCGTGCTCACCAGGATCCCCATGGGATGGGCGTCGTGGTGGAAGCCGTCGATGAACTTCTTGATGTTCTCGTGCACGAAGGTGTGGTGGGAGATCTGGTGGACCCACCCCGCCGACTCGTCCTTGTCCGGCATCTCGCCGCGCAGCAGCAGCCAGGCCACGTCCAGGAAGGACGCGTGGCTCGCCAGCTCATCGATCGGGTAGCCGCGGTACTGCAGGATGCCCTTATCGCCGTCGATGAAGGTGATGGCGCTACGGCAGCTCGCGGTGTTCTGGAACGCCGGATCGTAGGAGAGCAGTCCGAAGTCGTCATCGGAGGTCTTGATCTGCCGCAGGTCAATCGCGCGGATAGCGCCGTCGACGATAGGGAGTTCGTAGCTGCGGCCGGTTCGTGAGTCGGTTACTCGCAGCATGTCATTCGTGGTCATGTCTAGACCATAGGCCGTACCTGCGGGTGCTAGACAGACCCTGCGGACCCGTGTCTCAGGTTGTGACTACAGGATCGCTTCATCACATGTGCCCTGCGGGTTTCAGTGCCATTCCAGGGCGGCTCCAGCCCCGCCGCGCATCCTCTGCGCAGCCGCGCAACCTAAGGAGACACCATGAAACCGGGCCGGATCGCCGCCTGGGCCATTGCCGCCGTAGCCATGCCGGGCCTTGCCGCCTGCTCCGGGACCAGTTCCGGGAGCAGTCCGGCCAATCCGGCCAGCTCGGCCAGTTCACCCGATGCAAGCAGCTCCGCGAGCACGAGCGCCCCGGCCCAGTCGCAGGGCCAGGCGGCCGGGTCCGGCAGCCTGACCCCGCCGGGAGCGCACCTCGCCTTCGGCGGCCCGGCCACCGTCGGCTGGGTCCCGCCGTCGCTGGACACCGGAACAGGCGCCCATCACGGGATCAGGCTCCGGGTCACCGTCGTGTCGATCCAGAAGGGCACGATGGCCGACTTCCGGAACGTCCAGCTCGACGGGAACGAGCGCAAATCCACCCCGTACTACGTGCAGCTGCGCGTCACCGCGCTGAGCAGTACCCCGCCGCCCAAGGACAGCGACCCCGCCATCACCTTCACCGCGATCGACGACCGCGGCCAGCAACAGCAGAGCATCACCTTCCTGGGGACGTTCTCCCGCTGCGACGACCCGATGCCGCCGAAGCAGTTCGTGAGCGGGAAAACGTACGAGACCTGCCTGGCCTACCTGATCCCTGGCGGCGGCTCGATCCAGAAGGTCCAGTGGGACAACGGTCCGGCCGCGGCCAACGATGTGACCCCCTACTTCGACCGTCCCATCGTGTGGGGTTGACAATTGGCTTGCACCCGCTGCCGCAGGAGCAGCCGCAGGGACAGGCTGTGGAGGCGCCATGCCCACGCTCGCGGATCTGTTCACAACGCACTACCTGACCGGCGGAAGCGGAGTCGAGTTCTCCGCGATCCGGCTGCATTACCGCGGTGTCGATGAGATCTGCCGTGCGTTCGGGGCCACCGCGCTGACCGTAGGCACGGACATCTATTTCCGCCAGGCGGCGTTCGCACCGCACACGCCCGGGGGCCTGAGGCTCCTGGCCCACGAGGTCGCGCACGTGGTACAGCAGCGCCGCGGAGCCGTCACCGTGCCGCGAGCCGCGGGCGGTCTCGCCGTGGCCCCGGCCGGATCGGCGCAGGAGCGCGAGGCAGACGCGGCCGCCGACGCCCTGCTCTCCGGCCGCCGCTTCGATTTCGGTGCGGCCGGATTCCCGGCCGCGCCGAACGGTCCCGATCGGTTCGTGGTCCAGCGGTACATGGCCTGGGAGCACTGCATACTCGGCGACCTGGACCCCGCGCGGCTCGGCGCGGAGCACCTGGACGCGTACTGCGCCCTGCTCGAGCAGCTCGGCCAGGACCCGCGTCACGTCGACGAGGAACGACTGCGGGCCGAGCACCCAGGCGTCCAGACGCTGCGCCTGCCCGGCAGCGGGCTGGTGGTGACGCTCGGGGAACTGAACGTGCTACCGGACTATCTGGCCCACCCGGCGGAGATCGAGAACGCGCCGGAGGCATTCCTGCTTCCGCTGATCCAGTCGGTCCGGAGCCTGAATATCGCCGAACTGCGCCGCCTGGCGGGATCAGGGATCCGGCCCGGCCCGCGTCCACGGCTACCGGGCTCGCTGAAATACCCGCGGCTGCGCGAGCTGGCCGAGATCGGCGAGGTCCTGGAGGTCGATGCGCTGGGGCGGCGCTGCGGGTTCGCGCCGTGGAAGCTGTATTCCTCTGCCGTCGGGCGTAATGCCGGGCACTTCGCCCCGTTCTCCTGGCATCGCTGGCGGTCGTATCACCTGATGGCACGGGACTTGATCGCACGCGCGCTGACGGCGGCCGGACAGGACCGGGAGAAGCTGAGAACCAGGGCGCGGATCTACGCGGGGTACGCCGACCATTTCCTCCAGGACTCGTACGCGGCGGGGCATCTGGTCAACAAGACCCTGGTGATGCAGTGGTACATCGAATGGCTGGCCGATGCCAGTTTTCCCGGCCTCGACCGGCGCGTGCTCGCGCGCATGACCACGAGCAGGCAGCCGTTCCTGCACGGCCCCGGTCATTACGACCGGATGGCCGCCGGGCCCGGCGTCCCGGCGCTTCTGCCCTGGGATCCGCAGGGCGTGGTCGAGGCGCCGACGCTGGAGGCCCGTATCGAAGCTAGCGGGGTCATCGGGAGCAGCGACCAGGAGCGTCGCGACGCCTACGCCGCCTACCTGGCCATGCTCGGCAGCACCGTGACCCAGCTCGCCGCCAGCTTGCTGCACGGGTACTTCAACAAGCGATCCCTGGTCGTTGCGGCCGGGCCGGACGGGGCACCCTTCCGCGTCCAGGGCGACCGCATGCTGCTCGCCGGCGGAGACGGAGCGCTGCACGCGGCCAGGGCGACCGCGGCCTCCCAGCGGGCTGTCGCCGAACTGCTGGCCCACGGAGAGACCGGTATCACCGGCCAGGAGATCTTCGGGAGCCTCCCGGACCACGTCGAACAGGAGGGCACCCTCGTCGCCTTGCGCCAGTGGCATGACGGCAGCCTGCGCGACCTGTGTTTCGGCGAGCTGTTCAGCCTGTGGCGGACCAGCGCGACGAGAATTCTCGCGTCCGCCGTCCACCGCCGGTTCGGCGTGCCGTCACCGGACATCGAGGCCCTGCGCAACGGGTAATCGAGCAGGCTCCTCGGGGACGTGCGCGATTGCTCCACCTGATCTGCGCGGTCGATTTCCTCGCCCGTGCGCACAGCCTGCATGCGGGGGCCTAGCGCATCCTGCTCATAGGCCGGTTAGGACGCGGTGTCCTTCTCCGCCGCGAGCGCCGCCACGAGCTGGGTCCTGGAGTGGACGTCGAGCTTGCGGTAGATCTGGCGCAGGTGGAACTCGACCGTCTTGGGCGACAGGAACAGGTCGGCCGCGATGTCACGGTTCGACGCTCCGCGCCGCACCGCGGCGGCCACCCGCCGCTCCTGCGGCGTGAGCGCACGGTCGTCCTGCGGCGGCTTGTGCCGCCCGCCGGCCGCGCGCAGCCCGGCCTCGGCCTGGCTGGCCCAGGCGTCCGCGTGCAGCTGTTCGAATGCTTCCAGCGCGGTCCGGAGGTGCTGGCGGGCCGCTTCCCGCCGACGGGCCCGGTGCAGGCGGCGGCCGTAGGCCAGCAGGGTACGAGCCCGCTCGAACGGCATGGGCCGCCGGTCGTCGAATGCGAGCGCGCTGGCGAATGCCGCGTCGAAGTCGTCATCGAGCAGGCCGCGGCAGCGCGCCGCCGCCGCGGCGGCCACCGGGCTGGTGCTGCAGACCGCCTGGCGCTCGAGCCGGGCCAGCACGCGGCGGGCGTCGCCCTCCCGGCCCTGGCGCGCATAGGCCTCTACGAGATCGGAGACCCACGGGACGATCACCGGTTCCTCGTGTCCCGAGCCCTGGGTCAGCCGCTCGACGGTCTCGAGTTCGCAGATGGCCGCGTCGATCCGGTCCAGTCCGAGCTCGAGGAACCCGAGGGCGCCGTGCACGAATCGCAGGCCGGTGCTGATCCGGTCGGACTCGGCGATCGCGAGCGCCTGGGCGGCCGCGGCGCGGCTCTCCTCGGACCGCCCGCGAGCGGCTAGAATCCGGATGCGGATCGTCAGCGCCCAGCCCGCCATGTGGCGATGGCCGACCTCCCCGGCGAGCTGGAAGGTCTGCCGGGCCGCAGCGTCGGCGGCCTCCCAGTCGCCGAGGCGGAACGTGGCGTCGGCCACCAGCAGCCCGGCCGCGCTCACCGTGGCCAGGGCACCTGCTTCCTGCGCGCGCCGGCACAGTTCGTCGTTCTCGGCTCGCGCCTGCTCGAACTCCCCGAGCGGGATGCGCGTCCTGAGCAGGATGTGCAGCCATGGCCAGTCCGGGCCGAGCTTGTCCAGGCCCTCCGCGAGGCGGAACGCCTCGGCCAGCACCGGCCGGGCTTTGGGCGCCTTGCCGCGCAGGATCAGGGTCCAGCCGCGCATCGTCAGCACCGCCGCGCGCACGGCGGGTTCGCCGGCGTCGCCGAGCAGGCCGACCGCCCGCTGAGCCAGCTGTTCGGCCTCGAGATAGGAGTTGATTGTGGTCGCGCCGTTGGCGGCGTCGGCGAGCATCTCCGCCGCCAGCACCGGCCACCGGGACGCGACACGGTCGGCCTGGCCGACGAGCAGGGGCGTGGCCTCGGCGGCGCGGCCCCGCCAGATCTGCAGCCGGCCATGGAGCTGCCGCGCCCGGGCGCGCTGCTCTCCGTCGCAGGTCAGCCCGGCCGCCTCGGCGAACAAGGCGAGCGCACGATCGGCCAGGCCCGCGGCGGCTGCTGCCTGACCGGCCGTGATCAGGCGGTGGCCCGCGGTTTCCGGATCCGGCGAGAGGCGCGCCGCTCGCTCCAGCGCGCCCGAGCCCGTGGCGTAGGCCCGGCGCGCCACCGCCCGGCCGCCGGCCCGCTCCAGGGTGGCCGCCACCTCCTCATCGGGCCTGACCGTGGCCGCGGCCAGGTGCCACGCCTGGCGGTCGTCGTCATCCCGCAGCACCGCGGCCAGGGCGGCATGCGCGGCGCGGCGGTCGCCTGCCCGCGCCTCCGAATACACCAGGCCGCGGATCAGCGGGTGCGCGAAGGTCACCTCACCAGCGGCGAGCCGCACCAGCCCGGACGCCTCGGCGTCCGCCAGCTGCCCGGCGTCGGTCCCGGCCCGCCGGCACGCCGCCGCGATCACGGGCAGCTCGATCCCCGCGTACGCCGCCGCGACGAGCAGGGCCTGCCGCGCGGGCCCGGACAGTGCATCGACCCGGCCCGCGAACGCGCGCTGCAGCCGGCCTCCGGGTCCGAGCGGGAGCTCGAGCGCCGCCACGCCGGCCCGCTGGCTAGCGGTCAGCGTGGCGGGCAGCTCGACCAGGGCCAGCGGGTTGCCCGCCGCGGCCTGCGCGATCGCCGCCGCGACCGGGGGCACCAGCTCCGGAGCGCGCTGTCGCAGAAGCTCGGCCGCCGCGGCGTCGTCAACCGGCCCGACGGGCAGATCCGGCAGCCGGATGCGCTCGGGCGGGTACCACGGGTCCCGCGCGGCCAGCACGACCGCGAGCGGCCCGCTGGCGCGCCGGGCGATGTACTCGATGCACTCCCGGGAGGACGCGTCGACCCATTGGACGTCGTCCACCACGGCAAGGACCGGCCGGTTCCTGGCCTCGGCCCGCAGCATGCCGAGCGCGGCGACGCACACCGCCAGGCGGTCACCTGGCGCGGGCGCCTCCAGTGCCAGCGCGCCCATCAGCGCGGCGGCCTGCGGCCCCGGGAGCGCGTCCAGCCGGCGGAGCACGGGGTAGAGAAGGTCGGTCAGCGCGGAGAAGGCCAGCTCCGCCTCGGTCTCGGTCCCGCAGGCCCGCAGGACGGTGAACGCGCCGTCGCAGCGCTCGACCAGCGCTTCGAGCAGGGTCGTCTTGCCGATCCCGGCCTCCCCGTGTACCACGAGGGCATCGCCCTCACCGCGTGCCAGCGCGGTGAGGAGAGCGTCGAGCCGGGCCCGTTCGGCCACCCTGCTGACGATCATCGCGAGGCTCCGGAGAAGGGAGAGAACGGGCAACGCAGGCCCGTCGGCACGAACGCCGCGCTATCTAACCCGGCGGAGGTGGAATCGAGATGCAGATCATGTGGAGAAACGATGGAGATGGATCACCGCTCCGGGTGCGGCTCACCGTCCCGGGTGCAGCCAGAAACGGGCGAGCCGCTCGAGGGGATGCGGCCTCGTCCCGGACGGAGCAAGGACCAGGCCGTCGGTTCGGACCGCCGGGGCCGGAAGCGGCTCGCCGCGCAGGGCTGCCTGCACGAGGCGGCGCATCCGGCGCTGGATCGCCAGGTAGAAGCGCTGCTGAGTGCGGCGTCCGAACAGACGGAACCCCCAGCGCACGACCGGACTCGAGATGGGCGCCATCCGCGAGTAGCCGGAGACGCGGAACACCACCCGGCCGGTGGCCAGGTCCTTGATTACCTCGTAGCTGAGGCGTCCTTGTTCCAGATGCCCCTGCAGGGTCTGATAGCTCCAGCCCCAGGCGCGTTCGGCATCCCTGGTCTCGTCGATCAGCGCGGTGACCCGGACGCCGAGGTAGAACCGCAGGCCGGAGAACCGGCCCTCGAGCAGCATGTCACGCCCGGTCAGGTCGCTGCCGCGACGGTAGACGGCGCGCACGATGCGGGGGTCGGCGAACTCGTACTGGCCGACCAGCGCGCACCCTGTCTCCCAGGCGCCGCCGGGCACCGGCGGACCGGGCGGCTCCCGGCCGATGACCATGTCACCGGAATCGACGTGCCAGTGCCCGTCCGCCCGGCCGTCCTGCGGAGCCCGGGCCGGATCGTAGTTGACCTGGCGGTGGCGCAGCTGGTCGAGCACGGCAGCCTCGTCCACCGAGCCGAACAGCTGCCGGAGCACTACCCGGCTCTCTCGATGGCGTCGCCGATCAGCCAGAACATGGGGGGCCACAACCCGACGAACAGGGCCCGCCGCTCGGCGTTGCCGCGTTCATCCTGGTCGACTGTCTTGGCGCGGATCCACAATCCGACGCACAATCCGATCGCCCCCATCGACGCGGCGTGCAGGTGCGCGCCCCGCAGGCCGGTACGCCCCAGCGCTTCTCCCGTGGTCATCCGGTGCTTCTTACCCGGACCCACGGCATAAAACAGCACCCGGGGGTAAGACCACCGGATCATGACGACGACGAGCGGACGTGACCAGCTAGGCATCGTGCTCCGCTGGCCGGTCGGGATCGCCCTGGTCAGCTGGCGGTACATGTGGCGGACGACGCCGCTGCACCGGTCCGAGGAGGCCGGGGGCCGGGCGGACCTGCCGAGCCGGGAAGCGGGCACGCCGCAGGAACGGCTCCAGCCGCTCGACGTAGGTACCGGCCCTATGCTGCACCGGACCTACGCAGTGCGGATAGCGAACAGCACGATGACGCCGGCCGCGCTGATCGACCTGGTGGCGGCCAACATGAACCGCGCCTCCCCCGAGATGGCCGTGTTCCGCAGGACCGGCGGCGCCGGCGGCCGGCTGGAATCCGGCGACGAATTCGTCGTGCGGATGCCGGGGCCGTGGGACGGCCCGGTCCGGGTGGTCCGCCGGGTACCCGACTCCTTCCGGCTAGCCACCCTGGACGGGCATCTGGAGGCGGGGGAGATCGAGTTCCGGGCGGCCAAGGACGGGGACGCCCTCGGCTTCGAGATCGAGTCCTGGGCCCGGGCCGGGGACTGGCTCGCCGCCTTGCTCTATAACAAGCTGCGGCTGGCCAAGGAGATCCAGCTGAACATGTGGTCGCACTTCTGCGTCCGGGTCGCGGCCCTGGCTGGCGGCCGGCCGAGGGGAGGCGTCACTATCCGCACCCGCTGGGTCCCCTGGCCACCGCCCGCGGCCTAGTCGAGCGGTCCGGGCATCGTCACTGCACGCGCTCAGTTCTGCCTGGGCGTGGGTAGAGTCCGGACGTGGATCCTCTCCAGGCGCTGCGGCAGATCGCGTTCGAGCTGGAGCGGGGCGGCGCGCCGACGTACCGGGTGCAGGCCTTCCGCCGCGCGGCCGCCGTGCTCGCCGCCCTGCCCGCGGGCGAACTCGATCTCCGTATACAGGCGGGCACCCTGCAGGCGCTGAAGGGCATCGGCGATACGACCGCTCAGGTCGTGACCGAGGCCGCCCGCGGTGCTGTGCCTGGTTACCTGGCCCGCCTGGTAGCGGACCAGCCGCCGTCGGTTTCCGACGGGATGCGGATGGCGCTGCGCGGTGACTGCCACACGCACTCGGACTGGTCCGACGGCGGCAGCCCGCCCCGGGAGATGGCCGAGACGGCCCGCGACCTCGGGCACGAGTGGATCGCGCTGACCGACCACTCCCCCCGGCTGACCGTGGCCAACGGCCTGTCCGCGGCGCGGCTGGAGGCTCAGCTGCGACTCGTCGATGAGCTGAACTCGGAGCTGGCGCCGTTCCGGATCCTGGCCGGCATCGAGGTGGACATACTCGAAGACGGCTCACTCGACCAGCGCGAGGACCTGCTCGCCCGGCTCGACGTGGTGGTGGCCAGCGTCCACTCCAAGCTGCGGATGCCGTCCGGGCCGATGACCCGGCGCATGGTAGCCGCGGTCCGCAACCCGCACGTGACCGTACTCGGGCATTGCACCGGGCGGCTGATCGGCCCCAACCGCCAGGGCCGGGGCCGGCGGCCCGAGTCGGAGTTCGACGCTGCGACGGTCTTCGAGGCCTGCCGGGAAGCGGGCGTAGCCGTCGAGATCAACTGCCGGCCGGAGCGCTCCGACCCGCCGGACCGGCTGCTGAAGCTGGCCGCCGAAGCCGGCTGCCTATTCGCCATCGACACCGACGCGCATGCCCCCGGCCAGCTGGACTGGCTGGTCAACGGCACGGTTCGGGCCGAACGGGCGGGCATCACCGCGGACCGGGTGATCAACACCCGCGGAACGCCATGAACGCGGGATCGCGGCCCGGGCCCGCCGCAGACCCGGGCCGCGATCCGGTCTCCGGGGAGATACCGCCGCGAGCACGGACGGGTCTCCGCGATAGCATGCTAGAACGATCTACCATATCGAAGCGCCGCGACTGCACCCTGTCAAGAGGTGAATCGAGCTGGCAGTACGGTGACGACGTGACTAGGTCTCGATCAGGCCAGGCCAGACCGGCTGATCCCGCGACCGCACGCCAGGTAACGATCCAGGACGTGGCGCGCGCCGCCGCCGTATCCCGGCAGACCGTCTCCAACGTGCTCAACGGCAGCGGGCGGGTGGGCGACGCCGCGCGGGCCCGGGTTCTGGCGGCGGTGGAGGCGCTCGGCTACCACCCGCATCACGGCGCACGGAGCCTGCGCTCGCGCCGGACCAGGCAGGTCGCCTACGTTATGCCCCACATGCAGCTGATGCCGGGCAACTACCTCATGCAGCAGTTCCTCCAGTCGCTGGCCGCGGCGTGCGCGCGGCGGAACAACAGCCTGGTGGTCGTGGTGCCGGAAGGCGATCCTGGGGACGAGATGCGCCGTCTGATCGCCAGCCGGAGCGTGGACGCGTTCCTGCTGTCCGATTTGCAGCCGGACGACCCGCGGGTAAGGCTGCTGACCGAGGCCGGGATGCCGTTCGCGTGCTTCGGCCGGACCGGGCCGGCGCTCCCGCAGAACTGGGTCGACATCGACAACCGCGGCGCCGCCGCCGCGGCCGTGGAGCACGTGGTGGCCCGGGGCTTCGGGCGGATCGCCTTCGCCGGCTACCGGACGCCGAACTCCTGGGATACCGAGCGGGCCGCCGGGTTCAGGGACGGGCTGGCCGCCGCCGGGATCTCCGCCGACCTGGCGGACATGCTGCTGGTAGACGACGGCAACGCGCACAGGAAGATCCGGTCGCTGCTGTCCGCGGGCCGGCCTGGGCTGCGTCCGGACGCCATCGTGAGCGGCAGCGACCGGCTCGCCGGGGCGATCTACAGCGTGGCCGCCGAACTGAGGCTGCGGATCGGCCGGGACCTCGCCGTCACCGGATTCGACGGCAGCGCAGCCGCCGCCTTGATGCACCCGCGGCTGACCACCGTGGCCATCCCGGTCGACGACATCGCCGGGCGGGTAGTGGACCGGGCGCTGCGCCAGGTCGACCACGGACCCGATCAGCAGCCCGGCGAAGTGGTGCCGGCCAGGCTGCGGCTGGGCGAGAGCACCGGCGGGTCCGGCCCGGAGCCTGACCGCGCCGCGCGGAGCGAACCTGATGAGGCCGCGCTGACGTGGAAACGTTTCCAGGGTGCGACGACCTCCGTGGGCGCTTCTGGCGGCGATCGCCGTGTCACCATCGCGGACGTGGCCGCCGACGCCGGCGTGGGCGTGGGCACGGTCTCGCGCGTGCTCAACGGAAGCGACCAGGTGCGCGAGTCCACGATGCGGGCCGTGCTCGACTCGATCGAACGGATGGGCTACCGGCCGAGCCACGCCGCGGCGGCCCTGGTGCGCGGCACGCCGCACACCGTGGCGCTCATCGTCGCCCACATGACCAGGCCGTCGGCGGTCGTGCGGGTGGCCAGCGCGCTGGCCGTGCTGGAGAAGCAGGGTTACGACACGATCGTGTGCAACGTGGACAGCGCGGCCGAGCGGGACCGGCACCTGGAGTCGTTGCTGCCGACGCACCGGGCCGACGGCGTGCTGGCCGTCTGCCTGCCGCTGTCCCGTGGCCAGCTCGGCCAGTTCGCCCGGGCCGGGGTCGGCCTGGTCAGCGTGGACGCGGCCAACCCCGGAGTGCCGCAGACGGTCGTCGACAACGTGGCCGGCGGGCGGCTGGCGGCCGGCCACCTCATCGGCCTGGGGCACCGGCGGATCGCCTTCGTCGGCGACATGCCCCCTGCCGGGCTGGGCTTCACCTCTTCCGCGGACCGGCTGCGCGGGTACAAGCAGGCCCTGACCGCAGCGGGCATCGACGTCGAGCCGGGCCTGATCCGGCGCGGCCCGCACGACGCCGCCGTCGCGGCCGAGCACGCGGCGCAACTGCTGAAAACGCCCGATCCCCCGTCGGCGATCTTCGCCGCCTCCGACACCCAGGCCATCGGCGTGCTGGCCGCGGCGGACCGGCTCGGCGTGGCGGTCCCTGGCCAGTTGTCGGTGGTCGGCTTCGACGACATCGAGTCCGCGGCCTTCCTCAACCTCAGCACGATCCGCCAGCCGCTGGCCCGCAGCGGGACCGAAGGCGCGCAGCGGCTGTGTGCGCTGCTGCGCGGGGAGCGGGTCCGGCCGCTGCGGCAGGAACTGCCGATCGAGCTGATGGCACGGGGCACCTCGGCCCGGGCGCGGTAGCCAGCGCCGGCCGACCTACCCGGCACGGGCTTGGCCGAGCAGGCCGCCGAGGCGGCGCAGGCGTTCCGCGAGACTCTGTAGCGGGCCACCCTGGCCGAAAGCACTGGCCCTGCCCGAATCGCGTCCTTAGAGTGAGCTGATGGACGCCGCACTACGTGAGCTCAGTGACCAGATCGACCAGGCGACGCAGCGCCTGCTCGGCACGGCGCGGATCATCACCGATCCAGACCTGCGGGTTCCGTCGATGCTCCCCGGATGGACCCGGGGGCATGTCCTGGCGCACGTGGCCAGGAACGCCGACGGGATGCGGACTGTCCTGGTGGGCGTGCGGACCGGGCAGGACCGTCCGGCCTACGCCAGCGCCGAGGACCGCGAGGCAGGAATCGAGCAGGACGCGGGCAGGCGCGCGACCGAGCACGCGGCCGACCTGGCCGACTCGGCGATGGCGCTGCGTACCGTGGTCCGGCAGCTGCCCGACGCGGGATGGCAGGTCCCGGTGCGCATGCTGGACGGGATGGATTTCTTTCCCGCCGCCGAGTTGCTGACCCGCCGGCTGGCAGAAGTGGAGCTGCATCATTGCGACCTGGGCGCCGGATACGGGCCCGGCGACTGGCCGGCCTTCTTCGCCGACATGGAACTCGCCGAACCCATGCGCTCCTGGCGCCAGCACCGGCTCAGTTATCCCGATTCGGAACCGCTCACGTCGGCCCGTCGTCCGGCGTCGTGGCAGCGCGGCCGCCCGCTGCCGGGGAGCTGGCTCGGAACAAGGTGAGATTCATGGCCTTGCCGAGGAACGGATCGGCCAGCGGGACGATGTGCCGGTAGCCGAAGGGTAGCTGAGCGCGCATGGCCCGGGGCGGCCGGGTGATCGTGGCGGACTGCCTGACCTCGAGCCCGAACCGCTCCAGCGAGCGGCGTCTCCTGCACGGCCCCGAGGTGGACCCGGTGCTTGGCTGGGTGTTCGTCCGCCATCAGGCCGGCCAGACCACGGGGAACAGGGGATGGTCCATCTCAGCGCCGGCCGGGAGCCCGGCGTCCAGGTCACCGAAGGGTGGCGAGGTGCGCCAGGCGCGCGAGGCGTGCCTGGCGTCCGCGGACAGGTAGCGCAGCGATGTCGAACGCGGCCGGATCCGCGTCGATGTCGGGCAACTCGGCCAGGCTGCCCTCGGGAAACCAGCGGGCCTCGGACTTCAGGAACGTGCGCGGCATCAGCCACGGGCCGCGGTGCGTGCCCGCCACCAGCTCCAGGCACCCGTCCTCGGGCACCGGGTCCACCGGGATCCACGCGCTGACGCCCCGGCCGTCCACGTTGTAGTACGGCTGGTCCTGGTGCCACGGCGTGCGCTGCCTGGTCCCGCCCTCCTTCACCAGGACGTGATCGTGGTAGAAGCGGACCTGGGGCGTGGCCATCAGCGCGGCGGCCAGGGCGGGCACCCGGGAGTGCCGGGCCAGCCGCTCGATCTCGCCGATGTCCTGCCACCGGCAGAAATCCTCGGTGAACGCGCCGGGATCACCGGGCGCACTGGCCACCTGGGCGAGCGGCCCGGGCCGGGCTAGCACCGCGTCGATCGCGGCGGCCGCGGCCGCCACCTCGCCGGGGTCCAGGACCGAGCGCAGGCAGGCCACGCCGTCCCGGGCGAAGGCCGCGACCGCCTCGTCATCGGGGCGTACGGGTTCCATAGCCGCACTGTAACCCTGACTACACTGGGACCCGAGGGGGACCACCAGAGAGGCAGGCCCAGCGTGGCACGCGGCATCCAGGCCGGAGACAAGGCCCCCGACTTCACCCTCCCGTCGCAATCGGGAGACCAGGTCCGGCTGCAGGACCGGCTCGGCGAGCGG
>Ga0335078_10002745_pt1 | contig 26551 bp, 13 predicted proteins | sample Lox_Sample_32_FD_206711 | JGI IMG/M metagenome (GOLD analysis project Ga0335078, IMG submission 206711) | Soil microbial communities from Loxahatchee National Wildlife Refuge, Florida, United States - Lox_Sample_3.2 | ecosystem: Environmental > Terrestrial > Soil > Wetlands | place: USA... | reverse complement strand
GACGGATCACGCGTATTGGGAGAAGTGGTTCCCGGCGGATTTGGTGCTGGAGAGTTTTCCGGGGCAGTTCCGGAATTGGTTTTATTCGATGCTGGCGATGAGCGCGATGCTCGCGGATACGGCGCCGTTCAAGGCGCTGCTGGGCCACGCTCTGGTGCGCGACGCGCGCGGTGACGAGATGCACAAGTCGAAGGGGAACGCGATTGCGTTTGATGAGGCCGCGGAAGCGCTGGGCGCGGAAGTGATGCGGTACATCTACACCGAGCAGAAGACAGCGCAGAATTTGAATTTTCCCGACTTGCATCCGACGGGAAATGCGGCGCAGACGATTGACGGGGAGGCGCGGCGGAAGCTGCTGACGTTTTGGAACTGCTACAGCTTTTTTGTCATGTATGCGGGCGCGGATGGGTGGAAACCGGGCGGGCCGGAAGTGGCCACTACGAATGAACTGGATCGCTGGGTGTTGAGCCGGTTGCAGCGGTTGGTGGGTGAGGCGAACAGCGCGTTCCAGAATTATGAGAACTATCGTTTGGTTGAGGCGTTTCAAGTTTTCGATGAGGAGTTTTCGAACTGGTATTTGCGGCGCTCGCGGCGGCGGTTCTGGAAGAGCGAAGGGGATGCGTACCAGACGCTGTATCGCGTGCTGACGACGGTGACGCGGGTGTTGGCGCCCGCGCTGCCATTTTTGACGGAAGACATTTATCAGAATCTGGTGCGGTCGGTGGACGCCGCGGCGCCGGAATCGGTGCATTTGACGGACTATCCACAGGTGGATGCGGCGTTGGTGGATGAGGCGCTGGAACAGAACATTGATGCGGTAATTCGCATCAAGAATCTGGCGCTAAGTCTACGGACGCTGAGCAAAGTGAAGATCCGGCAGCCGCTAAGCACGCTGTATGTGCGGCCGAAAGATGCGGCGGATCGCCGCGTGCTGGAGAATGCGGAATATGTGGCGCAGATTCTAGAAGAGGCGAACCTGAAGAAGCTGGTTTTGATTGATGATGAGAAGACGCTGGTGAAAGTCCGGTTGAAGCCAGATGCAAAAAAGATTGGGCCGCGTGCGGGAAGACATTTGAAAGCGATCGGCGAGGCGCTGGAGCAGGCCGATGCCGCTGAGGTTTTGCAAGGTGGAACTTATACGCTGAAGGTGGCGGAGCATCCGTTCGAGCTCGCCGCGGATGAAATTGTCGTGACGTTCGAAGGGCCAGAGAACTTGAAATGCAGCCTGGAGCAGGGCACATTTCTGGCGCTGGACACGACGCTGACGCCGGAGCTTTTGCAGGAGGGGCTGGCGCGGGATTTCAACCGCATGCTGCAGGATCAGCGGAAAGCGTTGAATCTGGATATTTCTGACCGCATCGTGGTTACGTATTCCGCGTCGCCGCGCATCAGCGAAGCAATCGCTGCGCACGAGGCGTTCCTGCGGAATGAACTGCTCGCGGAGAAGTTGGAAGCGAGTGCGACACCGAACGGGGGCGTGAAGTTGGCGCTGAGCGGCGAAGACGTTTTCGTTACGATCAAGCGTGTGTAGACGTCTCTCGCTGAATGATGCGCAGTCTCATGAGCTGGGAGGAGCCGCCAAGGTGGCGGCGCTACTTCGAACAGAACCGACACGACACGGCGGGGCCGCGCAAGCAATTCCGGTTGCTAAGATTCCGTTAGGGGTTTCCTGAACAAATATGGTCGCAGTGCAACTCATCGGCGTGCTGGTGCTTGTGGCGCTGAATGGTTTTTTTGCGGCGGCGGAGTTTTCGCTGGTGGCGGTGCGCGTGTCGCGTGTACGCCAACTGGTGACCAAGGGGGACCTGCGGGCGCGCGTGGTGGAGCGTTTGCTGGGGGACCTGCATCGCGTAGTGTCCGGTGTGCAGGTGGGCATTACGGTGACCAGCCTGGCGATTGGCGCGCTAGGCGAGTCGGCACTGGCGAATGCTTTTCAACAGCTGTGGCACGGCACGCCGGGGACGCGAACGTTATTCTGGGCGCATGCGGCGGCGCTCGCGGTAGCCTTTGCATTGCTCAGCGCGATGCACGTGGTGCTGGGCGAATTGGTGCCGAAGACCGTAAGCCTGGCGAAGGCGGAGCGGGTCGCGCTGTTAGTGGCTTTGCCGTTCCAGTGGTTTTTGAAGACATTTCGACTGGGCATAGATGCGCTGGATGGCGTTTCGGGAATTATTGTGAAGGCGATGGGCGTGGCTTCGCCGCCGAGCCACGGAGTGGTGCATTCGACGGAGGAACTGCAGATTCAAATTCAGCAGGCGCGCGAGCGTGGCTTGCTGGCACCGGGTGAAGAAAAGTTCATCGTCAGCGCGATTGAGCTGGGGCAAGTCCAAGTGCGGGAAATTATGGTACCGCGGCCGGACATGCACACCTTGCCGGTGGAGGCGACACTCGATGAGGTGATGCGTGCTTTCGCGACGTCGCAACGCTCGCGCATTCCGGTGTACCGCGGTTCGGGCGACCACATACTCGGCTTCGTGCACATCAAGGACATGATCTGGATTTTGCTGGACCGGGAGCGAAGACTAGAGGAGCATCTCCCGCCGCCGGCATTCGATTTGCGGCGCGTACTGCGGGAGATCCTGATTGTGCCGGAGACAAAGCCCGCGAGCGAGTTGCTGCAGGAATTGCGGACGCGCCACATCGGGATGTCCGTGGTGGTGGATGAGTTTGGGAGCATCCTTGGGCTGGTGACACTCGAAGACATCATTGAACAAGTAGTGGGAGAAATTCACGATGAGTTCGACGTGATCGAGCGGCCGCTGACGCTGGCGGATGGCGCGGTGATTTTCGATGCGGCGTTGAATGTGCGAGATCTGGATGCGCAGTACAACATCACGCTGCCGGAGGATCCCGCATACGCGACGGTCGGAGGATTCGTGCTGGACCAACTGGGATTTATTCCGCGCGGCGGAGAAAGTTTCGAGTACGGAGGATTCCGGTTCACGGTGGTGGAGATGGACGGGAGGCGGGTGGCGCGGGTGAAGGTCCAACTGGTGCGCCCGGCGGCGCAGCCTGGACAGGCGCCGGAGCCGGCGGCAAACGGAGAAAAAGGGGCGAAGAGTGCGAAATCCGCAGCGGCGGATTCGTGAGCCACCGCGCAGTCGGAGGGTGTGCTATCGGAATGATGGGTGGCACTCGGTAGAGTGTCAGCATGGACAAGATTCGGTGGTATGCGCGTTGAGTTTCGCGAGACGGGCGTCGAGAATGAAAGCGTGAGTCCCCACAAGCACCGCATCGCGGATTACCTGCGACCCAAAACACTGGCGATGTTGTTGCTCGGGTTTTCTTCAGGCCTTCCTTTTTATCTGGTCGGCAATACCTTCGGCTACTGGCTGCGCGATGAACACACCTCCTTAACGGCGATCGGGTTTCTCTCCTGGGTGGGCATTGCCTATTCACTGAAGTTTCTGTGGGCGCCCTTGATGGATCGCGTCGACTTGCCGCTGTTTAAACGGCTGGGGCATCGGCGCGGATGGATGATGTTCTCGCAGATCGCCGTCGGGCTGGCGCTGGCCGCCATGGGGGGAACTGGCACGAAAGCCGGGCTCGGCCGGCTTGGCGCTCTTGCGCTCGTTGTCGCCTTCGCCTCCTCGACACAAGACATTGTGGTGGATGCCTGGCGCATCGAATCCGCGGACGACGGAGATGAACAAGGCCTCCTCGCGTCAGCGTATCAGTTCAGCTACCGCCTGGCGCTCCTCGCTACGGATACTGTCATCCTCATCGTGGCCGCAAGCGTCGGCTGGCGCATGTCCTACGGTATTTATGGCGCAGCTATGGCCATTGGAATCATCGCGACCTGGTTCGCCAAAGAACCGCAGCGCGCCGATGCGGCGAAGGATGAAAAGCGCGAAGCGCCGCTTTGGACACCACGCGGTTTCTTCGACGCGGTTGTGGGACCGTTCACCGCTTTCTTCCGCGCACATGGCTGGCTCGCGCTGGTGATGTTAGCGGCGATCAGCCTTTACCGGTTGCCGGACTTCCTCATGGGTCCGATGGCCAATCCCTACTACCACGACCTCGGCCTCACGAAGCAAACGGTCGGCGCGGTGCGCGGCTCCATCGGGATCATCGCCACGTTTGCAGGCATCGGCGCGGGCGGCTTCTGCTCGTTGAAGCTCGGCTACATGCGCGCGCTCATCATCGGAGGCATTATGCAGGCCGCCGCCACTGCCTCGTTTGCGGCTCTCGCGTTCGCGGGCACGCGCATTCCTCTCTTCGCCGCGGTCATGGCCGGTGACAACTTCAGTTTCAGCTTTGCAGGCGTTGCGCTTATTGCGTACATGTCGAGCCTCACCAGTCTGGGATACACCGCCACCCAGTATGCGCTCTTGAGCTCCACCTATGCTTGGCTGGGAAAAATCTTGAAGGGGTTTTCCGGCGCTGCGGTCGAAAGGTTGAGCGCGACGCACGGCCTCCTCCACGGCTACGGCATTTTCTTTATCGCGTGCGGGTTGACCGGCGTGCCTGCCGTCCTTCTGTTCGCCGCCCTGGGTTACTGGCACAAGCGCAAACAACCCGTCCCAACCCCCGCCCCCGCTTTGTAGACGCCAGGCTCCAGCCCGGCCAGCCCGCGAACTGCGGCGTGGCTTGTTTGGCGAGACTGGTTGGATCCGCGCACGCGATCACAAATGGCGACGCTCGAACTCACGCGATAAGCGGCGAGTGGGTAGTCGTTGATAGAGAAGTGGCAGAATTATTTGGTAGCGAGAAACACGACAGCGCCGCGGCCGACGCTCAAGGTCTTCGAGGCGTTGCCCTTGTTGAGAGCAATTTCCAGATAACCGCTTGATCCCAGATAGGCGATAGGCACACCGGTCTTGCCGTTGGCGAAGGTGTCCACGAGGTTTGTGACTTCGTGAGTTCCAACTTGCATGCGGATTACGCCGCCGTCCTGCGTAGCGCCGGCCAAGTCCTGCTCGCGGAAGTTGGTAATGAGATTGCCGAAGGAGTCGACGCGCATGACCACGCCGCGCAGCCCACCGTCCCAGGGCTTGGGGCGCGGCAGGGCGAAGCGCTTGTAATCGCCGATTTCTTCGCCCATGCTCGCGGTCTGATAGCCTTTGGAGAGCCAGGCGGCAACCGGCGCGAAAACGTCGCGTCCGTGGAAAGTCTTGCTGAGAGGCTGAAGGTAGTAGTGCTCGGCGTTGGCGTGACGCACGACGGTGTTGTGCTCACGTTCGTAAACGAGAGAAAGGACGCCATTGTCCGGAGCGATGAAATACTGACTCTGCCCGCTGACAAGAAGAGGGCGGCGTTCCGTGCCTACGCCGGGGTCCACGATCACTACGTGAATCGTTTTCGGCGGGAAGTAGGAGTACGCCGCGCCGATGGTGAGAGCGCCATCGAGCAAGTCGAAAGGTGCTACGTGGTGGGTGATGTCCACGATGGTGACGTCCGGATTGATCTTGAGGATAACGCCCTTGAGGGTGCCGACCAGATGGTCGTCGGTGCCGTAGTCGGTCGTCAGGGTGATGATGGCGTTCGACACTAGGTTCTCCCGGCCGTGGAGTCGTGCGTGCCAGGGTGCGTCCGTTTGTGCGGGCGGACGCTGCTGCACGCGTACGAAGGTCCGAAGCCCATTCGTCCTCTCTGACGCTAACGAAGCAAAGGGCCGCCGTCAAGAAAGCGTGCAAGCGCTGCTGTGCAATTGGCAACCGTTAGAGTTGTCAGCAATGGTTGACGGAGGGACTCTTGCGTGGCGTGAACAGCTTTAGATTTGCTGCGTTAAAGTGCAGAGCCTGCGTCGTACCATGGCCGTAATCGAACTTCCAAGTTTCTCTGGTTAACCCTAACACGCTGAACTGGCGGCACTTACGAGCTCAAGGACGATCCGTAATTAGGAAATGGTGAGAAACGAGGCGAAATCAACGAAATCGCAGCGGTCCGTCCGGAAGGGCAGGTCACGTTACCCGGTAATCGACACATTATACGAGTCTTAAAAATTGGCCCTGTACTTCTCTCTCGTTGAATCCGCGTCTTCAACCTTCCTATAATTTAGATCCCAACCCACCTTTTCACTTGTCCGGGCAGAGAGCAGCAGACAGCCAGAGCGGCCGTGGTGTCTGCAGAGGAGGCAAAGGGGGCGGTAGCCACCTCGAATCAGGCTATGAAAACGATCATGAAAGTATCGCTGCTGTTGCTATGGTTCGCGTCCCCGGCGCACAGCCAGGAGGGACCGGTTACCGCCGGGATCGCTCCGGTGATGGAAGGCGGCGTCGGGTTCTCTTACACGCAGGGAAACGTTCCCTCGGAGGGCCAGCTCGCGCTGAATGGCGTGCAGGCGGTGTTGAATGCCGACCTGCAGCGGCACTTTGGGGTGAAGTTGGACGTCGGCTATTCCCGTTCGTTCGATGCTTTTAGTACCGGCCACAACGCTGACCTATTGACCTACATGGCCGGACCAGTGTTCTACCCGGTGCGCACACGAAAAATGCACGTGTACACGGAACTGCTGGCCGGTGCGGCGCGGCAGACCGGCGTCAACTTCGAGAGCAGCGGGCAGATGGTGCTGGGTTACGCAAACGAATTTGCCTGGGCGGGCGGCGGAGGGTTTCAATACCGGCTGACTCGCTCGTTTTCTGTGCGCGTGGGCGCGGACTACCTGCGGACCGCTTTCTTCAATTCCAACGTGACGGTGCAAAGCCAGAGCAATATCCGGTCATCGATCAGCTTGATTTACACCTTTGGGGAACGCGAGTAGGCTGGCCTGCGGCGACGAAGACTTCTTCCGATAAACCCCAATGGGATTCTGACCCTCTGAGTTCCTTTCCTACGAAATGGCGACGAAACGACCCGCCACAATGGCCAGCAGGCACCACGGAACCTTGGCGCTAACGCGCCTTGCCAGGCGCGAGTCTCCATCATGACATCACATCGCATCTCGCGGCGACTTGCTTCCATTTTCCATTGACCTTTTTGAGGATGTGCAGCGCCCAGCGACCACACCATGGACAATCGTACCCGACGTAAATGATTGCAAGGTTCGTATCAGAACTGAAACCCACGGCAGATAGTTCGTACACGCCGTAGGCACCGTTTTTCCCTGCGAACGTCCACCTACTGCTCCTCTTCTCTCCAACCAAGTCGCGTACCTCCACTAGCTCGTACGGTTTTGGCAGGTCAAGCTTGCGTTCGAGCCGTACCGATGCTTCATTCTGCCGTCGGTAATCGACCATGGCCGACAGGTACGGTTCACGCTCCGCTTCGGGTACCAATATGCAAGGCTGACTCTTCCATATTTTCTGCCACGCGGGCGTTCCTCTCGAGAGCCGAAGTTCTCTATCGAACTCCTCTCTAGTCACGATGTTCTGTGGTTCGACGGGGAACTGGGACTTTGTGTCGGCGTACAACATCGTGTCGGCAGCTATGAGGAATTTCTGTGGCGCGACATCTGCTATCTGTGGGATGAGAACTGAATAGACCGCATAAGATTCCGCCGATTGCGCGGGCCGCAAGGTCGGCAGTGTCGGGGGTGAGAGTGCCGCAAAAAAGGAATGATGAGCAACAGGAGCAGAATGCGCTGTTTCATATACTCGTTGCCACAGGGCATCTTACACCCGACCGCAGGGAATGGAGGTGAGCCCACTCGCTTGATTATGCGGGCCAATCGGGAAAGGGAAGTCGCGATACGGACTCTTCACTCCGGTCTTAACTGCTGACGAATCGAATTCGGCGTCTTAAGCCTTCGCAGGTCCAAGCTCCGCTCCGGGCGCTGTAGAGTGAGCACGGAACAGGCTACAGGACTTGTTGTGAGGCCGACCTTGTTATGACATCAATCGAAAGAATTCGTTCCTGGCTCCCTAGCGCGCTGCGCTTGCTAGCCCATGAAGCCGAGGTTGCTGGTCTGGAAGTTGGCCAGGTTTGGGAAGATGGCCGGCAGGTTCGCCGCGCTGACGCCAAACCAGGTGGCCAGCGTGGCCGCGTACTGATCCAGGGCCGTCGTCGGGATCCACCGGCCATTCTGGTCGGCGTCGTCCGGCCCACCCAGCACCAGGGTTGGAAACGTCCCGTAAACCGCGTTACCCTTCACGGCGCCGCCCAGGATCAACTGGTGGCTGCCCCACGCGTGGTCGGAGCCGCCATTCGAGCCGGGTTCCAGCGTCCGGCTGAACTCGGAAAGCGTAAACGTGGTGACCTGGTTGGTCACGCCGAGCTCCTGCGTGGCTTGGTAAAACGCCGCCATACTCTGGTTGACATAGGTGAGCAACTGCACCTGCTGCGGCAGTTGGTCCGCGTGCGTGTCGAATCCGCCGTAGGACACGAAAAAGATCTGCCGCTGCACACCGAGTGCGCTGCGCGCGGCAATCACTTGCGCGACCTGCTGCAACTGTTGTCCCAAATAGTTGGTCGGAAATTTGGTTTGTAGCGGCGTAATGCTCTGCAATGCACTCGAGAGGACCTGCGCGAACTTCACCGCTTGGCCCGTCACGGCGTTCGCTGCCTGCACCATCGACAGCCCGCTATCGAAGGTCAGCAATTGCTGCGTCGCGGCGTACCGCGCCTGGGATGCAGCGGAAGTATCAAATCCCTGCAGGCCGGGCGCTTGGCCGGGGTTCATCGCGAAGGGTCGCGACGTGATACCGGTGCAGAAGACCGGATTGCCGGAAATCGAGAGGATGGGAGGAAACTGCGCGCCGGCGTTGAAGGTCTGCACGTTGTCGGCGATTTTGCCGGCCCATCCCGAGACCGGCGTTCCGGCGAGTTGCGCGCTCTGCCACTGGTCCTGCTGGTCGGAGTGCGAGTAAAGATTTTCGGGCAAGTTCTTGAACGCCTGGTAGGTTGCTTGCGTGGTGGGCTGCACCAGCGTTCCCACGTTCGCGAGAATCGCCAGTGTCTTGTCGTTGTTGAAATACCCCTGCATGTCCGGCATGTTCGGGTGCAGGCCGTAGGTAGATTGCCCGCCCGTCTGTAGCGGCAGCAACTGGGTCTGTGGCAGCGCCAACACGCTGCGTGCTTGCAAATACTGCGCGTAGCGCGAGTCGGTAGGCACCAGCATGTTGTTGCTGTCATTGCCGCCAAACATGAAAATACAGACCAGCGCTTTGTAATCCGTTGTGCCTTGAGCCAGTGCGCTTACCAGTCCGAGCTTGCTCAGCCCGCCCACCAGGCTGGCGCCCGCCGCCGAGCAGCACGCCAAGCGCAGTAGATCTCTCCGTGTGTGTCGTGTCATTGCGCGCTCCTGTTCCTTAGTGCTGCACCTGATACATGGACGACGAAAGGTAAAGATAAGTCGCTGCCTTGGCTTGGCCCGTCGTGTCATTGGGATCAACGGCGGCGACGGCGGTGAGAATAATTTGTTTCATCTGGGCGGGTGTGGTGCCATGCAGGAACAGCGTGTCCAGCCACGCCACCATCTGATCGGTGGTGCCGGCATTGATGACCGGGCTGAAATCCAGCGTCGTATTCGCGCCAAGGGCGCCGTACACCGCGTCGTTGATGAAGTTCACGCGCTCCAAACTGGTATTGGTGTCGAAGATGGCAAACTCCGGTCCGTTCAGCGTAGTGCCGGCGATGGGGCTAACCGGCGGGAAGAAGTTGAACACCGTGGCCGGATAAAAAACGTCCTGGGACATGCTGTCGCCCGACTCGGGCAAGCCTCCGGCGTCCGTTTTGGCATGAAAGGCTCGCGCGATGCTGGCGATCATCACCACCGGTTCGCGCAGTTTCCCGTCGGTAGCCGAAGCTGTGGCAGGGTTGTCGCCCTGGCGCGCTTCCGGATCCAGCAGGATGGCGGCAACCATGGCCTGCATGTCTCCGCGTTTTCCGGAGCCGTAGCTGTTGAATCTGCCGGTGTTGAAGGCGGTGGCCACGCGCTGCACATAGGCGGGACTCGGATTACTGGTTACCAGGTGCTCGATCATCTGGGTGGCGACGAAAGGCCCCACGTTCGGATGATTGAAGATGATTCCGAGCGCCGCGGCCAAATCCGCCTCCGCGGTCTGACCGGCCGGAATGGTCTGGCCGAGAATGGTTTTCGTTCCAGTATCGTGCAGACCTTCCACCGGCACCATGGGACCGCCGTAATATTCCGGGTTGTGGTTCTGCGAGGGCTTGCCCGGAGTCGGCGGAAAGGTCCAACCGGTGAACGCGCGGCCAAGGTCCATCACGTCGTTTTGCGTATAGGTCGGGATCGGATTTCCGCTGGCATCCAACATCGGCGTGCCGTCGGGCTTCAACTGGTTCAGGCCGAGGCAGAACAACTGCATGATTTCGCGAGCATAGTTTTCGTTGGCGTGCTCGCCTGGAGGCGGCGCGTCGTTGTTGACCATATTCAGGAAATTGCCCATCGCGGGGGTCAAGGTCACATCCGTCATTACGTCCAGATAATTTCCGAGAGCGTCCTTGTCCAGGGTACGCAGGTAATTGGTGTAGCCAAGGGGGTCGCTGATGGTGTTCGCGCTCACCACCCAGAGTTCGTTCAGAGCCAGCGCGTTGCGCAGGCGCAACTGATCGCCGCCGGCAATCGCGTTGAGGAAGAACGACTGCTGCACGTTGTTGACGCCGTCATTCGGTCGCGGGTCCGGATAGGGCGTGACCGTCGAAGCGAATTGATTCTGCAGGTAGGTGTCAAAGCCGGTTTCCGCCACCTGATTGAGGGTTTCCATGTCCGGCCCGAAGGAAGCCTGCTCGAGGAAACGTACTGCGGCTGCGTTATTCACCGGCGAGCCGTTCGCCGTCACCGTGACATTCAGACTGTTGGAGCTTCCGCCCCCAGGCGCGGGGTTGCTGACCTTAACCGCGACCGCGCCCAGCTGCGAATTGGAGGCGTTGCCGATGGCGGTGATCATGGTTGACGTTACATAGGTCACTTGCATGGGCTGTCCGCCAAAGGTCACGTTGGAGGTAGCCACAAAGCCGGTTCCGTAGAGCGTGATCTGGAACGCGCCGATTCCTAGAGTCCCCGGAGTGATCGAGGTGAGCGTTGGCACGGGATTGGTCAGCGTTACCACAGCGCTGTCCGATTTCGCCGGATTCGCTTCGCTGGCTGCGGTGACGGTGACGCTGCCGAGCCCCACGATATTGTTCGGAGCGGTGTAGTTGCCGTCCCCATCCACGATGCCCAGCGTAGTGCTTCCGGAACTCACCCCGTTCACCGACCAGTTGATGCCGAGATCGGCTGTGCCTGTCACCGTCGCCTGGAACTGTTGCACGTTTCCGGCTCCGAGCGTCGCGGTTTTCGGGGTGATCGTGACGGTGATGTTCGAATTTGGCCCGACTACTTGCACGTTGAAAGGTGCCGAAGTCGAGCCGCCCGGATCAGGATTGACAACCGTAACCGGCACGGCCGCACCTACCTGTGCCAACGTTGGTGTGCCGACGGCCAGCAATTGCGTCGGCGCGATGAACGTCGTGGAAAGCGGCACGGTGCCGAGATTCACGGTCGATCCGGCGGTGAAGCCCGTTCCGTTCACGGTGATTTCAAATTGCATATTCGCCGTAAGAATTGTTGGTGTGACGCCGCTGATTACAGGTAGCGGATTCTCGAGCGTGACCGTCGCGTTGGCCGACCGCGTAGGATCTTCGACGCTGGTGGCAGTCACGGTGACAGTGTTCGGAGTCGGCAAAGTGAGCGGCGCGGTGTAAACACCGGTCGCACTGATAGTGCCAACCGTGGAGTTACCGCCCGCCACGCCATTTACCGTCCAGGTGACGCCCGTGTTCAGGGCTCCAGTCACGGTTGCCACGAAGGTTTGCTGATCGCCGCTGCGCACCGTCGCCGTTGCCGGCGCTACCGTCACGGCGACGCCACCTGCTACCACGATGTTGAGGCCCACAGAAACACTCGGCCCCGGGGGCGGGTTGTGGACCGTGATCACCTGCGTTCCGGCTTGCGCGAGCGTCGCGATGCCAATGGCCGTCAGTTGCGTCGACGAGACATAGTTGGTCGTGAGCAGCGTGGTGCCCATGTAGACGGCAGCACCCTGCGCGAAGTGCAGTCCGCTCAGGTTTATGGTGAAGGGGCCTTGCGCCAAAAAGTTGGGGGTCAGGCTGGTTAGCTGCGGCACCGGATTGTTCAGGGTGGCGCCGGCGTTGCCGAGTTTTTTGGTGTCCGACGACTCGACGGCGCTGATAGTGATCGAATTGGGCGCCGGTGGAAATTCGGGCGCGGTGTACATGCCGTTGGCATCAATCGTCCCCAGCGTCGCGTTTCCGCCCGCGATGCCGTTGACCGACCAGTTGACGGCCGGCTTGGAGCCGTCACCCGTCTTCGCGGTGAACTGTTGCTGCGTTGCGCCGGGGATGGCTGCGCCGGACGGGGTTACCGTCAACGCGGTCAGTCCTGGGCCACCCGCTCCTCCGGAGCCCGGCAGAACTGCCTCGGCACATCCGCCGAGCAATACCGCCAGTGGAGCTAGCATTACGAGTGCGGAACGCTTCACGGCGCCTCCCCGAGGCTTCTTTAGCCCGTTGCCTGTAGACACCCAAGCCCACGCTGTCAATTAGGCCCAGAGTGTCGTACTTGCGGTAGGACTGGTCTTGGAAGAGTACGGAGGTTACTCGATTCGCACTACTGGCCGCGCGGCCAGATTCGGAACAACTGTTCTAGTGTCCTGTACGCTCAAACCCAAGTCTGTTTTCATTGCATACGTCGCGCAGAATTGAGCCTCGAGGCGGGAGAGGTCAAGACAGGACCGGGATGGCCTCGCGGTGACGTGCAAGAGAGAAAGGCGCGACGACTAGCAGTGAGGTTTGGAGTTGCTTCTTGGTTCTTTGCCGAGGCGTCGGATTGATTGGTGGATGCCCCGGCGGCAAGGAGGAGTCGAATTCAGGCGACCGGCGCTTCCACGAGCGTCTGTTCGTGAATCTGTTTGCTGCCCTCTGGCGTTAGATCCTTTGTTCCCAGCTGCACTCCGATTTTTTTCAGAAACGCCGTCGGCGGATCACCGCCAGCAAAAATCCAGACAAAGTCGTTGGGGATTTTCTGGCTTGATCCTTGAACGTCGAGTGTAACGGAATTGGGTGAGACTTCCACAGGGTTCGAATTGAAAATGACGTTGAGTTTGCCCTTGCGCATAGCCTCCTGGATGCGCTGGGCATTGCGTTCCTTGATGCGAGAGAAGGCGGCCTGACGATAGGAGAGCGTGACGAGGTTGCCGACCTGATAGGCCAGGCCCAAGGCGGCCTCCACAGCGCTGTCTCCGCCGCCCACGACGAGCAACTTCTTATGCACATAATGGTCGGCCTCAATCAGGCGATACATAACCTTGGGTAGCTCTTCGCCTTTGACGCCGAGTTTGCGCGGGTTCCCGTTTTTGCCGACCGCCAAAATGACAGCGCGCCCACGGTACTGCGCTTTCGGCGTCGTGACGGAGAAGATTCCGTCCGCACCCTTTTCCACGTGCTCCACACGCTCGCCTTTGCGGAACTTGAAATCCGCACGGTGCAGCACCTGGGTCCAGAAAGCGAGCAGGTCTTCCTTGGAAAGTTCGGTCTTCTTGAATCTGCCGTACATCGGAAACTCGATCGGACTGGTGAGCACGAGCTTTTGTCGAGGGTACTTTGCAACGGTGCCGCCGATTTCGCCCTCGTCGATGGTGATGTAATTGAGCTTCCTCTCGATCGCGCGGAGAGAAGCGGCAATGCCAGCAGGCCCGGCCCCGACAATCAGCACATCGTAAACTTCCGAGGCCGGACGCGGCCCGCCGACGGCGAGCATCCGCGACGCGATGGTGTCAATGCAGGAGCGGCCTTGGTTGATCGCGTTCTTGATGAGCGCGAGTCCGCTCAGTTCTCCGGCGATGAACAGATTTTTGATCGAGCTTTCGTATTCGGCAGTTAGGAAGGGCAAATCTGCGCTGACGCCGGGATTGGCCATGACCATGGTGATGGCGCCAACGGGGCAGACCTCCGCACAAAGGCTGTGACCGATGCATTTGTATCCGTTCACGATCACGGCTTTGCCGCCGAGCATGGCGAGCACGTCGCCTTCCGGGCACACCGTGGTGCACGCAGCGCAGCCGATGCAGTAATTGGCGTCGATGTGCGGATGCTGCGCGCGTGGCCCTTCGGAATAGAGCTTTCCTTTTTCAACCGAGGCACGCACCTTGGCGCCGAGTTTTTTCTGCTTGCGAAGATAGAGGAGCAAAAAGGCACCAATGATGCCCGCGGCTAGCAGAAAGGAGAGCAGATTATCCATGGATAGTCAGACCATAGCCCATGAACAGGGCGATGCCAATGTGTAGTAGCGCCAGAATCGCGAAGGCGTAGCTGAAGGGACGGTGCACCACGTGCCAGAAATTAAAGACTTGCTGGGTGCGCGAAAGGAATAGAACGCGTTTGGAAAGGCGGGCCTGCTGGCGGGCCACGTTGATGGCATGCTCGAGTTTCGTGTCTCTCGTGGGCAGCAAGCCGAAGAGAGAGAGGAACCAGGCACCAAAACCGGCCGCCTGCAAACGCACCAGGGAGACTCGCAACGGGCGAAGGCAATCAATGGCGACCATCCAAACGAGCGCGACTAGCATCGGAATGCTGGCAACGGTTTTGGCGTCGGGAAGAGCGTACAGCGATTCCATCCGCGAGCCGAAAGTGAGTTGCTGCGCGCCCAGTTCGCGGCGCAGCCTGTCCTCGGCATCCTCGAGTTCCTTCAGGGTGAGCTCGGCCGCGTTGAGGCTGCGCGGAATTTGCGAATAGAGATAGCGGCCGACGAAACCGCTAAGAGTCACACACATCATGCTCCAGAAAGCCATTCCAGCGATGTTGCTGAACTTGAAGGAAGAATGGAAGGCGATGATAACGGGAGCCGCGGTGCCGAGGACAACGTGGAAATCCAGCCAGTGGCGGGAATTGCCCTGGCGCGCCAGCCAGCCCCATTTTTTCCGCAGCGGGTAAAGATAAATCAGAAAGAACAGCAAAACGCCGAGCATGCCCAGCTTGATGCCGATCGGGCCGCTCGGACGAAGCAGTTCGTGCTTGGGAGAAAAGGGCCGCTGCGCGGCGCTCAGCGTGTAGTAATCATACCCATATCCGCCGATGACCAGGATGACGGCCACGGCCGAAAGCCAAGCCAGCAGGAGCCGAATGCGATGGCCACGCTCGCTTTGCTTGCGCGCGATGACCGCGGTTTGCGTTGTGGTGCTGATTGTGGTTGAGCTCATGGTTTTTTCTCGGCGTCAATTTTGACGGTAGCCCGGAATCGCTTACAGTCTCCAAAGTGGTGCATATTCCGCCAATGCTGGCGCGGAGTTTGCACGTCGATCGTGGCGGAGATGGGCATCCAGTAAGCTTCCTCTGGGTCGTGGAATTGCATCAAGGCGTAGTGGATTTCGCTGCGCATCCCTTGCAGGCCAAGGTCGCTCATGCTGGAGTCCACCGAGGCAATCAGTTTGGTTACTGCGCCGGTCTTGGAGTCGATCCACAACGTGCCGGAGAGTGGAATGGGATAGTTTTGCCCGCGGAGTCGCATCGCAGCGGGCGACGACGCTCCGGGAATCGCTTTGAAGCGAACTCTGCTCAGAGTTACGCCATCCGCGGTTTCCTCACCATCGGCCTCAAACGTGTAGCTGTTCTCGTAATCGGAGTGGACGATAAGGAGCATACTGGTGAAACCGGTGGTGATGAGCAGCGTACGGGCAGCGTCGCGGAAAGAAGCTTTGCGAGTCTCGCGCGATTCCACCAGTTTCAGGCTCCCGTTCTCTGTGTTGGCTCGGAGTTGATATTCGTAGGCCGATTCTTCCCGGTAGAAAGGCTTGTCGTTTTTTCCAAGAATGGCTTGCGTCACCGATTCAGCGCAGACCATGTTGGCTGCTTCGGCGAAGTAGTTGGCCACGTTGCGGCGAGCCAGCAACAGGGCGGGCGGAGCAGCCGCGACCGGTGCTGCATTTGTGGGCGAAGCCACAGGGTCAGGCACGGAGGGTAGCGCAGGCGACTGCGCGGCAGCGACGGACAAATTCAGCCAAATACAGGCTAGGGCAGTCGCTGCAACTCGCGAGAGAAACTGCGCGCTGCAAACATTACTCAGCAGGTTGCTTGGGGTCTTCATTGGTGGTGATGCCCTCCAAAGCGATAGCCGAGCACCGTGGACCATTGGCGATAGCTCAGCGCGTTACCTTGATACCAACCTAGCGTGCCTTCCATGAACAGCCGCGCCCCCACGTTCCAATCGGCGATGCAGTTGACGAAATTGGAGCTAGTATTGCTGGTCAGCGAAGAGTTGAAGACTTGATGCCCGCCAAGAATCTGAATGCGCAAATTGTCGGCCAGATTCTCCGAGAACGCGAAGGATTCATATTGCCCACCGCCGAAATCGCTGTTGAACTTGGAATAGTGAAAATCCGCAGTCAGGCCGGTATGCCGCAGGCGATTAAAGGTGATGCCGTAAGCCTGATTGAGCGAGCTTTTCGTGTCGGTACTCACCTTGCTGCGGCCCAGGCTCGAATACAACGCAATATGTTTCGGCAATTGGATCCGCACGTCTCCACTGAAGCCTTGAAACAGATACTGGTCCAGAAGGCCCGTGCTAATGAGGCGCGGATCAAACGTGGGCAAGTTGCGGAAATAATTGTGGTTCACGCCGAAGGCCAGCCAAGCCAGCGGCTGAATGTGCAGAGATGTGTAGCTCTGGGAAAAGCCGGTGGGATTACTACCACCATTTGGTAGAGGCGAAGTTCGCGCGGCATCGACCTGCGCGGAGTTATAGACGGTGAGCCAACGCCGCCAGGAGTAGTTGTTCTCGAAAAAAGCGAACTGCCGGGCCACGCGCCAGTACTCCGTGGTCAAGGCGATGCCTGCGGTGCTGAAGAAGCGTGTTGTGTCAAATGTTCCGGTCTCAAAGTTCACAAACGTACCGGCGATGTGCTGGTTGGGCGCGTAACTCCAGGAAGTGGGATCCGGCGTGGACCCTGCAAAAACACCTGTGGTGAAGCGGCGCGAAATCTTCCTGCCGAAATAGCCGCCGTCAATCGTGCTGAGGCTCGGCGCCCACGGCAGGTAAAGCCGGCCCACACCCATGACATCGTTGGAATAGGGGCTCTGATAGGTGAAGCCGAGATGATACGTGCGGTTAATGAGATCGGTGAGCGTCAAATTCGCGTTACTGGTGGCAGAACTACTGCTTGTGAACTCTCCACGCCAGTAGCCGGTGAAATTCCAGTAGCTGCCACCGATGTTCTGCATGTCCGCATCGATGACTGCACCAACCTGTTTGCTGTTGAGACCGTCCTCGCTGGTGCCTCCGTATTCCAAGCCGAAGCGGCCGCGGATATTGCTCAAGGGCGACTCTTGCGTCGCTTGTTTTTCAACGGTCTCGCGCATCTCTTCGTCGAGAGGATCGCCATAAGTGAACGTGACGACGATCGGATACTTCTCCGCCTCTGCGGCGGATTCCGTTTTGAGACGCGCCTCCACGCTGTCCGGCGCGAGAAAGGCCAGCTGGCCCGGTGTCAGTTCGCCCTTAGCTTCTAGTACCTCGCAGAGAGCAGAGGAATCCGCAGTGGAGGTGATACGCACCTCTGCGACATGCGCATCGCCGCGGAACCGCACACCCTCCGATGCCGCGCCATCCGCCGGCGCTTCGACGACCGAGAGCGTCATGCCTTCCTGAAGGTCGGCATTGCGCCCGGCGTCAATGTAGATCGTGCCTTCGGAAACGTACGTCACATGAAAGACGGCAGGCTTGGCGGCCGGCAGTGCGCTGTGCGCCGATGCGCTCTTCGCAGTCAGGCCAAGCGGCAGACAGGCCACCAGTACAACGACAAGGACATGAACCGCCGCGCTGTTCACGTTACCCACCGCCGTTCTTATGGCAGTTGTAGCAGGTAGTGGGGCCGTAGACGTATCCGCCGACGCCGTTATGAGTCTGGTCCGTTTGAGCTTTCTGGTGCGCGGTCTGGGTATGGCAGTTGATGCACGAAAAAGTCGAATAGTCTGTGGACACAAGATGGCAATCGCTGCAAACCGAACCGTGATGGGGAATGGGGAAGTAGGTGTGGTCGAACGTCGCACCCAACCAGGAAGTCGTGTTGTGGCATGTCGCGCAGGTAGTCGGGTATCCGGCCGCAATGTGATTCGGCACGCCGCCGCCCAGTGTCGTGGTGCTTTGCCAAGCCGCGGTGTGGCAGCCGTAGCAATCCGTGTTCGCGGAGGTCAGCGCGTAATTGTTGCTGATGTGGCAGGAAGCGCATGGCGTGGTGACGTGGGCGCCGGTCAACGCCCAGCCAGTGGCACTGTGATCGAATTTTCCATCCGACCATTTCGTGATCGGGTGGCACATCGCGCAGGCTGCCGCCGTCTGCGGAAAGCCTGCCTTGATGTGGTCGGGCACGTTGCCACCGTAAGTCGGCGTGCTATTCCAGGCATCCAGGTGGCAGCCGATGCAATCCGCCGAGGTCAGCGAATAGTTGTTGTTGATGTGGCAGGAGGCACAAGGCGTCGGCGAAGGCGACATGTGCGTGCCGACCAATGCGAAACCCGTCACGCTGTGATCGAAGGACGCCGCGTCCCAGCTTATCGTCGTGTGGCAATTCGCACAGTTCGCGACGGCAAACGCTGGGCCAGCGGTCGAATGCACCGGATTGGTCGTCTGTTGCCAGGTCGAAAGGTGGCACCCGGAATTTCCGCAGTCGGTTGCCGCCACCTGCAAATTGTAGTTGTTGTTGATGTGGCACGACGCGCACGGCACGTTCGCGTGTCCAGCGGTCAGCGGGAAGCCTACCGAATTGTGGTCAAACTTCGCGCTCAGCCAACTGTCCGCTGAATGGCACGTCTCGCAGGTGGTGGGAAAGCCAGCGGCGGCGTGATTTGGACTCGTCGCGGACTGAAAATCACTCTGATGGCAAGAAATGCAGAGTGTCGAGAGCCCCTGGTACTGCCCGACGGCCGCGCTCTTATGGCACTCCTCGCACGGGACCGAAGCATGGCCTCCCAATAATGGAAAGCGGTTCTGATGATCCTTGAGCTGCTGCGTCGAGACCGTCCAGCCGAACACCGTGTGACAGCTGGCGCAGTCTGCGCCCATTTTTCGCTGGTGGACGTCCGAATGGCAGTCCTGGCAATTCTTGCCCACGTCGGTGAACGCCGGCTTCGCGTGACACGCGATGCATTTCGCTTTTTCGTGCATGCCGCGCAGGGGATACTTCGTTTTGTTATGGTCGAATTCAGGTACCTTGCGGATGGGGCGCCACGCTGCGGCGGTGTGGCAGTTTTCACATGGCACCGTTAACGCAGAACCGTGCGGGCTCTTGGTGGTCTCCCGCTGCGCGTCGTTGGACGCAGTGGTAGCCGCAAGCGCAACGTGTGCAAGGATGAAGCCAAGCCCGCACAGGGCCTGGACGAACCTGGAACGGAACCGCACGGCGCCCCCTCGACTTCTCCCGTGCACGGCTTTTGAACGATCTGCAACCAGTTTCCCTTACTCAAGCTGACGCCAACAACTGTACCGAGGACCAGTTCGCGGCCACCCTTGCAGCTTGGCCGCGAGATTGCCAGCGGCTGCACCTGTCACAGTCCGTTGATTTGGAAACAATTCTCTCCACGCCGCGCTATTGCGGTTTTGGCTTATTCAGTGGTCCTGGATCGCTGCTGTGGCACGCCGCGCATTGCACCGGCGTCGGCTTGTAGAAAAGTACTTGGTTTCCGCCAACGTCCTTGAAATTGCTGTGGCACCGGTCACACTTCACACCGGCATGCCCGCCTTGTAATGGAAACTGCGTCCGCCGGTCGTGGTCGAATAGCGAAGGAACCCAGCGCAGCGAGTCGTGGCAATCGGCACAGGGCGTGCCGCCTTTCTTCGATACAAATTGTCCACCATGCGGATCGCTATGGCACTCCTCGCAGTCTCGCATGGTGCCTTTGAATTGGATTTCTTTGGTTCCGGGCAACGACTTGTGACAAGCGCCGCACTGTACTGTTCGGTGTGCTCCCAACAGTGGAAAACTCGTTTTGCTGTGGTCGAAGAGGCTGATCTGCGTCCAGGACGCAGTCGTGTGGCAAGCCTCGCACCCGAATGGCGTCCCGTCGCTCCGCCGCTGCTCCATGCGGTCGCGGAACTGCCCGCGGTGCGGATCTACGTGGCATGCCGCGCAGGTACGGTCTTCAAATCGAAAAGGCAGAACCGTATCACTGCGATGAGTCATTCCTGCTTTGTGGCATTCGTTGCACGGCACGGCGGTATGTGCGCCGGTCAATACGAAATTGGTTTTCTGGTGTTGCGCGATCGTAAACGACGGCCGGTGAAAATCGCGTACGGTGTGGCAGGGTTCGCAACGATTGTTGTACGGTGGCCCCGCGAACTGGCCATCGTGTACATCTTTGTGGCAGTCCGTGCAATTCGCGAATTTTACCTTGTAAATCGTCTCCCGGCCTGCTGGCAGGTGGCATTTCGCGCACTCCACGCGGGCGTGCCGGCCCTCTAGGGGATATTTCGATTTCGCATGCTCCTTTACGCCAAACAGCGAGGGCTTCCATCCGTCCACCGTATGGCACTCCGCGCATTCGCCCTTGCGCGTCCGTTCCAGGAATTGCCCCTTGTGAATGTCGCGGTGGCAGTCCATGCAGTTCGCAAAGGCCAGCGGCTTCTTGAAATCGCCAGTAAGGTGGCACGCCGAGCAGTTCACCGTTGCGTGCTGGCCCAGCAGCGGATACCTCGTCGTCGAGTGATCAAACCCGAATCGAGGAAGCAGCTTTTTCCAGCCAGCCGTCGTGTGGCATGTCTCGCAGCGCTGCTGCGGGAATGCGCCCTTGTGCGGGTCTACGTGACAATCAACGCAGGCACCGAATTTCATGTCCCGGAAGCGCGCCGGTCCGCCCGCTTCGTCCGGCTTGTGGCACCTTTCGCAAGCCACTTCGATATGCATCCCGGTCAGCGGATATCTCGTCTTCGAGTGATCAAATTTCTTGGCCGCCTTCCAATCGTTGACGTTGTGGCAGCGCTGGCAATCGTTTCCCAATTGGCCTTTATGCGGGTCCGTGTGACAGGAGAGGCAGTCCTGAGACAAGCCGAAGAGCGTCTTGGTTAAGTCCTTGTACTGAATCAGGGGGCGCAGTGAGGGCACAAGGTTTTTCGGCGTGTGGCACTGTTCGCAGGCTAGGCCGCTATGTTTGCCCTCCAGGGCATAACCCGTCAGCCTATGGTCGAACCGGTTTTTCGGGGGATCCCAGTGAAGCAGCGAAAAGTCCAAGCCATTGTGCTCCAGGTGGCAGCGAACGCAATCTTCTCCCTGCGGATTCTTCATTCCCAGCCGGCCGTGATAACCATGATTCGCGGCTAAGTCTTGCGCTACTTCTTTGTGACAATCGAGGCACTTGAACGTGGGCGTGCTGGTGCCGAACTGGTGGCAGCTCGCGCATTGCGTCGTTCCTGTGAGCGATTGATGCGCTTTCGAGAGCGGCCCCGGAGAAATCTGACCGAGGGCAGCTGCTCCAAAGTAAAGCATTGAAAGCGTTGTGAAAAGAAACGTCCGAGCGTAGTCGAACGCTCGGATTCGGTCAGGCAGACGGATGGCCGCAACTCCGTTCGGTGGCACCGAATTCTCCGTTAAAGCGTCGTGCGTGGAGCTAGAGGGCTGTGTGCCCCGAAGTTAGCACGACAAGGGAGACGAACTCAGACTTAGCTGGCTTTTGTGTCCACTATGAAACAGCTGGCCTTCGGTACCGGGAAAGTCGATTAGCGGACCTCAAGATCAGGCCGTGCGCGAATGTGGCGACGATACACCGGAGAAATTCCTCGGAAACAAGTCCGGGCGGCCTTCTCCAATATGAAATTGGAAAATATAGGAAATGGCCGATCTGTACGAGCCGTCGCTCAGTTGTGTATAATCAACAAGCTGCAGAAACGAGCGGGCGTCGTACAATGGCAGTATAGAAGCTTCCCAAGCTTCGGACGTGGGTTCGATTCCCATCGCCCGCTCCAACTAATTTATTGAATCCACTCCTCTTGCCTTCCTGATTTGGGCGCATTTGGGCGCAACAACGCCGCTACGCGTTCCACCGCGTTCCGACGATCTTCGCCGATCACGTTAGACCCGACGGCATTATCGACGTCGCTGGCCCAGGATGAAGACCGGACGCACTGGTCCGCGGTGCCCTGTCCCAAAGCTGTCCGTTCGACCGTTGATTTCCAAGCGCCTTTTGCGGTATTAGTTTCCTACCACTCAGTTACGTATTCCTTTATTTCTGCAGAGGTGAGAGTGCCTTCTGTCAGGAAGGCCCTCTCATCCCGAACCCGGGCGCTTGCTTTCCGGGGAATAGCGTGGCGGACAGCTTGCCGGGTAGTTGTTCTCCTCCCGCTATTGGGCCAAATTTTTCTAACAGAAAGGAGACCCATGAGACGCAGGATGGGGATCGCTTCTTTCGTCGCGGGTTTCCTCGCAGTCCTCTCCATAGCGCAATCGGCCGACGCTCAAACGAGTGATACAGGGCGATATGCGCGCGCTCTAGTGGTGCAGAGGATTGACGAAAGCCAGCGCGTCACTCTTCAGGGGAATACCCGTCCAGAAGCGCGACCCGAGAATGACCGCGGCGCGGTCCCGCCCGACTTTCCGATGGAACACATGCTGCTGCAGCTGAGGCGCAGCCCCGAGCAAGAGCAAGCGCTTGAACAATTCACCGAGGAATTGCAGACCAAGGACTCGCCGAACTTTCACAAGTGGCTCACTGCGCAGGAGTTTGGAGAGCGGTTCGGCGTATCGAGGCGAGACCTGGATGCGATCACCGATTGGCTGGAATCGCATCGCTTCAAAGTAAATGTTGTATATCCGAGCGGGATGCTTATCGATTTTTCGGGGACGGCTGGGCAAGTCCGTGAAGCCTTCCAGACGGAGATCCATCGCTTCTCTGTGCGAGGCGAAAATCACGTGGCCAACATAGGCGATCCGCGGATTCCGGCGGCGCTCGCCCCGGCCGTCGTAGGGATCGTTTCCTTGAATGACTTCCTGCCACATGCGATGTACAAAATGCGTACCGCACACGGGAACTACACGTTTCCAGATGGTTTTGGCGGCGACAGCTACGCGTTGGTGCCGGCGGACCTGGCGACGATCTACAACCTGAATCCGCTTTTTAGCGCCGGAGTCACCGGGCAGGGCCAGACGATCGTGGTGATTGAAGACACCAACGTGTTCAGCGCCACGGACTGGAATACTTTCCGGTCGACTCTGGGTCTCTCTGGCTACACGTCCGGTTCGTTCACCACCACACACCCCGCACCGACGAGCGGATCGAACAACTGCGTTGCTCCCGGCGTGATCGCTCCTAACGACGCAGAGGCAATACTCGATGCAGAATGGGCCAGCGCGGCAGCTCCCAATGCAGCGATCGTGATGGCCACCTGCGCGGATTCGGGCACGACATTCGGAGGGTTGATCGCGATACAGAATCTGATCAACGCCAGTAGCCAGCCGCCCTCGATCATGAGCATCAGCTACGGCGAATGCGAAACCCAGAACGGTACGGCGGCCAACGCCGCGTATTACTCCACGTATCAACAAGCGGCCACGGAAGGTGTCTCTGTTTTCGTGGCTGCCGGAGACAGCGGGGCGGCAGGCTGCGACAACAATGTTTCGGAGGCGACGCACGGCATCGGCGTCAATGCCTTCGCCTCCACGCCGTACAACGTGGCCGTGGGCGGCACGGACTTCAGCGATACCTACTCTGGCACCAACGCCACGTACTGGAGCTCAAACAACAGTTCGACCTACGGTTCCGCGCTTTCCTATATCCCCGAAATCCCGTGGAACAATTCATGCGCTGGTGCGCTGCTTTCTCAATATGAAGGCTACAGCTTGACCTATGGGCCATCCAGTTTGTGCAATAACTCCTCGTTGGGCGCACTTCTTGAGACGACGGTAGCCGGCGGCGGCGGCCCGAGTGCCTGCGCCACAGGCACGCCCTCGCCGTCCAACAGCGGCATCGTAAGCGGAACCTGCCAGGGGTGGCCGAAACCGTCGTGGCAATCGATCCTTGGTAATCCCAACGATGGTGTGCGCGATACTCCAGACGTTTCGCTCTTCGCCGCCGATGGTCTTTGGGGGCACTACTACGTATTTTGCTGGTCGGATAGGACGAATGGCGGAGCGGCCTGCACAGGCGCGCCCAGCGGCTGGTCCGGTGCCGGAGGAACATCCTTTGCTTCGCCTATCATGGCGGGCATTCAAGCCCTGGTGAACCAGAAGGCCAGCGGGCCGCAGGGCAATCCCAATCCCGCTTACTATCAGCTCGCGACGAATGAGTACGGCGGGGGTGGCAGCAGTTCCTGTAACTCGTCCAATGGCAACAGTGTGGGTAGCAGTTGCGTTTTCTACGACGTCACCCTGGGTGATATGGATGTCGATTGTTCAGGCAATGCCAATTGCTACTTCGGGGGCGGGACGGTAGGCGTGCTCTCCACTTCGAGCAACTCGTTCAGCCCGGCGTACGGGACCAACACAGGATGGGATTTCGCAACTGGCATTGGTAGTGTTAATGCCGCGAATCTGGTCAACAATTGGCCGGCTTCGGGACCAACTTTTTCGCTCTCCGCATCCCCAGGCACTCTGACGGTTAATCAGGGATCCAACGGCACGAGCACGATTACCGTCACACCTCTCAACGGATTCAACGGCAGCGTCACATTGACGGCGTCGGGATTACCCAGCGGCGTGACGGCCACGTTTGGCACCAATCCAACGACTTCTACGAGCACAGTGACGCTTGCCGCGACCGCCACGGCCGCCATCGGCACGTCAACCATCACCATTGGAGGCACATCGGGAAGCATCACGAACGTCGCGACAATGACGCTCACGGTGAACCCGACGGGAAATTACACGCTCTCGGCTTCCCCCGCGAGCTTGACCATCACGCAAGGAAATCATGGCACCAGCACGATCACAGTCACACCGCAGAGCGGTTTCAATGGCGGCGTTAGCTTATCCGCTTCAGGATTGCCCAGCGGTGTGACTGCGGCGTTCGGCACGAACCCGGCCACCAGCGCGAGCACGTTGACCTTGACGGCCAGCAGCACAGCGGCCACGGGCACCGTCACCGTGACCGTTACCGGCACATGCGGCAATTTATCGAATTCGACGACGATATCGCTGACGGTTAACGGCGCACCGAAGTTCTCCCTCTCCGCGTCACCTAATTCGCTCACGATCTCACAGGGATCCTCTGGCACAAGCACGATCGCGGTTACTGCACAGAACGGCTTCAATGGCACGGTCAGCTTGTCCGCATCAGGTTTGCCCAGCGGCGTGACCGCCTCGTTCAACCCCACGAGCACAACGAGCAGCAGCACGTTGACGTTAACTGCCAGCAGCACGGCGGCTACCGGCAAGGTCACGGTAACCATCAAGGGTAAGTCCGGCAGCTTGACCAGCAGCACTACGATTTCTCTCACCGTGCGCTTCGTCTCGACGCTTCCTTCGGTGTGGACGGATGGAGATATCGGCTCGGTAGGCGTAGCGGGGAGTGCGGCTTACGCGAACGGCGTGTTCACCGTGGCGGGAGCCGGCGGGGGAACATTCTTAACCAGTTCCGACGCGTTTCATTTTGCCTACCAGCCGCTTTCCGGCGATGGCACGATTGTGGCGCGCGTGGCGAGCCTGCAGGGGAGCAGCGCCTTGCAGGCCGGCATCATGATCCGCGAGACGCTGGATGCGGGTGCCAACCACATCTTTCTGTTCGACTATTCTTCGGCGGTGTGGATGACCGAGCGCACGAGCACAGGGAGCAGCAGTTCGTACCAGTCGTTTGCCAGTGTGACGGTTCCGAACTGGCTGAAGCTGACGCGCAGTGGGAACGTGTTCACGATGTACGGTTCGCCGGATGGAGTGAACTGGGCCCAACTCGGGACGAGCCAGACGGTGAGCATGGCGCAGAGTGTGTACATCGGTTTGGCGGTGAGTAATCGCACGACGTCTTCCTTGGCCACGGCGACGTTCGATGGCGTGTCGGTGAGTACGGCGGCGGCGCCGGCGCCGGTGATTACCAGTGTTTCTGCGACCACGGGATCGATAGGCGGCCAGGTAGTGATTAGCGGCAGTGGCTTTGGGGCCACGCAAGGTGGCAGTGCGGTGCTGCTGAATGGCACGGCGGGGAGTATCAACACGTGGGGCAACACGTCGATAACGATGACGATACCGGCGGGGGCGACGTCGGGGCCATTGCTGGTATCGGTGGCGCCGAGCATGAATGACAGCAATGCGGTGACGTTCACGGTGACGGCGCAGCCGCTGCCGGCCGCGTGGTTGGACCAGGACGTTGGGGCAGTAGGGTTGGCGGGGAGCGCGACATATGCGAATGGAGTGTTCACGGTGGTGGGAGCGGGACAAGGGACGTTTTTCACCAGTTCCGACGCCTTACATTTTGTGTATCAGCCGCTGAGTGGAGACGGGACGATCGTGGCGCGGGTGGTGAGCCTGACGGGGAGTAGCTCGGCGCAGGTAGGCATCATGGTGCGGGAGACGCTGAACCCGGGGGCCAACCACGTTTTTCTGTTCAACTATTCGTCGGCCAACTGGATGACGGAGCGGACGAGCACGGGGAGCAGCAGTTCGTACCAGTCGTTTGGGGGTGTGACGGTACCGAACTGGCTGAAGCTGACGCGCAGCGGGAACGCGTTCACGATGTACGGTTC
>Ga0335078_10002744_pt1 | contig 26557 bp, 25 predicted proteins | sample Lox_Sample_32_FD_206711 | JGI IMG/M metagenome (GOLD analysis project Ga0335078, IMG submission 206711) | Soil microbial communities from Loxahatchee National Wildlife Refuge, Florida, United States - Lox_Sample_3.2 | ecosystem: Environmental > Terrestrial > Soil > Wetlands | place: USA... | reverse complement strand
GATCGGCTGAACTCGATGGAGAACGTGTACCTGTATGACATCGACGACCTCGGCGCGGTCGTTACCGAATCGCTCGGCGAGCGTGCGCGCGAGGCGGACAAGGCCGAAACGATCGTGGCCGACGCGCTCGACTCCTTCATGCGCTGGATGGACGGGCTCGACCTGGTGCCGGCAATCAAGGATATCCGCGTCAGTATCGAGCAGCTGCGCGACACCGAGCTGGGACGCCATCGCGCATGGCTGGCGACGATGGAGCCGGCGGAGCGCCGGCGGATCGAAGCGCTGACGCGGACGCTGGTGAACAAGCTCCTCCATCGTATCCTGGCAGGCCTGCGCAGCTCCGGGGCCGGCTCGCCTGACCCCGTGTATACCGCGGAGATCGCACGCCGCCTGCTCTGTGGCGATCTGGCCGCCGAGGGACCCGCACTTAACCCCGCGGTATCCGGCCTCGACTTCGAGATCGATCTTGATTCCGACGATGACGAGGAGCCGTGATCCGCGGCAGCCGCCTCCGATGCGCGCGGCTCGCGCAACCGTGTTCGGTCGTTCGGTCAACATAAATAGATGGCCTCCGTAATTCGTATCGGTTCGCGTCCAAGCCCCCTTGCGCTCGCGCAGGCCGAGCTGGTGCGGCAACGGATGCGGCGTCTGCTGCCCTCGGCGGTGATCGAGATCGTCCCGATTCGCACGAGTGGCGATCGGATGGCCAGCGCGTCGCTCGCCGCCGTCGGCGGCAAGGGACTTTTCGTCAAGGAGCTGGAACAGGCCCTCGTCGAGCGCCGCGTCGACCTCGCCGTCCACTCGATGAAGGACCTGCCGGCGCGGCTTGCCCCGGAGTTTCGTATCGCCGCCGTGCCCGAGCGCGCCGACCCGCGCGACGCGCTGCTCGCGCGCGCGCCCGGCGGCTCGCTCGCCGCGCTGCCGTGCGGTGCGCGCCTTGGAACCTCGTCAGCGCGCCGGCGCTTCGAGGCGTTGCGGCAGCGCCCCGACCTAACGGTCGTGCCGCTGCGCGGGAACGTCGATACGCGCCTTGCGCGCCTTGCGGCCGGCGACTTCGATGCGATCATCCTTGCGCTGGCCGGTCGCGCCCGGCGCGCGGGGGGCGTGGGCGCCCCCCCCCAACGCGGCGCCGCCCTCGCCCCGCTCGACGACCGCGACTTCCTCCCCTGCGGCGGCCAGGGCGCGCTCTGTATCGAGGCGCTGGCCGGCCCTCCCGCCGCCGCCGGCTCGGCCGAGGTCGAGGCGACGCTCGTCGCGCTCGACGATCCGCGGGCGCGGATGGAAACCGCCGCCGAACGCGCCTTCCTGGCCGCGCTCGGCGCGTCGTGCGTCTCGCCCGTCGGCGCGCTTGCGCGGATCGACGGGCCGGCAATCGCGATGCGCGCGATCGTCTTCAGCCTCGATGGCGCGCGCCATCTAATCGACGAAATCGCCGGCGAAGCCGGCGATGGCGATGCCGCCGCCGCGCTCGGGGCGCGGCTGGCGGAGCGGATGCTCGCGGCCGGGGCGGACGAGATGGTCGGCGCGGGAGCCGCCGCGCCTTCGCCATCGGCAGGGCCCGCCCCGGCAGCAGACGCATCGCCGCTTCGCGGCAGACATATCGTGATCACTCGCGCGCGCGGTAATGGCGGCTCGTTTGCCGCCGGATTGCGCGCGCTCGGCGCCGAGGTCACGGAATTCCCGACGATCGAAATCGTGGCGCCCGACAGTTATACGGCGATCGACGCGGCTATCGCGCGACTGGCCGCTTTCGATTGGGTGATCTTCACCAGCGCGAGCGGGGTCGAGCGGATGCTCGAGCGGATGCGGACGCGTGGTGTCGATTCCCGCGCGCTCGGGGCGCCGAAGCTCGGCGCGATCGGTCCCGCCACCGCCGAGCGCCTGAGGGCCCATGCGCTCGCGGCCGCAGCGATTCCGGATGAGTACCGCGCGGAGGCAATCGTCGAAGCGATCGGCGCGGACCGCGTCCGCGGCGCGCGGATCCTGATTGCGCGCGCGCAGGCGGCGCGGGAGGTGTTGCCGCAGATGCTCGCAGCGGCGGGCGCGCGCGAGGTCATAGTCGCGCCGGTTTACAAAACCGTAAAGCCCGCGGACGCGCCGGTCGCCCGCGTTCGCGAGATCGCGGCGGCCCATGCGATCGATCTCGTCGCGTTCACGAGTTCCAGCACCGTGATGAATTTCTGCGAGATGGTCGGCGCGAGCATCGCCCGCAAGCTCAAGGCCGCCGCGATCGGACCGATCACCGCCGAAACCGCGCGCTCCGCCGGAATCGAAGTCGTCGCCCAGCCCGCCGAGTACACAGTCGCGGCCCTGATGATGGCGATTCGCGATTACTTTGCGACCGATAGCGGTTCGCGGTGAGCTTCAGACCGCCAATTCGACCCATTCCCGCGCGGTTTCCCCGGTAACAAATAGCGGCTAGCAACCGAATAAAAGATGGACAGGGTTCCCGGAGATGTGCCAAACCGGGTGGAAGGTATTTATGCACAGCATGGGCGGCCAGGCGCGAACGCAAAACGCGTTTCGGGTCGCCGAGCCGGAGAAAGTATGGAAGCAAAGGCCAAGGCTGAAATCCTGCACGGCGTAATCGCCAAGTTCCGCGCCGGCGGAAAGGATATCACTTCGGAAGAATGGGGCCGGTTCGTCGCGGCGCAGAACGACGGTTTGCGCACGGGACCGGAAATCGGCGAGCGCGTGCCCGATTTTTCCCTGCCCGACCAGCACGGCAAGACCCGCACGCTCAAGGATCTCTCGGGCCCAAAAGGCCTGCTGCTGGTCTTCAGCCGCAGCGCCGATTGGTGACCCTACTGCCGCAACCAGCTCGTCGAGCTGCAACAGTCGCTCCCGGCGCTCAAGGCCGCCGGCTACAACGCCGCGTCGATCACCTACGACTCGCGCGACATTCTCGCCGCGTTCGGCGAAGCCTGCAAGATCGAGTTTCCGCTGCTCTCGGACGCCGGCAGCAAGGTTATCCGCGCCTTCGGCATTCTCAACACCAACATCCCCGAAGATCACAAGATGATGTACGGGATGGCGTTTCCCGGCGACTACCTGATCTCCCCCGACGGCATCGTGCGCGACAAGCGCTTCCTCCCGAATTACGAATACCGCGCGTCGGCGGCCGCGCTCGTGATGCACAATGGGGACGCCGCGGTCGGCGCGAATTCGCTCGAGATCGACGCCGGCGCCTTCAGCGCGACGGTGTCGCTGTCGTCCGATCGATGCTTCCCGGGCCAGGAGCTGGCGACCGCGCTCCGCATCCGGCTGAAGCCGGGATGGCACGTCTACGGCAAACCGCTGCCGGCAAACTACCGGCCGACGGAATTGGTCTTCGAGAGTCCGATCGTCGGCGAACAGTCGATAGAATTGCCGGCGGCGAAGCCGATGCTGCTCAAGGCGCTCGGCGAAACGCTGCCGGTTTACGAGGGCGAGGTCAGCGCGACCGGGCGGCTCGGGATCAAATGGAGCCCGCCGATGCCGGCTAAATTCATGGAGGCGTTCGGCAAGACGATCGCGCCGGGGCAGTACAAGATCGCCGGCAAGCTGCGCTTCCAGGCGTGCAGCGACACGGTCTGCGAGCCGCCGCAGGAGATTGGCTTCGAGCTTCCGCTCGAGCTCGAGGCGGGAGTGCCGCCGGCGCCCAAAAAGGCAGGCTAGACACACGCGGCGCGGCGGCTGTTCGCCGCCGCGCAGGATAGCCAATATTCGATTGTTACTATCCGGATAGTCGGTCCAGGGATAGCCGGTCTCAGGGCTTGACGACCGGTTCAGCTGAACTCGCCGCGGATATATTCCTTGGTGTGCTCCTGGGCGGGACTATCGAAGATCTGCTGCGTCGGTCCGTATTCCACCATGTAGCCGGTGCGGCCGCCGCCGGTCGTATCCACGTACAGAAAGGCGGTCATGTCGGCGACGCGCTTGGCCTGCTGCAGATTGTGGGTGACGATCGCGATGGTGTAGCGCTTCTTCAGCTCGGACATCAGCTCTTCGATCCGACGCGTCGCGATCGGATCGAGCGCCGAGCACGGCTCGTCCATCAACAGCACCGCGGGTTCCGTGGCGACGGCACGCGCGATGCACAACCGCTGCTGCTGGCCGCCGGAAAGCGCGAGCGCGCTCGTGCGCAGCTTGTCCTTGACCTCATCCCAAAGCGCAGCCTGGCGCAGCGCCGACTCGACCTTGTCCGGAATCGAGCCCCGGTAGCGGTTGAGCCGGAGCCCGAAGGCCACGTTCCTGAAGATGCTCATCGCGAACGGATTGGGCTGCTGGAAAACCATCCCGATGTGCCGGCGCACGGCAACCGGGTCGATCCGCGAAGCATAGATGTCCTGGCCGCGGAAGATCACGTGTCCCTTGAGCCGGAATCCGCGCACCAGGTCGTTCATCCGGTTGAGGCAGCGCAGCACCGTGCTCTTGCCGCATCCCGAGGGGCCGATGAAGGCGGTGATGGTGCCCTTTTTGACCTTCAGGGCGACGTCGCGCACGGCCCTGAACTTGCCGTAGTGAAGCTCGGCGATATTGCAGTCGATGAGGGCGCCGTTTTGCGATGCCTCAGAGGTCGGCGGATACGCCGCTCTATCGACTCCGTTGGTTGCCGGCGAAACTGACATGCCTTTCTCCATTGAGTATTGACTAATCCGAAGACCTTGAGGTCAGCGATTGGCCGAGTACGTTGAACACCAGAACGATAACCACCAGCACCAGCGCCGCGGTCCACGCGAGCGCTATCTGATTTTCAAAAGGCGAACCGGAAAAGTTGTAGATGAGGACCGCGAGCGACGCGGTCGGCTTCATCAGGTCGTTGGGGTTCTTGGGTAGAAACTCGGGGACCGTCCGGCTCATCCAGTAATTGCTGAAGAGCGCAGTGAAGAGCAGCGGGGCGGTTTCTCCCGCGGCGCGCGCCACCGCCAGCATCACCCCGGTCAGCATCGCGGGCGCGCCGGTCGGCAGGATTACCTGCGTTACCACCTGGGTGGGCGTCGCGCCCATTCCGATTGCCGCTTCACGCATTTTTGCCGGGACCCGCTTGATCGCTTCTTCGGCCGTCAGCAGGACCGTCGGGAGCATCAACAATGCCAGCGCAACTCCGCCGGCGAGCGCAGAGAACTCCCCCGTAGTCACCACCACCACCGCGAACGCGAATACACCCGCCAGGATAGACGGCAGACCGGTCAGCACCTTGGCCGCGAAACGTACCCCTGAGGCGATACGGGTTTCTGGCCCAAATTCGGTGATATAAATCGCCGCCAGAACCCCGAAGGGTACGCTAATCAGGGTGGCTAGAGCAACTACGACGAAAGTGCCGATGATCGCATTGCCAAAGCCGCCCCCAGCCGCCATCGCGGCCGGCGGAAGCTCGCGAAGCGCACCCAGGCTGAGCGTAGCCGAACCGCGCAACACGAGCATGTAAAGCACTGAAAACAAAGGGAAAAGCGCCGCGAGCGTCGCCCCACCCGTCAGCATGCTCATCGTGTAGCTGAAGAGCGTGCGCGGCCGGCGCAGCGAGCGCTCGAGACTCTCGAGGTCAATCTGCGTGGTCTCGGGCGACCTTTGGATCGGCGCGGCCATCAGCGCAACCCCTTAAGGCCCGCATCGGCGCGCTGCAGGATGACGGTGCCGACGATATTGACCATCAGGGTGATCAGCAGCAGCACCAGCGAAGCATACATCAGCGCCCCGACCTCGATCTTGTCGGCTTCGGGAAAGTGATTGGCGAGCAGGGCGGCAAGCGTGTTGGCCGGCGAAAACAACGACCAACTTATCACGTTGGCGTTGCCCGCCAGCATCGCGAGCGCCATCGTCTCGCCCAGCGCGCGGCCGAAACCGAGAATGATCGCGCCGAAAATTCCGGTCGCGGCGGTGGGCACGAAAATTCCCAGAATCGCCTCCCAGCGCGTCGCGCCGATGCCGAAGGCGGCCTCGCGCAGCTTGGGCGGAACCGCCACCAGCGCATCGCGCGAAATCGCGGAGATCGTCGGCAACACCATGATCGCGAGCACGATCGAGGCCGGCAGCAGGCCGGGCCCGCTCAGGTTGGTGCCGAAGAACGGAATCCATCCGAGATGCGAGTTCAGCCATGCGGCGGGCGGACGGATGAACGGGATCACCACGAAAATGCCCCACAGCCCGTAAACCACGCTCGGGATCGCCGCCAGCAGCTCGACCGTGATTCTCAGCAGATTCTCGACCCGCCCGGGCAGCGAACGCAGCCACGAATACTCGGAGAGCCGCATATATCCCAACAGCTTGTCGATTCCGGAGGACAGGAACCCTTCGCTGAGGAAAATCGCAATAGCCAGACCGAATGCCGTGCCAATAGCCAGTCCCAGTATCGAACTATACAGCGTCCCGACGATCGCCGGCAAAATTCCGAACTGCGCGCGATTCGGGTCCCACGCCGTCCCGGCCAGGAAGCTCAGGCCGTAGCTCCGGATCGACGGCATCGCCTGCCGTCCGATGCTCACGATCACCCAGAAGACGAGCAGCACCGTCAGCCAGGCGACCGTGAGCGTGCAGCGGCGGAAGATGCGATCCGCCGCGAGCTCGAACCCGGAAGGGGGCCTGGATATCTCCGCTTCGGCCGGCATCGCCACTGGTTCTCCGGGTTGCCCGCCGAGGTGGAAGATGTCGCGCGCTGTCCCGCCCTCGCCCGGGGTCATGAGATCTGCGCGAGCGCCTTGTCCACGGCGTCAACCACATTAGGCGGCAGCGGAATATAGCCGAGATCGACGCTGAAAGACTGGCCCTGCGTAAGGCCGTATTGAACCACCGCCTTGATCGCCGCGGCCTTGGCGGGATCGCCGTACTTCTTGTAGCACAGCAGCCAGGTGTAAGTGACGATCGGATAGGCTTGGGCGCCCGTAGGATCGGTGATCCAGGCGCGCAGATTGGCGGGCAACTGCACACTCGCGAGCGCATCCTTGCCGCTGGTCAAGTCGGCCTTCACGTAATTGCCGCTCTTGTTCTGGAGCTCCGCCATCGGCATCTTGGTCTGCACCGCGTAACCGTATTCGATGTAGCCGATCGCGCCCGGCGTCTCCTTGATCAGGGCCGTCACGCCTGCGTTGCCCTTGCCTGCCACGGCAGAGGGAAAATTGACCGACTTGCCTGCGCCGGGTCCGTTCTTCCAGGCGTCGCTGATCGCGCTCAGGTGCGAAGTGAAGACGAAGGTGGTTCCACTTCCGTCTGACCGCACGACCGGCTGGATCTTGAGCGCCGGCAGCGTCGCTCCCGGATTCGACTTGGCAATAGCAGGATCATTCCACTGGGTGATTTTGCCGAGGAAGATTCCGACGTAAGCCTCGCGCGACAATTTCAATACGCTTGGAGCGCCGGGCAGATTATAGGAGAGCACAATCGCACCTGCAGTCATCGGAAGCAAAACTACGCCCTGCTTGACCGCGGCCATCTCTTCGTCGGTCATGGCCGCGTCGCTGGCTCCGAAATCGACCAGGTTCTGCTGAAACTGCTTGATTCCCGCGCCGCTGCCCAGCGCCTGATAGTTTATCTCAACGTCCGGATGGGTCTTATTATATTCGGTAAACCACTTCTGATAAAGCGGGGCCGGAAATGTCGCGCCGCTCCCCTGAAGCGTAATTGCGCCAGCGCCGATCGCAACCCCGGAACCGAGGCCGAAACCTCCGTTCAGCGTTGCTAGTATCCACCCGATCAGCGCCACACCGCCCAGCGCCAGCATGCCACGCACGATTCTCATAGATCTCTCCTGTTCAAGAGGTCCGATAGACCCGTGAGGATATATCTTCGCACAGGCCATTTCGGACCAAATTTGTTACGACAATGTGTCGAACTGATGACGATTTCATGTCAAATCATCCGCTTATCGCACTAATGCTTGATTTGTAAGCCTTTTTGCTGGCGTCTAGACCAGCGCCCCTCAATTCCTCCAGAACCGGTCGCGGCGAAAATGTGCCGGACAGCTCGCTCCCTACCTATCGTCTTGCGAAAGCGTTCGAGGCGATCGAATCGGTTGCGTGCGGGACATAGCACTCCCGGCAGCGGTCGGGAATTATCGCCCGGTGAACGGCGGGTTAAATGTTCGCTACGCCTGATGACTAACACAAGACATGGCATCGGACCCGGTACTCGATTAGCTATTCGGAGAGGCGCAGGCGCAGGCGATTTTATCTTTTTAAATCGAGAGCGTACCCATAGCGGCGAAGGAATGTCGTCCCTGGGACACCGCCATGCTCCGCCAGCTTCTTCCCGCTATTCGAGTGGCGGGAGACTGACAATCCGAAATGCGAAGCCGCGACGATCTTCGTAGGCACGCCAGGATTTTTATCCGCGCGCTTTCGACGCGCCCGATGCGATCGTAAGCTTTGTGTGTCAGGTCGGCGGGAAATTCCGGCTTGAACGTTTATCTTCCCCTGGGAATGAAGCCCGGGATGCCCGTATCAACAACCGAATTGAGCCTGACTCGCGTACTGACCCCGCGGGAGATCGCGTCGATGGCGTCGTCGGGAAGCGCCGAGATATCAAAGTTTTCCTCGATGTGGCGGATGCTTGTAGCTGTGGTGAGAGGAGCCGTGCCGCGCTGCAGTGCCCATGCCAGCAGGACTTGAGCGGGGGATTTGTTGACGCGCTTCGCAATGATGGCGATCGCAGGATCGTCGATTAACCTCGGTTCAATACCATGACCCAAAGCAGCGAAGGCCTGCATCACGATGCCATTGCTCTTGCAATAGTCGAGCAGATCCCATTCGGGGAGATACGGATGTGATTCGACCTGAACAACAGATGGCTTGATGCGTGCGGTTTCAAACACCTCTTTCAGCTGCCCGAAACTGACGTTCGATAAGCCGATCGCCCTACACCGACCTTCGTCGGCCAGCGTCTCCAAAGCCTTCCAGGTATCCGTCAGCGTCACCGCATCGTCATAAATCACATTACCGTTCTTGTCCCTCGGGTCTTGCTCGTCTCCGGCTTTGAAGGCGAATGGAGTATGTATGCTGTATAGATCGACGTAGTCGAGTTGCAGTCTTTTCAGACTAGCCTCGAAGGCGGGTTTAACCCGCTCCGGGCGATGATTGTTGTTCCAGAGCTTTGTACCTACGAAAACGTCCTTCCGTTTGACTTTGCTCTCCTTGAACATCGTCCGCATTGCTTCGCCCACATGTTCTTCATTTCGGTAGCGTTCTGCACAATCGAATTGACGAAAGCCCGCCTCCAGCGAGATCCTGACTGCCTCTTTTGTTGCGTTCGGATCGGGAATCAGCGTGCCAAAGCCGAGTGCCGGCATCTCATCGGAGCCGTTATTGAGCGGTATCTTTGTATAACGAAGGCCGTCGGCGTTACTCATAAGACTTTTATCTCCGTACAAAATCGCAGACCGGCCGATCATAACAAATCTCTCGGAGGAACGACTAATCGCTGCCAGCCAACGAGACTCAGTGCGCTCCGCAGCATTTGACCGTCGCGACCGGAAGAGCGACACTAACCCGAAGAGCGACATTATGAGAAGCGGCTTGGCCGCGCCATTCGCTTGCAAGGAGGAAAACGATGAGCATTATCGATAAGGCGCTTGAAGCAAACCGCAACTATGCAAAGAGTTACGACCCAACGCTGGGGAAGCGTCCGGCCCCCAAAATCGTAGTTGTAACCTGCATGGATCCACGACTCTCAGACCTCCCTGGAATCCTGGGTTTGCCGCAGGCCGATATAGACGTCATCAGAACCGGCGGCCCCGCGGTAACGGAAGATGTTCTCGGGGAACTTGTTGTTTCCAACCGCGTACTCGGAACCACAGAGATAATGCTTCTCAACCACACCGGCTGCGGTTTCACGACATTCACAGATGACGAACTGAACGCGAAGCTGAGCGCTTCGACCGGAGACGCTTCGCCGGCTCCAATGCGCTTCTTTTCCTACAAGGACCCCGAGCAAAATACCCGGGAGCAAATCAGGAAAGTCAGGTCGCATCCGTGGATTGCCAAAGACATCCCCGTGCGAGGGCTTATTTTCGACGTGGACACGGGCAGATTGCGGGAAGTCAATGCATGAACACGAGCGCGCCGGCGGCGGCCCAGTCAATGAGTGAGGCAGTGGAAAGGCGATAGCGCCCGTTCAGCTTCCCCGGCGACATGGATCCAAAAGGCAAAGTGGCGTTGGTCACCGGTGGCGCTCGCATCGGGCAGGTTGTCGCTCAGAGCCTCGCGGCGCGCGGGTGCGATCTCGCCCTGATCTACCGCGGCTCGCGCGAGGCGGCTGAAGCTACGGCGGCCGCGGCGAGAGCAGCGGGCGTCAAGGCGGCTGTGTTCCGGGCAGACGCGACCAATGAGACAGAGATCGTCGCGGCAGTGAGCGAGACGGTGAAGTCGCTGGGACGTCTGGACATTCTGATCAATATGGCTTCGACATATCAAAAGACGCCCAATCCGAGCGGCGCGGCGTGGTCTGCCAGCCTGGACACGAATGCGAAGAGCGCATTCCTGTTTTCGATTCACGCAGCGCCGATCATGAAGCAAGGCGGCGATGGGCGAATAATAAACTTCTCGGATTGGCTGCCGGCGACCGGCCGTCCACACTACAAAGGCTACACCCCATACTATGTATCGAAAGCTTCAGTTGTGGCGCTCACGCAGACCCTGGCACTGGAGTTCGCGCCCGAAATCCTGGTCAATGCGATGGCGCCCGGGCCGATTCTTGAGCCTCCGGGCCTGACTCCGGAGGAGAACATGGAGGTGATCGAAGCCACACCGCTTCGGCGATGGGGCGGTGCCGCGGAAATCGCCAAGACAGTGCTCTTCTTGATCGAGACGGATTTCGTAACTGGCGAATGTATCCGGGTCGATGGCGGCCGGCATCTATTCTGACTGTACATCTGCTCGAGCGGGGTGATCCGCACTACGGCTCTGCGGCAGGAAAGGAGGCCCACAGTGTCAGGATTTGCCGCACTGTTATTGCTCAAATCGTAGAGTCAACATCCAGTTCACCCGGCATCGGGCAAGATTATCGCCGCCAACGGCTGTGGCTGAAAACAACGAGATTCTGATCGACCTGCACAACAAGCGTGGCGCAATGGGTTATGGGATCGAAGCCTTTCGTGCGCGCACCCCGCTAGCCGGGCCGGGCTTCGCCACGGCCGAAGACGTTGCAGGGTTCCCGCCCACCGTGATCAGCGTGAATGAATGTGATCCGCTCCGCGACGAAGGGATCAGCTTCTACCGCCTTCTCATGCACAATGGCGTGCGTGCGCGCTGCCGACAGGTGATGGGAACGATCCACGCCACGGAAATCTTTCCGACCTGTTGCCCCGATATCAGCCACAGTACCGCCAGTGATATTGCCAACTTCTGTGCACGCTGATTGGCCGTCCTGGCAACGGGAGTTCTCGATGTCGGCTGATTGACGCCAGCCGCCAGGAGCATCATTAGCCTGCACCCAGGGGAGTTGCTCGTTAGAAGTGTGTGGACGGTCTAACCAACAGGAGGCTCAGGCATGAGGTCAATCATCTCGCGTCGAGAACTTTTTCGTTACCTGGGGGCTGGTGCAGCTTTGGCCGGCCTCGGCGCTACTCGATCATTCGCGGCATCTGGCACTGAAACGCTCGCCCAGGGCTCGCCTCCAGCAGGGCGCGGAGCCCTGACCACCGAGAATAGAGGAGTCGTGGCCGTACCAACCAAAATTCCTCCGCCCATCACACGAAGCCATTCGATCCATAACGAGTTTGAGCTCGAGGCTCGCGAAGTCGACGGCGAAATCGAACCTGGCGCGAAATTTAGCTACATGACCTATGATGGCCAGGTACCCGGTCCCATGTTACGCGTGCGCGTTGGCGATTTGGTCACACTCACTTTGCGGAATAACGCGCATAGTTCCACCTGGCACTCGATAGATCTGCACGCGGTTTGCGGACCTGGCGGCGGCGCGGAGCCGCTCACGGTTCTTCCCGGGCAGAGCAAAACCATCAAGTTCAAAGCGATGTACCCGGGCGCTTTTATTTATCACTGCGGCGTGCCCGGCATGGATGAACATATGGCGCGCGGGATGTTCGGGATCATTGTGGTCGAACCCGAAGAGGGACTGCCGCATGTCGATCGGGAATTTTACCTGGGCCAGAACGAGACCTATACGAGGCAGAAGCCGGGGACCCCGGGACCGCGCGACTTCGACTTCGACGCGCTCCTGCGCGAAGAGCCGAGCTACGTGATCTTTAATGGAGGCTTTAATGCGCTTACCGCGAAACGGCTAGGCGCCATGCACGCGAAGGTGGGCGAGTCGGTGCGTATCTTCATGGTGAACACCGGCCCCAACCTCCTCTCCAGCCTTCACCCGATCGGCAACATATGGACGCGAGCCTGGCTGATGGGAGCACTGGCGATGCCGCCCATGAGATTTTTGCAGAGCGTGCCGGTTCCACCAGGGAACGCGATCGTTGCGGACATGGAACTTCCGGTACCCCAAACCATCAAGATTGTGGATCACGCGATGAGTCGCGCAGCGAGACAGGGCGCGTTGGCTGAAATCGAAGTGACCGGCGAAGAAAACCTGGAGATTTTCAATCCGAAGCCTTTGAAATCACCAGCGGCGGGATAACGGTCCGAAGGACGCTTCCAACAACCCCCAGTTGTCAGGGGCGGCGGCGCCCCGTCATGCGAGGTAAAGACCTGGTCGGGGCATCGAAACCAAGTTGCAACTGATGCGAGGGCGGCGGCGTCGCACTGTTGTACAAGGTGAACGAGCGAGTGTGGCAGGATTCATAGAGCAACGGTTCGGCATCCTACGGCCATTTGCCTGGTTGGATCGACTCGGGGCACTGGTCGCTCGCGAACTTACTCCCAGTGCCCGGAAGATCCGCATCGCGTTGCGCATCTCAATGATTGTGACAATCGCAATCGGACTGGACGCGAGCTGTCACGTCAACACTCAGCTGGGCGCGGTAATTGTCTGGATCCTGGCGGGCGCAGGACCGATGATGTCCATTCGCAAGGCCCTCGCATGGCAAATCGCGGTGATGCTCGCTCTGATCACGGCGGTGGTGACGGCGCGCGCATTCGCGGAGACGCCGTGGTTGATGCTGCCGTTTGTCTTCGTATGGATTTCATTTTCAACGTACGTGGGAGCGACGCGCAAGCTTGGCGCGGGCGTGCTGGTTATACAGGTAGTCTGCCTCATTATATTCTACGGCGTCGTATTTTCGCCTGGGGAAATCGGTTGGAACGCAGCAGCCTCGTTCGCCGGTAGCGTGATTGCCTTCGGCGTGATCGTCCTGTTCGACAACTGGTTGTGGCCAGACCCCGGCGAGCCGATCTTGATGAAGTCTCTCGGAGCGAGCGTCGCGCGTGCCCGTTCGCAGCTTCTCTGGGCTTCGAACTTTTTTCTCGCCGGCGAAAGCGTACCGCGACCGCCATTGCCGGCACCGACTTCCGACCTCCCCGCCCATATGGCGCTTCTTGATCAAGCCTTGGCCGAGGGCGCGTCGGAGCATCGCCGGGCGATGCTGCTTGCCGCGATCACGCGCGCGGCTCGCATCAGTCTCGAGGTGGATCGCCTGATCACTACGGTGCGCGAGAACCTGCCTCGAGAAATTCGCACGATGGTCCCCGGCGAAATTCAAAGAGCGGTAGAGGCGATCGCCGCTGCGCTCGGCGAGATCTCCCGCAACCTTCCGGCGCGCATTGCTACAGGCGCGGACGAGCAAGCTCCCGACACGCGGACGCGTGTACGCCTGGCGATGGACAATCTGGCCGCACGCGTGATTGAGATCAGACCGGCATACATCGGCAAAGTCAGTTCGGCGGAAATCGAAAATTTCGCGGAATTCATCGATTCGCTGGCGGTGCTGACCAGGCTCATCGAGCGCCCGCTGGATGAACCTCCGCGGCCACCGGCCACGAATCCGCCGAACAGTGCCGTCCCTCGGAACCGCGCTGTCTCTCGATTGAGCGGTCCTGCAAATCCCACGCTTGTTCGCTATTGCGCGAAAGTCGGCTTGTGCACGGTGGTCGGCTATCTAATCGGCCTCATTAGTCAGCGTCCAGACTTATTCATTATCCTGGTGACCGTAATAACCACCGCGACCCCCACCTATGGCGCAACGTTGCAGAAGATGTACCTTCGGATCGGCGGAGCTATAATCGGAGGAGCGGTTTCCCTTCTCGCTATCATTATAGTTTCGCCCAACTTCGACACGCTTCCAACCTATATGCTTACGGCCTTCGCGGTATTCTATGCGTTTGCGTACTCTTCGCTCGGTAATACGCGGGTGTCATACGCGGGCAAGCAAATGGGGATCATTTTTTCATTGGTGTTCATCGGGTTGACCCCATCCGTCGATATCTACGAACCTCTTTGGCGCATTTGGGGCGTCCTGCTTGGTGATTTTGTCGTGGCGATGGTCTTCTTTACTCTGTGGCCGGAATACGCCGGTGATTCCCTGGTGTTCAGACTGCAAAGAGTCATTGCCAATATGCTCGCGCTCGCCCCAGGCGGCTCAGCTTCGAGCAGCGAGGATCAAATCCTGAAGACGAACTCGGAAACGATGCGCGTGCTGACCGAGTTCCTTGAGATCGCCGAGGACGCGCGGATGGAAGGACGCACCTGCGCCGTCTATCATGACGGGATCGTCGAAGCGGCCGGGACGCTTCGCCGGATTGCGAACCGGCTGTCCTCGATCGCGACGGCGCGGGCTCTTACTCAAATCCCGCAGCTCGACCCTGTAGCGGAGTTTGCGCGTGAGCGGGTCTTCACCGCGATTCGCGGGCAGCTTGTCTCGTGGCTGGATTTCTTTCGCAGCGCTGAACGCCTCAGCGCTTCCGCTGCTCGTGCGATAGCGGAGAAACACTCAGCCGGCGACTTGGCGGAACCGCTCGAGGAGTTCAGTTCGCACCTGGAGGAGGGAGGGTTTGCCCGATTGGCTTCGTGGCCGCTCGAGCCGCGCCGCACGATGATTGCGGAACTCCAGTCGATGCGACGACTTGAGTTTCTGTTCTCGGAGCTGAATCGGTATCTGGCGGATATACCCAGCCCCCCGCGACATACTTCACGTATCGAGGGATGATCGGCCACGCGGTATCCAGCGCTGCAGCCCCCCGCGAAAGTCAACTCCACCGGCTGGTTATTCTCAACGAGCGGTGTTTTGAAGCATTGGGCGAAGTGTCGCGCCGAAGTATTAAGCGAAGTATTGAGGGAAGTATTAAGAAAAGATTAAGGAATGACCAGCTACTGGCGCATACCGGCGATCGGCGCGCATCTGGCATGCCTCTTCACGCGCGGCCGCAGGTAGCTTTGCCCCTTGGCGAGGGAGTAAGACATACCGATGGCGTTTCCAATCAATCGTCCACGGCGGCTTCGGCGCACCGAAACGCTGCGCCGGATGATCCGCGAGACGCGGCTTGCGCCCGACGACCTCGTCCAGCCGTTCTTCGTCTGCCCCGGACGCGACGTCAAGCGTCCGATCGCTTCGATGCCGGGCGTGGCGCAAATGTCGGTTGACCAGGTGGTGCGCGCCGCGCGCGAAACCCAGGCGGCCGGCGTCCCCGCGACCATCCTGTTCGGCATCCCGCAGCGCAAGGATCCCCAGGGCACCGAAGCGTGGAACGACCAGGGCGAAGTGCAGCGCGCCGTGCGCGAGATCAAGGAGCACGTGCCCGGCCTCGCCGTGATAACCGACGTCTGTCTCTGCGAATACACCGACCACGGGCATTGCGGCATCGTCGCGGGCAACGACGTCGACAACGACGCGACGCTCGAGTTGCTGGCGCGCGAGGCGCTCTCGCACGCGCGCGCCGGCGCCGACATGGTCGGCCCCTCGGACATGATGGACGGGCGGGTCGGCGCGATCCGCCGGGCGCTGGACGAAAACGGCTTCATGCACGTCCCGATCATGGCCTACTCGGCCAAGTTCGCCTCGGCCTTCTATGGGCCGTTCCGCGAGGCCGCCGAATCGGCGCCGCAGTTCGGCGACCGCCGCTCCTACCAGATGGACCCGCCCAACAGCGACGAGGCGATGCGCGAGATCGCGCTCGACCTCGCCGAGGGCGCCGACATCGTGATGGTCAAGCCGGCGCTCGCCTATCTCGATCTCATCTACCGCGCCAAGCACGAGTTTCGCGTCCCGGTGGCGGCGTACAACGTCTCGGGCGAGTACTCGATGCTGCGGGCGGCGGGGCGCAACGGATGGCTCGACGAGGAGCGCGCGGTGATGGAAGTGCTGACCTCGATCAAGCGGGCCGGCGCCGACATGATCCTGAGCTATTTCGCCACCGAGGTCGCCAAGCGGCTCAAGTGACGCGCCCCGCGCGGCGGCGAATCCCGATCGCATGAGCATCCGCGTCCGGCCGCTCCTCGAAAGCGACCTCGACGAGGCCGACCGCATCATGCGCCTCGCCTTCGGCACGCTCGTCGGGCTCGAGGACCCGCTGACGATGTGGGGCGACGCCGATTACGCGCACACGCGATGGCGTTGCGACCCGGAGGGCGCGCTGGCGGCGGAGGATGGCCGGCGGCTTGCGGGTTCGAACTTCGCGGTGCGCTGGGGCAGCCTCGGCTACTTCGGTCCGCTCTCCGTGCGTCCGGAGTTGTGGGATCGCAAGGTCGGTCAGCATCTGGTCGAAGCTACAATCGCGATGTTCGAGCGCTGGGGCGTGCGCCATCGCGGGCTCTATACCTTTGCGCAAAGCCCCAAACACGTCGTGCTCTACAATCGCTATGGATTCTGGCCGCGGTTTCTTAGCGCGGTGATGCAGAAGGAAATCAAATCGCCGCCGTCGCCGCCGCACCCGGAGCGGTCCGAAAAGTTCTCCGCGCTTTCCGCCGGCGAGAAAGCCGAGACGATAGCGGCCTGCCGCGAGCTGACCGGCTCATTTTTCGCCGGTCTCGATCTGCGGCGCGAAATAGAAGCGGCCGATCGCTTCGGGCTGGGCGAGACGATCCTCGGGCGGCGCGGATCCAGAATCGCCTGGTTCGCCGTCACGCATATCGGGCGGGCGACCGAGGCCGGCAGCGGCGTATGCTTCGTCAAGTTCGCAGCGGCGCGGCCCGGCGCCCGCGCGGCGCGCGACTTCGAGCGGATGCTCGAGGCCTGCGAGGCGCTGGCGTTCGGCGCCGGCGCGCACCAGCTGCGCTTGAGCATCAACTTCGCGCGCGAGCGCGCGTATCGGATCGTCGCCGCGCGGGGCTTTCGTGCCGAGCGGATCGGCGTCGTGATGCAGAGCCCCAACGAGCCGGCGTACAACCGCCCGGGCAACTACCTGCTCGACGACTGGCGATAAACGGCCGCCAGGCTCGGATGCTCAGCCGGGGAAATTGCCGGTTGCGCCGCGAATCAGGCTTGCGGCCTCGTCGGGATCGGCAACCTCGACGATCAGCTGGCTGTAGCCTTCGTTGATCAGGTCGATGGCGATGGCATTTTCGGGCTTGCTTACGTCCCAGAAAGTGTGGCGGCCGTCCTTGTAAAACCAGCCCGCCCAGACGACCCCCGGAAAGGCCGTGCCGAACAGCCGCCATCCCTTCCACCAGCGCCCGGCATCCTCGGGATCGCGGCGCACGCCGCCGACGTGCGCGAGCGGAATCAGAAATCTGCTTTTGAGCGCGAAGACCTTGTGCCATCCAAGGATTTCAACCTTGAGCATCCCGTCTCCGACCGACAGCTCGACCATCGACGACCGCGATTATTCGCGCCGCGCAGGCCGGATGTGCGTTTCGTAGTACGGGCGCATCGCGCGTAGCGCACGCATCTGATGATACGCGAGCTCGTCGTCGGGATAACGATGCTCCGGGCCGAGCACGCATCCGGCGCGCGCGTGGCAACGTCCCGCGCAATCCGCCTCAACCTCCACTCGATGGGTCAGGCACTTCGGCACGTCCCATCCCGCGGGAAAGCTCACCGCGCCGACCGGGCATGCGCCGATACAGCTGCGCGGAACGCACGCGGGGCACGGATCGAAACCGCGCGCCTCACCCGGCGCGTCAAGCGCGGCGTCAAGCAGCAGCGCCGCGCGAAACGCGATCCACGGCCCGAACCTCGGATGCACCACGACGCCGAGGATGCTCGGCCCGGCGATTCCCGCCGCCTTGCCCAGCTCGACGAAATTGAGCGTGGGGCCGCCGTGCATGAAGGGATGGACGATGGTGTGGCGGAGCGCGGCCGCGCGCAGCGGCGCGGCGACTTCGGCGTGGACGACCTCGCGGGTGAAATCGTCGAGCGGATTTTCGCGCTCCCACCATCCGGGGTTGCGCGCCGCGTGGCGCTTGAGCGCCGCCCAGAACTCGCCGCCGCCGTTGCCCAGCACCACGATCGAGCGCGCTGCCGGATCGATCGGCGACGCGCGCGCGTCGTGCTGTACGGCGGCGTCATACCGTACGATCGGAATCGCGGCGCACAGATTGAGTCCATGGCGCGCGGCGGCCGCGCGAATCGCGGCAAGTATCGAATCGGTGTCAGGCAATTTTGTAGGTCACCAGCGCGTCGGCGACGAGCGCATCATGGCGATCGCGGATTTCGACCGCGACGCTCGCGATACGTTTGCCGGCGCGGCGCACTCGCGCGCGCGCGACGAGGTCGGTCCCAAGCGCCGGAGCGGTGTAGTTGACGGCCATCGAAATGGTCGCGCTGCTCGCGGCCGCGGGAAGCGTCCACACCGCGGCGCAGGCGGCGAAGTCGGCGAGCGCAGCGATCGCCCCGCCATGGATCGGAACGTCGAGGCCGCCGGCATTGAGGATGCGCTCGGCAAACGGCATTCGCACCGTCGCCTCGCCCTCGGCGCGCGCTTCGATCCTGAGCCCCAGCGCGGACGAGAACGGTCCGCGTTCAAGCTCGCCGAGCACGGCGTCATGCGGCGTCGGGGGCATCGCTGCGCTACGGCTTGGTCCCTTTGCGCCCATCCCCTGCCTCCGGCGCCTGGTCGGCGGCGTTCGGTTTTGCGCGCCGCGCCCGGCGCGCCTGGCGAGCCGCCATCAGCCGCGCCATCCGGATCGCCTCGCCGACGGCGGCCGCGGGATCTTCGGCATGCTCGATTCCCTCGATATTCGGCCACGCGCGCAGCGCGACGACCGGACGGCCGATCTTGAGCGCAAGGCCGATTTCGCTGAGCGTGCCGCCCTCGCCGGTGAGCGCCACCACTGCGTCGGCGCTGCCGACCACGACGGCGTTGCGCGCCTCACCCATCCCGGTCGCGATCGCGAACTCGATATGCGGATTGGCCGTCCCGTGATCGTATCCGGGCAGGATCCCGATAGTGTGCGCGCCACGCTCGTACGCGCCGCGCGCCGCCGCTTCCATCACGCCGCCGCGCCCGCCGCAGACCAGCGTCCCGCCGTGCCCGCCGATCTCGGCGCCGACCTTGTGGGCAAGTTCGAGCACCTCGACGCTCACGCCGTCGCCGCCGCCGATCACCGCGATTGCCGGCCGCCGCAGCATCGGGAGTCACACGCCGAGCAGCCCGGGGAGCTCGGCGATGTCGCGAACCATCAGGTCGGGCTCGGGGATGCCGTCGGGCAGCGGAGCGCCGCGCTTGTTGACCCACGCCACGCGCATCGCGGCGCGCCGCGGCCCAAGCACGTCCTCGCGCGGAGTGTCGCCGACGAACAGCACCGCATCCGGCTCGATCTGCAGCATCTCAAGGATGCGCCCGTAGATGAGCGGGTTGGGTTTGCGCAGCCCGGCTTCGGCCGAAATTATCACCGCCTCGAACAGGCCGGCGACGCCGGTGTCGAGCAGAACCTCGCGCCCGCATTGCGCGTCGTCGAAATTCGAGAGCAGCCCCAGGCGGAAGTGCGGCGCGAGGCGGCGCACCGCCTCCGAACGCTCGGGCGGCGCGAAGGTGACCTTGCGGACGCCGTCCATGTGGACGCGGGTCAGATGGAATGCGATAAGGCCGCGCTCGGACGGATCGGTGTAGCCGAGGCGCTCGAAGGTGCGTTCGAACCGCTGCTGGCAGGTGATTTCAATCCCCTCGCGTTCGCGTTCGGCGTTAATCTCGTCGATCACGTCATGATAAACGGTGAGGAAGGTCTCGAGATCGAAGCGCGCGCCCATCTTCTCCTCGAGCGACGGCAGGATCCACGGCAGCGTGCTGTGCGTCGCGTGTTCGCGCCAGTTAAGGAGCGGCAACCGCTCGGGCTCCCACTTGACCAGGGTATCGAAGAGGTCGAAGACCACGGCTTTGATTGCGCCGCTGTTCATGAGGCCATTTCAGAAGCCGCTATCCCCGCGGCGTTAACGCGGCGGCGGTGCTCAGCAGCGCCGCCAGGTTGAGCAGCATCACGCCGCCGTTGAGCATCACGGAGAGATGATGCAGGCGGTCGAATTCGGCGCGGCGCGCGGGATCGGGATTCGCTTCCTCGGTCACGGTGCGAATCGCGTCCACGCGGGGCCGCACCACCGCTCCGGCGTAGGCGGTCAGCCCGAGCGCAATGGCGAGCGCGACCGCGGCGGTTCCCCACCAGAGCCTCGGCATCCGCATGGCGCAGAGGTAGATCGCAAGCGCGACCGCGATCGAGCCGCAGATATAGCCGAGCAAGTAGTAGCGCGGAAAAAGCACCGCAAGATATTTGCCCGCGTCAGCCTTCGGCAGCGTCGTGAACGCGGCCTGGGTGACCGGGATGAAAAACACCATCGCGCCCAGCCAGCAGACCAGGCTCAGCAAATATATGAACAACGCGACTACCATCCCGGCGTCGTCTGCGAGCGCGGTCGCGGTGGGGTCGGAACGATCAATTCAAGTAGGGCTTGTCGACGCCGGGCAGCGGCCGACGGTTGGAGAAACCGGAATCGATCGTGTGCCAGGCGAGGATCTGGCGCTCGCCGGATTGCCAGCACAAGAACACCACGTCGTCTTCGACCTCGTGCGGAAAATCGACCAATCCCAAATCGATGTCCTTCAGGAAGCATCCGAGGTTTTCGACCTGACCCGCCATCTCGGCCATCCGTGCGGCGCTCTCCTTCAGTTCGGGATAGCATTCGACGAGATCTGCGAGCGGCATCCCCGCGATAGAGGAATCGTGGCGGCGCGCGAGGTCGCGGATGCGGGTGCGCAGACCGTCAGCCTCGACTTGCAGGCCGCGGACCAGAACTTCCATTCGCGGGATCAGCGCGTTGGCTTCCTCTACGGTGAAAACTTTCTCGAACTGATGTTTTGCCAATCTTTTGCCTCGATCGCGGGCGCGGCACGTCAATCGTGGCTAAACTCGATGATAGGAGGCCGAGCTTGTCTGCCTGCAGGGGGTATATTACGTTAATCGATCGCGGGGTTGGAAGCGCCGGCGGCCCTCGGCCGCGACCGGGGAGGCGGGTCGACATCTATGGCAGAGAAATCCGATAAAGCCAAAGGCGAAAAGCGCTTCGACTTAGAAGAGGATCTAAGCAAGGTCGAGGTTCCCGACATTTTGCCGGTGCTGCCCCTGCGCGGCATCGTAATCTTTCCCAACCAGATCCATCCGTTCCTGGTTTCGCGCCCAGCCTCGCTCAGGTTGATCGAGGATGTGGGGCAAGCCTCGCGCGTAATCGGACTCTCGGCGCAGAAGAATCCCGAAGAGGAGAACCCGGCGCCCGAAGGACTGTTCCAGCGCGGCACCGCGGTGCGGATTCTCAAGATGCTCAAGTACCCGGACCACAGCGTGCGGGTGCTGGTCCAGGGCATCGCGCGAATCGACCTGCTCGATTTCGTCCAGCTCGAACCGTACTTCCGCGCCAACGTGCGGCGCCTCGGCGAGGCGGTCGAAGCCGACAAGGAGCTCGACGCCCTGCAGGCGCATCTGGTGAGCCAGTTTTCGAAGTTCGTCTCGCTGGTGCCCTACCTGCCCGACGAGCTGCAGGTGATGGCGATGCAGGTGCGCGAGCCCGCGCGGCTGACCGACATGGTCGCCTCCTATCTGAAGATCGCGGTCGAGGAATCCCAGGATCTGTTGTCGACCAACGACGTGCGCGCGCGCCTGGAGAAGCTGATCGTCATCCTGGGGCGCGAAATCGAACTACTCGAGCTCGGCCACAAGATCCAATCGCAGGTGCAAACCGAGCTCAACAAGAACCAGCGCGAATACTATCTGCGTCAACAGCTCAAGGCGATCCAGAAGGAGCTTGGCGAAGGCGACGCGCGATCCTCCGAGATCGAGGACCTCGAAAAGAAGATCGAGGCGGCCAAGATGCCCGAGGACGCGCGCAAGGCGGCCGACAAGGAGCTGGATCGGCTCAAGATGATCCCGCCCGAATCGGCCGAGCACACGGTAGTGCGAACCTACCTCGATTGGCTGGTCAGCCTGCCGTGGGCGGTTTCCACCGACGACAATCTCGACATCAAGCACGCGCGCGCGGTGCTCGACGAGGATCATTTCGATCTCGAAAAGGTCAAGGAGCGCATCCTCGAGTTCCTCGCCGTGCGCAAGCTCAAGAGCGACACCAAGGGGCCGATCCTTTGCTTCGTCGGACCGCCAGGAACCGGCAAGACTTCGCTCGGCCGCTCGATCGCGCGCGCGCTCGGACGCAAGTTCGTGCGCCTCTCCCTCGGCGGCATCCGCGACGAGGCCGAGATTCGCGGCCATCGCCGCACCTATATCGGCTCGCTACCCGGGCGGATGATCCAGGGCTTGCGCAACGCGGGATCGAACAATCCGCTGTTCATCCTCGACGAGGTGGACAAGCTCGGCACCGACTTTCGCGGCGACCCGGCCTCGGCGCTGCTCGAGGTTCTCGACCCGGAACAGAATTACGCCTTCGTCGACCATTATCTCGACGTGCCGTTCGATCTCTCCAAGGTGTTGTTCCTGACCACGGCCAACGTGCTCGACCCGATTCCGCCGGCGCTGCGCGATCGGATGGAAGTGCTGGAGCTTCCCGGCTACACCGAAGAAGAGAAGCTACAGATTGCCGAACGCCACCTTATCCCCAAGCAGATCGGCGAAAACGGGCTCGGCAATACCAAGATCGAGTTCACCAAGGAAACGGTCTCCGAAATCATCCGCAGCTACACGCGCGAGGCGGGCCTGCGCAACCTCGAGCGCGAAATCAGCCGCGTGTGCCGCAAAATCGCGCGCGCGCTGACCGAAGGCGAAACCGCGCCCGAGCGCGTGACGCCCGACATGCTGCATCGCTTTCTCGGCGCGCGCAAATTCTTCTCCGAGGCGGCCGAGCGCACGCAGGAACCCGGCGTCGCCACCGGGCTCGCCTGGACCCCCAACGGCGGCGACATCCTGTTCATCGAGAGCACGCGGATGAGCGGGCAAAAGGGCGTCACCATCACTGGCTCGCTCGGCGACGTGATGAAGGAGTCGGCGCAAGCGGCGCTCTCTTACGTGCGCTCGCGCGCCGCGCAACTCGGAATCCCGGCCGACTTTTTCGAAAAATCCGACCTCCATATACACGTCCCGGCCGGCGCGATTCCCAAGGACGGGCCGTCCGCGGGCGTAACTATCGCAGCCTCGCTCGCCTCGCTGCTGAGCGCGCGCCCGGTGCGCTCCGACGTCGCGATGACCGGCGAGATAACGCTGCGCGGCAAGGTCCTGCCGGTCGGCGGCGTCAAGGAAAAGGTGCTGGCGGCGCGGCGCGCGGGAATCAAGACCGTCATCCTGCCGCGGCGCAATGAAAGCGACTTGGAGGACATCCCGGAAGAAGCGCGCAAAGAGATGGAGTTCGTGTTCGTCGATACCGTCGACGAAGTCCTGCGCCACGCGCTGCGCGACGGCGTCGAGCAGCATCCGGAAACCGCGCCCGCCCGCGCAGAGCGCACCGTGCTTAACTAGCCGCGCCTGGGCGGGAACCGCAAAGGCTCGCCACGGCCCGACGTCCGCAGCCCGCGGGTTTTCTTGAAACCGGGCCGCGGCGCGGCACAATTTTAATCGATGTGACTGCGGGAGCAGCCGGTTTCGATGCCAGAATTGAGAAAAGATCCGGTCGTTGGGCGCTGGGTGATCATGGCCACCGAGCGTGGGAAGCGTCCGTCGGATTTTAAAATGGTTCGCGAGCAACGCAAAGGGCCGCCATGCGCGTTTTGCCCCGGCATGGAGCATATGACTCCTCCGGAGGTGCTGGCCTACCGCGACAACGGTTCGCCGCCGAACGGGCCGGGATGGCGCGTGCGCGGGATCAGCAACAAGTTCCCGGCGCTGCGGATCGAGGGCCGGGCGGGACGGCGGGGCGAAGGGCTGTACGACCTGATGAACGGCATCGGCGCCCACGAGGTGCTGATCGAAAGCCCCGACCATGATCGCGGCCTTGCCGACCTCGAGCTGCACCAGATCGAGGAACTGCTGTGGGCCTATCGCGAGCGGGTGCAGGACCTCGCGCAGGACGAGCGCTTTCGCTACGTGCTGATCTTCAAAAACCACGGCGCCGAGGCCGGGGCGAGCCTCGAGCATCCGCACTCGCAGCTGATCGCGCTGCCGATTCTGCCGCTCAACGTGCAGCAGGAGTTGCGCGGGGCGAGCGATTATTACTCGCTCAAGGAGCGATGCATCTTCTGCGACATCGTCGAGCAGGAGGGCCAGGACCGCCGCCGCGTGGTTTTCGAAAACGACGAATTTATCGCGGCTTCGCCCTTCGCCGCGCGCTTTCCCTTCGAGCTCTGGCTGATTCCCAAGGTTCACGGATCGCACTTCGAGCAAGCGGCGGCATCGTACCCCGGCCTCGCGGATGCGCTCCGCGCGAGCCTGCGCGCGCTTAAACGCTCGCTCGACGATCCGCCGTTCAACTACATCATTCATTCGGCGCCTTTGCGCGAGGCCCAGAGCAAGCACTATCACTGGCACATGGAGATCACGCCCGCGCTGACCAAGGTTGCGGGCTTCGAGGTCGGCACGGGTTTCTATATCAACTCGGTGCCGCCCGAGAACGCGGCCGAGGTTCTGCGCGAGGCGCTGGCGCTGAACGGATCCCCGCCTGCGCCGCAGGTCGCGCGGGCGAGCTGAGCGCTGCCTGGTTCCCAGCGCACCGCCCGGTCTCGCTCAAGGCGCGCGCAGACGTCACCCGGCCGAGCGAACAGACGAAATTCGCCGGTCATGAAATGAAAATCGCCATCGTCGCCGCCGAGATCACGCCATGGGCAAAGGCCGGCGGCCTCGCCGACGTAGTCGGCGCGCTGCCCGCCGCGCTCAGGCAAAACGGCGCCGAGCCGGCGGTCATCCTTCCCGGTTACCGCGGCGTGCTCGACGCGCTCGAAACCGAGCAGGTGGCCGGGGATCTATCGGTGGCGATCGGCGGTTCCAGCGAACGCTTCGATCTGCTTTCGGCCGAAACCCGCGACGGCGTGCCGCTCTACCTGATCAGGCATCCGGTTTACTTCGATCGCGCAGGAGTTTACGGCGAGCGCGGCGCCGATTACGCCGACAATCTGCGCCGTTTCGTGCTCTTCGGCCGCGCCGCCGCACTGGCCGCCGCGCGTTACATCCGGCCCGACATCCTGCATGCTCACGATTGGCACACTGCCGTGGCGCCGATCGTGGCGCGCGCCGACCCGGCGCTCCGTGAAACGCTCGGCGGAACGCTGACGGTTTTCACCCTTCACAATCTCGCCTTCCAGGGAATCTTCAACCAGGCCGATTTCTCCCTGCTCGGCATCGACCGCTCGTATTTTTCCGTCGAATGCCTAGAGTTCTGGGGACGCATCAACCTGATGAAGGGCGCTATCGTGCTCGCCGACGGCGCCTCGACCGTGAGTCCGACCTACGCGCGCGAGGTGAGCAGCGATCCCGAACTGGGCTTCGGCCTGGAAGGAGTGCTGCGCAACAAGGGCCGCCGCTTCGTCGGCATACTCAACGGTGCGGATTACACCGAATGGGACCCGGCGATCGACCCGATGATCGCGGCCCGCTATACGCCCGCGCAGCGCGAGGGCAAAGCGGTCTGCCGGCGCGCACTGCGCCAGCGCGCCGGCCTCGCCGATCGCGGCGATGTCCCGATAATCGGGATGGTCACGCGGATGAGCTCGCAAAAGGGCGTCGAACTTGTCGCAGACGCCCTCGACGCCATGATGGAGCTCGACGTGCAACTGCTCATGCTCGCGAGCGGCGACCCGGTACTCGAGAAGCTTTTCAAGGCCGCCGAGGAGCGCTTTCCCGGCCGGTTGCGCGTCGAGTTGGCCTTCGACAACGCCCTCGCCCATCAAATCCAGGCCGGAAGCGACATCTTCCTGATGCCGTCGCGGTTCGAGCCGTGCGGGCTTACGCAGATGTACGCGCTCAAGTACGGCACGGCGCCCCTGGTGCGCGCGACAGGCGGCCTGCGGGACACGGTGGCCGAGTTCGACCCGCAACGCGGCACCGGAAACGGCTTCATGTTCACCGAGTACCGCGTCGGCGCGATGGTTGACGCGATCGCGCGAGCGCGCCGGCTCTTCGCCGATCGCGCGGCATGGCGCCGCCTGATGGACAACTGTTTTGCGGCCGACTTTTCATGGACGGTGTCGGCGGGCCATTACCTGCGATGGTTCGACGATCTGCGCCGCGCGCGCGCCGCCTGACCGGAAGAGAGAAGAGAGCGACTGTGCCAACGACGAGCAAGGCGCCAATCGTGGTTTATGCCGACGGCTCCTGCGAAGGTAATCCGGGGCCCGGAGGATGGGGTGTCGTGATCCTCACCCCAGATGGAACGCACCGGCTAAGCGGCGGC
>Ga0335078_10002743_pt1 | contig 26564 bp, 23 predicted proteins | sample Lox_Sample_32_FD_206711 | JGI IMG/M metagenome (GOLD analysis project Ga0335078, IMG submission 206711) | Soil microbial communities from Loxahatchee National Wildlife Refuge, Florida, United States - Lox_Sample_3.2 | ecosystem: Environmental > Terrestrial > Soil > Wetlands | place: USA... | reverse complement strand
CGTCCGCTCAGATCCTGCAGGAAGTTGAAGCGCTTGTCGGTCGCGGCTACAAATCAATCACGCTGCTGGGGCAGAACGTGAACTCGTACGGCCGTGATCGCAAAGGCCGGGAAATGTCATTTGCAGAGCTGCTTCGCAGCATCGGGCAGCTTGGCGCCCGGCGGACGGAAGATTTCTGGCTCTATTTCACGTCTCCGCATCCGCGCGACATGACGGAAGAAGTCATTCGCGTGATTGCGGAATACCGCTGCCTGGCAAAGCAGGTTCACCTGCCGCTGCAATCCGGGGATGACCGCGTGCTCATCCGCATGAACCGCAATTACATGGTGGATCAATACCGGGAGACCGTCCAGCGCATCCGAGCCATCCTCCCGCGCGCAACGCTTTTCACGGATATCATTGTCGGGTTCAGCGGGGAGACGGAGGACGCGTTCCAGAACACGAAAAAAGCAATGGAAGAGTTCCAGTACAACATGGCGTACGTTGCCATGTACTCCCCGCGGCCGGGAGCGGCAAGCTACCGATGGCATGACGACGTGCCGCATGAGGAGAAAAACCGGCGCCTGCACGTTTTGAGCGACGTGCTGGCCGGCACGTCGCGCGAATGGAACACGTCCATGATCGGCAAGGAATACCGTGTCCTGGTGGAAGGCCCGGACCGTCGGGAAGGATACCTGTCCGCAAAAACGGAAGGCCGCATCATCGTGCGCTTTCCCAGCACTGACCAGTCGCTCATCGGTCAATTTGCCACGGTGAGGATTACCGCTGCCGCATCTCTCTCCATTGAAGCGGAGCTGGCTCCCGCGCCGCAGCCGGCAATGGCGCGCGCCCGGTAAGCTCAGGCAAGGAAGCTCAGATCCAGGACGTCAGCAGCGGAGCGGCGGCCAGCAGGGCCAGCGTCAACAGCACGCCCAGCAGGATCCCGCCCGCGACGTCAAGCACGTAATGAATTCCAATTGCAATGCGGGAAAGGACCATGAGCGGGCTCCAGATGATGATGGGAATGGCCGCAGCGCCCGGTCCAAGAACGACGGAAAGAAGGCACAACATGATTGCGCGCGCCGCGTGGCCGGAAGGAAACGAGTATGGATCAGCGCGGCGGTAGATCTTTCCGGAATCTCCGGGCGGCCGCGGTCTTCGAAAGCACATCTTGACGCCGACCACGACGATTTCCGCAACCACCAGCCCGGCAAAAACAATGACGGCGCGCGCTTTCCATTTTTCATCTCCCAGCAGCCACGCAAGCGCGCACAGGCCCGCCCACACGGGACTGTCCCCGGAGTGCGCAAGCCCCAGCGCCACAAGCTGCGCAAGCCTGTTCCCGCGCGGGAGCGTGAGCGGTGCGGTGAGAGAGGAATCAAGCGACTGTATGCGGTCACGGAGACCCGGCTCGCCGGCCATGGTTCGACTGTGTAGCCGATTTGCTTGACTTTGCCTATCCCTGTGAGTAGCATCGCGACGAATGTTTGAGCCCGGGGCATGAGACCGCAGCCTGACCTCTTCGAATCCCCGCAGAACTTTACCATTGAAGGGACGCTGGAGCGTGTGCGTTTTGCAAGCGACCAGGATGACTGGAGCGTTGTCGTCATCCGGCTGGCAGAAACGTCCGCTGAAGTCACGGCCGTGGGCAACCTGGCAGGCGTGCAGCCGGGAGAGAGCCTGCAGCTGACAGGGACGTGGGACCGGCATCCGAAGTACGGCAGGCAATTCAAGGTGCGCTCGTTTACCGCCGTTCCGCCGGCAACCGCGGCCGGCATTGAGCGGCTGCTGGGCTCCGGCCTCATTGAGGGAATCGGCAAGGAGCTGGCATCCCGGCTTGTGGCGGCGTTCGGCGCGGAAACGCTGCGTGTCATAGAGAAAGAGCCCGCCCGGCTGCGCCGGGTTGACGGCGTGGGACCCATGCGCGCAGAGCGGCTTGTGCAGGCGTGGAGCAGGCAGCGCACCCTGCGGGAAATCGTCCTCCTGCTCCAGACGTGCGGCGTCTCTACCGGTCTTGCCACGCGGATCTACAAGCAGTACGGCCAGGGCGCGCATGAAATTGTCCGACGCAACCCGTGGCGCCTCGCTGAAGAAATGCCCGGCGTAGGATTTCGGACAGCGGACGCCATTGCGCGGACGCTCGGCGTTGCGCCGGATTCAGCGCAAAGGACGGAGGCCGGCGTGCTGTTCACGCTGGAGCAGCACGCTGAGGAAGGGAACGTAATGGCCCCGCGGGAGCGCGTCATCACGGAGAGCGCGGAGACGCTTTCCGTGGATCCGGACCTCATCACGCGCGCCGTGCAGTCCTTGAGCGCGCGCGGCGCCGTCATCCCGGAGCGCACGGAATCCGCGGAAGACCTGCTGGGCCTCCCGCGCCTGGTCAGGGCGGAGCAGGATGCGGCAGCGCGCCTGGCCGGCCTGATGTCCGCGCGGCAAGGCGTCGGCGCCGGCCTCGCCGGCGCGGACGCAGAGAAGGAAATACAGCGCTTCCAGGATGGCGCATCACTGACGTTGTCCCCGGTGCAGAGAGAAGCCGTGCTGAAGGCAGTCGGGAACAAAGTGCTTGTCATCACCGGCGGGCCCGGGACGGGCAAGACCACGATCGTGACAGCCATCATCCGGATCCTGGAAGCACGCGGCGCGCGCATCAACTTGTGCGCGCCGACAGGACGGGCGGCAAAAAGGATGTCGGAAGCATCAGGCCGCGACGCGCGGACTATTCACCGGCTGCTGGAATACAGCCCGCAGCAGGGCAGGTTCCTGCGCGGCCGGGAGAATCCGCTCTCCTGCGATACGCTCATTGTTGATGAGACTTCCATGATCGACGTTTCGCTTTTTGCGCGGCTGCTTGAAGCGGTACCGGCGCCCGCTTCGCTCATTCTTGTCGGGGACGCTGACCAGCTTCCTTCCGTGGGACCGGGGAGCGTGCTTGCCGACATTGTGCGCTGCGGCGTGGTCCCCGTGGTCAGGCTCACGGACATATTCCGCCAGTCCAGCGCCAGCAGCATCGTGGTGAACGCGCACCGCATCAATCAAGGCCTCATGCCCGGCTCCTCGGAGGAAGCAAAGACTGATTTCTATTTCCTTGACCGGCCGGATCCTGACGCCATCCTGGACACCATCCGCCAGCTCGTTTCCGTGAGGATCCCGCGCGGGTTCGGGCTTGACCCGCGGAGGGACGTCCAGCTCCTGACTCCCATGCGGAAAGGCGTGCTTGGCGCCGCAAACTTGAACAAGGAGCTCCAGGCGCTCCTGAACCCAAGCGGCCAATCGCTTGTACGCGGGGCAACGGAGTTCCGCGTCGGCGACCGCGTCATGCAGACGTCCAATGACTACGAGCGTGGCGTCTTCAACGGGGACATCGGGCGCGTGGACGCCGTGCACGCGGAGCAGAAGGCGCTCAGCGTGAGCTTCGATGAGCGGCTGGTCCGCTACGAATGGAGCGCGCTGGACGAGATTGAGCCCGCCTACGCGTGCTCCATCCACAAGTCGCAGGGAAGCGAGTTCCCGGGCGTGGTGATCATCCTCCACACGCAGCACTACGTGCTGCTGAGGCGCAACCTCCTGTACACGGCCGTCACGCGCGGAAAGCGCCTGGCCGTCATTGTCGGCAGCAGGAAAGCGCTGGCCATGGCCGTGAAGAATGCGGGAGCGGCTGAGAGATGCACTGGGCTGGCTGAGCGGCTTCGGCAGGCAGTGCGGGAGGCTTCATGAGCGCGCACGCCCGCTTGAGCAGGCTGTCCGCGCTTCTTGTCGGCGCGCTTCTGCTGGCAGCGTGCGCCGGGGTCCCGACGCCGCGCGCAGCGCCCGAGCAGCCAACGGTAATTCCGGTCCAGGGCATTGCGGCGCCCGTGACCATCGTGGTGGATCGCCATGGAATTCCGCACATCAGCGCCCGCAGCGAGGCAGATGAAGCATTTGCCATGGGATACATGCACGCGCGGGACCGCAGGTTCCAGATGGAGCTGCTGCGCATGGATGCGCTGGGACGGCTTCGCGAGCTCCTGGGCTCCCGCGTGCCCGCCGCGGTGCTGAGGCTGGAAATGTTCAGCCGGGCGCTTGCGTTTGAGCAGGAAGCACGGAAAGTGCTGGACAGGCTGCCGGCGGAGGACAAGACGCTGCTGGAGGCGTACGCGGAAGGCGTGAACGCGGCAACGGCGCAGCAGCCGCAGGCGTTCGAGTTCCGGCTGCTTGGATACACGCCGGAGCCATGGACCGCAGTGGATTCGCTTTCCATTCTGCAAGCCATCTCGTTCGGCTTCTGCAAGGACTGGGAGCAGGAGCTTGTGCGCCTGGAGATCGTGGTCTATCAGCTGCATCACGGCTTCACTCTTGACCATGCGCTGGGAATCTGGCCGCCGCGCTTCGATTTCCCGCCGCACTTGATAGGAGTGAAACCGGCGCAGGACCCGTTTGCCGCCGTCCCGCCCATGGCGCCCGAGCTCGCATCGTACCTGGAAGAAAACATCATCGTTGACCAGCCCACGCCTCCGCCTGCTGGCCCGGCAGGGCGCGCGGAGGAGCTCAGCGCGCTTGCCAACGATCTGCAACTGACGTTCCTCAGCAACAACTGGGCCGTTGACGGGTCGTGGACGGGAACGGGGAAAAGCGCTTTTGCCGTTGATCCGCACATGCCTTCATCCCTCCCGCCGCTGCCATACATCGTTGCCGTGCGGCTGGACTCCGCCGCGGAAGGATCCCACAGCGTCATCGGCGGCAGCTTCCCTGGATTGCCCGCCGTGCCTTTCGGCACAAACGGCAGCGTGGCGTGGGGGCCCACGTCCAACTGGGCGGACGTGACCGACTTGTTCGTTGAGAAGCCATCCCGGGAGAACGCCGGATATTACCAGACGGAAGATGGAGATCGGAGGTTCGATACGCGCGTGGAAGTTTTCCGCGTCCGCCACGGACGGTCCATGACGGAAGAGACGCGCGTTTTTCGGAGCACGCGCCACGGCGTGCTTGTGAATGACTTCGTGGACAGGCTTCCCCAAAGCTTTCCGCTCGTTGCCCTGGAACGCGCGCCGACTCTCAGCGGCTCATCATTTGAGAGCATGCGGCTGCTCTACCGGGCCCGGACCGTGGACCAGGCGCGCGCGGCGCTGCAAGGCTTCACGGCAATGGTGGGCCACTGGGTGCTGGCGGATTCAGCCGGCAACATCGGGTACGCATCCCCGGTGAACCTGCCCATCCGGCGCAATTCCCTTGGGACCGTTCCCGTTCCCGGGTGGAACGGGAAATACGAATGGGCGGGGTTCGTTCCACCGGAGAAGCTTCCCGGTCTTGAGAACCCTTCCGCCGGGTTCATTGCCACGGCCAACAACCAGGTGGTCCAGCCCGAATCCACCGGATACCCCATCAACTTCGAAGGAGACGTGCCGTTCCGCGTGGAACGCATTGATTCCCGGCTTGCGCTGGGCAGATCGGGGCCGACCATGGCGCGCCAGATGAGCATGCTCCAGACGGACGGAAAGGATGAGAGCTTCGGCAAACTGCTGCCGCTGCTGGAGCAGGCGCTTTCCAGCGTGGCGGAATCCCGCGCCCCCCTGGATGCGCTGCAAGCGCAAGCCGCGCGGACGCTGCTGGACTGGGACGGCGGCACGGATCCTGATTCCCCCGCGCCGACCATCTACCAGTCCCTGCTTACGTCGCTGATGAACCTGCTGCTTTCCGGGGAAATGAGCCCCGCAACGCTGAGCTTCATCAGGTTCTACTTCAACGCGGACCCGCTCCTTTTCGGAATGCTGATGGATCCGAAGAACCCGGCGTGGAATGACCGGCTGGTCCGGCATGGAGAGCAGCCCACTGACGTGGTGCAGCACGCATTCAGCCTGGGCGTGGCGGCGCTGCGCAAGCGCTACGGGAGCAAGGTGAGCGGATGGACGTGGCGCAGGGCGGCGCCCGTCACGCTTGCCAATCCGCTGGGAAGCGTGCCCGGGTTCCGCTGGACGAACAGGGGCGGCATCCCGCCGAAAGGAACGGGCGTGTCCGTCTGGGTCCACAAGTTCGACCGTACCGACGCCGCGCGGTTTCCCATTCTCTACGGCCCGGGCCTCCGGCTGGTGGTGGACTTCAACGACCTCCCCGGCTCTCTCATCTCCATTCCCGGCGGGGAGTCCGGCAGGCCGGACAGCCGGCACTACGCGGACATCCTTCCGTTGTTCGAGAAAGGTGAAGGCATTGGCCTGGATCTGGACCCCGCAAGCGTCCCCGCGGAAGAGCGCCTTCTCCTTCAGCCGAATAACGGGCCAAGCGTGGAGCAGGCGCGGTAATCCGCGCCCTCGGACTCAGCGTCCCCGAAGCTGGCCCAGTACTTCGGCCGGAAGATGCGCTCCGGCGGCACGTTGTGCATGGCAACCGGGATGCGCAGGATGGACGCAAGCGTGATGAGGTCTCCGCCCACGTGCCCATGGCTGATGGCGCCATGATTTGCGCCCCAGTTGTTCATCACCGAGTACACGTCGCGGAACGCGCCATGGCCGGTGGTCCGGGGAACGAACCACGTGGTGGGCCAGCTGGGATCCGTCCGCTGCTCCAGCGGCGTTGCGATTTCCGCGGGGATGCCCACCGTTGCGCCCTCCGCAACCTGGAGCACCGGTCCCAGGCCGGCAACCATGTTCAAGCGGCACATCGTGACGGGCATGCCTCCCAGCGTCTCGAACTCGGAGGAGTACCCGCCGCCGCGGAAATACCCGACGTTGGCGGGGCAGAACGTGGTGGCATCAAGGCACGCGCCGGCTTCCTCCGCGGTGACGTCCCACCACGGCTTGATTGCCGGCTTCCCGTTCCTGCTCTGCCGGCCCGTGCCGTCAAGGCACGTGGAGCCGGAATTGATGAGGTGAATGAACCCGCCTTCCGCTTCCCCGGTCACCTTTTTCCCCGTCACCCTTTTCACGGCGTCGGCGCTCCAGTACGTCCGCACGTCGGAGAAGATCTGCGCCGTACCCGTGAGCAGGTGCCCGAACAGCATGGAGATGCCGTTGCAGTAATCGTTTTCCGTGGCGCACACGAACGGCTGGCGGATCCCGTTCCAGTCGAAGGACGTGTTCAGCACCGTCTCCATGAAGTCCCCATTGGGGAAATGATCCGTCCACTGCCGCTGGCCCTGGAAACCGGAGGCTATGGCGTTGTGTCCCAGCGCTTCTTCGCCGAACCCAAGCTCATCAAGCCGCGCGTTCCCCACCATGAGGTCCCGCCCGATCATGGCCATCTTGACGACGAACTCCCAATCCGCGTCCTTCTGCGCGCGGGGGCGCTGGAGGCCGGAGGCGTTGTAGTCCTTGCCTTCCTTGCAGTTCTGCTTCACCCAGGCAAGCGCGCGCGTGAGCTCCTGAGGATCATAGATCTTCTCATCAATGCGGCGCGTGAACTCCGACATGTCGATCATCTCGTAGCGCATGCCGAGCCAGCTCTCCAGGAACTTCGGGTCGACGATGGACCCGGCAATTCCCATGGAGACCGCTCCCATGGCCAGGTAGGAAGCGCCCCGCATGCTGGCCGCCGCAAGCGCGGCGCGCGTGAACTGGAGGAGCTTCTCCTGGACGTCCGACGGGATCTTCGAGTCCCCGGAATCCTGCACGTCGTGGCCGTAGATCCCGAACGCGGGAAGACCTTTCTGGGCATGCGCCGCCAGCACGGCGGCCAGGTAGACCGCGCCCGGGCGCTCGGTCCCGTTGAAGCCCCAGACGGCTTTCGGAACGGAGGGATCCATGTCCATGGTTTCCGCGCCGTAGCACCAGCACGGCGTGACGGTGATGGAAACGCCCACCCCTTCCCGACGGAACTTGTCCGCCGCCCGCGCGGCCTCCGCAAAGCCGCCGATGCACGTGTCGGCAATGACGCATTCCACCGGCAGGCCGCAGGAATGACGGATGCTCTTTCCAAGAAGGTCAGCCACCGACTTCGCCATGGCCATGGTCTGCCCCTCCAGCGACTCCCTCACGCCGCGGCGCCGCCCGTCGATGGCGGGTCGGATGCCGATCTTCGGCAGGCCGGACTGCAGCCGGTGTGTGGGCGGGAGAGTTTTCATCCCTTTGGTGTTTGCCATGGCTGAACCTCCTGTGCTGAATGACAATCCTGCACCGCCGGGGGAACCGGCGCTGCCTAGAAATGCTTGCTTTTGAGAAACGCGGCCTCAGCGGCCCGAGTCCAGTATTGGCCGTCAAGCAGGCTGGACGCAATGTCGGGCAGGTCCCGGGCAAGCTCCTTCAGCGACTTGAGACCGATCCCGTGCGCAAACGGGAAGATCACGACTTTCCCGGTATACGTGTTGTCCATGAGGGCCTTCAGGCCCTTGGACGCGGAGTTCATGTCTCCCACGGCGGCAAGGGAATAGGACGTGGAAAGCCGCCCGGACTCCGTCAACGCCAGCGTTGCCTTCATGGCGGCAAGCGGAGAGCCCGAGGATCCGGTGACGCGGAGGCGGTTCCTGACAATGGACGCAAGCGGGACGTCCGTGATGGTTCCCACTTTCACGCCGGCGAAAATGTTGAGCACGCCGTCCGGGGCAAGGTAGTGGGACGCCTGGCTGATGATGGCGGAGACCGGAACAAGCACCACAACGTCGTCGAAAACGCCGCCGAACTTCTCCTGGAGGAACGTGTCCAGCTCGTCCGCGGGAAGGTCTTTCGGATTCTCGAACGTCAGGGAGACCTTGCGCTGGCGGCTTGCGCCGAGAAGGGAAATGAGGTGCTTGAGAGATGCCAGCCGTTCATCCGACAGGTCGGTGACAAGGATGGTTTCCGGGCCTTCTTCATCCATGATGGCCTTGATGACGTGCATCTGTCCCATAGGGCCGGCGCCGCCCACGAACCATGCCTTGCCGCCACGGCGGAGCTTCTCCCGCGTGTTGGAGCGGTAGCTGCCGGCAACGTCCCCGTCCAGGGAGCCCACGAGCTCCATCCTGCGGTAATGCACCTTTCCCACGTCGACGGGCATTTCGACGTCCGGCTCCGACGTATGGACGCCGATGACGCCGTCCGCATCGATCTCATTCACAAGGCGCTGGAACGTTTCCCGGTCCGGGAGCCCGGCGCACACGATCTCCGTGGCCGCCGGCCCGCCGCCGGCTTCCGCCAGCTCCGCGCCGGTGCGCCGCGCAAGCTCCGTCACCGCCGCCTGGTTTTCCGCGGTGAGCCCGGCGTGCGTGATGCGGGAGATCTTCTCCGCGGCCAGGCCGTCAAGCTTCAGCGGGACCTGCCCTTTTGCCGACCCGACAAAGGAGAACACGGCGTTGGGGCGCGGCCGCGCGCGCCGCGGGATCTGGTAGGACGCCACCACGCACGTCCACGGCTCCACCAGCGCGGCCTCCGCGTAGCCGGTCTGCTCCTTCACGGGAAGGAGGTAGCAGCCCTCATCACCCTCAAGGATTTCCCTGCCGATCACGACGTACTGGGAAAGGCCGCCGGGGATGGCGTATCCGAACGCCATGCCTTTTCCCTTGTAGAAAATGTCCGCCTGGATGATGTAGCGGCTCCCCAGCGTGAACTTGCCTTTCAATTCCTCCCCCACCCCGACGATGGTCATGGCTACCTCGTGGCCGGGCACCGTGGGGTTCTTGGCAAGGTCCCTGCCCTCGATGCGGGGGTGCGAGCTGCCTGCGGTCAGGAGCTTGATGTCGGAGAAGCACAGGCCGACGGCATCCACGCGGGCGATGAGGTTCTCTTCCGTATACTTCGGGAATGGCACGGTATCCGGTCTGCCCTTGGCCCCGAGATTATCGAGCCCCGGGCCTTTCAACTGCCAGGAGAGTATCTCCGGGGGCAGGTTTCCGAGCAACTCCATTCTGTTCTCCTTGAGAGCGGGCCTCACCCCGAGCGCCGAACAGCGATCGACGCCCCTGGTGAGGCCCTCCACGGTTGATAGTACCACACGGGAATGGCAGAGGCAAGGCGACTCGTGCTACGCTCACCGCAGGTGAAGCTCAAAGTCACGCCCGCGGACTTTCTTGTGGAGGAGGAGAGCGATCTCCGCGTCTCCGCGCAGACGGCCCCGTACGCCGTATTCCGGCTTTTCAAGAGATCCTGGGACACGTTCGACCTGATCGAGCTCCTGGCGCGGCGTCTGGGCGTGCGCCGGGAAGACATCGGCGTGGGAGGTTTCAAGGACCGCCACGGAAGCACAACGCAGCTCGTCACGGTGAAAGCGCTTCGGGGCAGGCCGCGCCAGGTGAGCGACACGAACTTCTCGCTGGAGTTCGCGGGCTGGTCGGAGACGGCCGCCTCCGCGCGGGAGGTCAGGGGCAACAGGTTTGCCATCACGCTGCGCGACATGGGACCGGCTGAGGCGGCGCGGATCCCCCGCAACGTCGAAGCGGTGGCCGGCAACGGGTTCCCGAACTACTTCGATGAGCAGCGCTTTGGCTCCGCCCGGCACGGCGCCGGCTTCATGGGAAAGGAGATCCTCCTGGGCCGGCGGGAGAGCGCGCTGAAGCTGTATTTCACCCCGTCCAAGCATGACGATCAGAAAACGCGCAAGCTCAAGAAGTGCGTGATCGAAAACTGGGGGACCTGGGACGGGTGCGCGGAGCTGGGCTTCGGGGAGTACGGCCGCATCCTGTCCTACCTTGCAAAAAGCAGGCGGGCATACCACCAGGCGCTGGAGATGATCGACCGCCGTTTCCTGCTGTTCGTCGTGAATGCCTACCAGTCATTCCTGTTCAACGAGGTGCTTGCCCGGTGGATGCGCCTCCAGGCGGCGGCGGGAGGATTCCCCCTGTATCCGCTGCGGTACGCATTCGGGGTGTACGAGTTCTTCCATACTCTCCCCCCGGCCGCGGCCGGGCTGGCATCCATGGCGCTTCCCGTGCCCGGGCATGACAGCCGGGTCACGGACCCCCAGGTAAGCGCGGTGCTCCAGGAGGTCCTGTCGGAGGAGCATATCCGCCTGGCGGACCTCAGGGTGCGCCAGATGAGGCGTATTGTTGTCCACGGAGTGGAGAGACCCGCGCTCGTGATTCCAGAGGAGCTGTCGGCATCCGACGCTGAGGACGATGAGCTGTACCCGGGAAAGAAAAAAGTGACGCTCCGATTCTTCCTGCCGCGGGGGAGCTACGCAACCATCCTGGTCAAGCGGGTTGCGCTGGCAATCCCGTGACGTTCCCGCACTTCGCCCTGACCAGCGCCATGGCCCGTTCCGTGCCGGTTCTTCCCGCAAGGCGCTTGCCCTTGCAGAGGTCGCAGAAGATCTCTTCCGCTGATCCGGCGCCGTAGACCTGCTCCAGCAGCTCGATGTTCTGCAGCAGGTTGAGCAGCAGGATCTCGTTCTCCTGCGTCTCCGTCATGAAGTGCCGAAGCGCCCCGGCCGCGTCGGTGAACAGCTCGTCGCACCTCTCCACCATCCGGCCGGCAAGCCCTTCCGTGTCGGCATACAGCTGCTTTTCGCTTTCCGCCCTGTTGGCGATCTCCGACGCGTAATGTTCCAGCTGGTAAAGAGATTCCCGCAGGATCAGGAGCACGTGATAGCCGGTGCCGACGTAGGAATCGATGGAGCGCGCTTCCGCGGCCAGGGAGTTGGCCTGCGCGCGGAACAGGTAGTGCGCCTTCTCCTTGAGGTCAAACGCAAGCCCTTCCTCCAGGTCCCGAACCCTTTCAAAGAGGCCGCTGTCGGCAAGCCGCTTGGACTCAGCGGCGGACTGGAACTCCCGGCGGATCTCCCGGAACCTGAGGGAAGCTTTCAGGAACTTCACGACAAGGAACGCCAACTCCTCCTTGCGCCTGCGGCTTTCAAACCCGTTTCCGGCCAGCTCGTCCCTGGGCATTCGCTCCTCCGCGGCCATGATACCGTCGGAGGTGCCGGACCGCAAGGCAACGCGCCGGCTTCTGCCGGCTTCCGCATCCTGGCCGGCCGCGCTCCCATCAGCTATACTGACGGCGATGAACAAGCACGAAGCATCCCGCCGTGCCGTGGTGGCAATCGGCGGCAACTCGCTGATCAGGGACTCGCACCACCAGACCGTGGAGGACCAGGAGGAAGCGCTCCGGGACACGGCGGCACACCTTGCCGACATGATGGAGGCGGGGTGGGACCTTGCAATCGGACATGGGAACGGGCCGCAGGTGGGCTTCATCCTGCGGCGCTCGGAGATCGCGCACAAGGCGGAAGGCATGCACGAGGTGCCGCTGGACGTCTGCGGGGCGGATACGCAGGGAGCAATCGGGTACGAGCTGCAGCAGGCGCTGCAGAACCAGCTCTACCATCGCCGCATCCACAAGAACGTGGCCACCATCATCACGCAGGTCCTCGTGGACCAGGGGGACCCGGCGTTCGCAAACCCGACAAAGCCCATCGGCGGGTTCATGGACGCCGCGGAAGCGGAGCGGCGCAAGCGCGAGCTGTCGTGGAGCGTCGTTGAGGACGCCGGCCGCGGATGGCGGCGCGTGGTGCCCTCCCCCCTGCCCAAGGAGATCGTGGAGCTGGATTCCATCAGGGCCGTTCTTGAGGACGGCATCACGGTGATTGCGGCCGGCGGCGGCGGGATCCCCGTGGTGGACGTGGGAAGCGGGGAGTACCGCGGCGTGGCGGCGGTGATCGACAAGGACTATGCGTGCAGCCTCCTTGCCCGGGAGCTGAAGGCGGATCTCTTCCTCATTGCCACGGCTGTGGAGCGGGTGGCCATCAACTTTGGCACGCTCCAGCAGACGTGGCTGGACAGGATCACGCTGGCGGAGGCAAAACGACTGCTTTCGGAAGGAAAGCATTTCGCCAAGGGCTCCATGGCGCCGAAGATCCAGGCCATCATCTGGTACCTGGAGGCAGGCGGGAAGCAGGCGCTCATCACGAACCCGGAGAACATCGGCAGGGCGCTGCGCGGTGAGACCGGCACCTGGATAGAAGCCTAGCGGGGGGCTCAGCGGCCCTGCACCTCTTCCGGGAACAGGAGACCCTGACGGTCGCTGAGCTGCCTCTCCACGGTGGAGACGATGGCTCTCAGGTCCCGGGAATCCTCAACAAAATCCAGCCTGTCCGACGGCACCACAAGAATGGGCGCAATGTCGAACCGGCCCATCCAATCCTCGTACAAGGCGTTGAGGCGCTCCAGGTAGTCGTCCGCGATATCGGACTCGATGCTGCGCGCGCGCTGCGTGATGCGCCTGCGCAGCGTTGAGACAGAGGCGCGCAGGTACACCACGAGGTCCGGCGGAGCAAGCAGCGTGGTAAGCGTCTGGTAGAGCCCCTGGTAGGTCTCCCAGTCCCTGCGGCTCATGTGGCCCAGGAGAAACTGCGCCCGGGCAAAGACTTCCGCGTCCTCATAGAAGGAGCGATCCTGGACCACCGGGCGCCGGGAATCCATGAGCTCCCGGTGGGACCGCGCGCGGTGCGTCAGGAAAAACACCTGTGAGTTGAACGCCCACCGCGGCATGTCGCGGTAGAAGTCAGCGAGGTACGGGTTCTCCGCCACGGGCTCGAAGTAGGGATCCCAGCCCAGCTGGTCGCACATCATCTGGACGAGCGTCGATTTGCCCGCCCCGATGTTGCCCGCAATGACGACGTACGTCTTCAAGCCTCACGATTGTAGTCCGGGGCAGGCTTGACAGCAAGCTCTCGATCTGATCGATTGGAGGACGATGCCGGAGCCCAGCGCCGCCCGGACAACGAACAAGCTCCTCACCGTGATCGTCGTGTTCCTGACCGGGGCAGCGCTGAAGTTCGCCGCGCCGGTGTTCATTGCGCTGCTCCTGACCGTGCTCCTGGTCTACGTCATCGACCCCCTGGTGGTGTTCCTCAACCGCCGAAAGCTGCCGCTCTGGCTTGCGGCGCTCATCGCCATTGTCTTCTTTTTTGCGCTGTTCCTGGGCCTGGGAATCCTCATTTTCTTCGATCTGCCGCATTTCGGCCGCACGTTCCCGCGCTTCCAGGAGGCAATCACCACGCGCGCGCAGGGGCTCCTCCACAGCCTTGAGCTGTCTCTCGGCACCACCATCAGCATTGACCCGTTCGAAGAGCTGCGGACGCTGCCGGTCCGGCCCATCGTCATGGGCGCGGCCAGGAGCTCCATCCGGTTCCTTTCCGAGTTCCTCCTGATCTTCTTCTTTGCGGTCATCCTCCTCCTGGGGAAATACCGCTTCGTCAGGAAGATCCTCACAGTGTTCCCGCGCCGGCACAGCCTTGTGCCCATCGTGCTGAAGCACGTCGACCGCCACCTCCGCGCCTACCTCGGCATCAAGGCGCTGGCAAGCCTGGTCATCGGCATCGTGACCATGGGCATCCTCCTGCTCTTCCGCGTGGAGTTTGCCGTCACCTGGGGCTTCATCACGGTCATCCTCAACTTTGTCCCCACGCTCGGCCCCATCACGGCCATCGTCCTGCCGGTCCTTGTTTCCATGGTGCAGTTTTCCGGATCGCTCCTCCCGCTGGCAATTGCAGCAAGCCTGAGCGCGCTTCACGTGGGCGTTTCCAGCTTCCTGGAGCCGCGCTTCCTGGGAGAGCGGCTGGACCTTTCGTTCTTCGTCATCTTTCTTTCCCTCTTCTTCTGGGGATGGATGTGGGGCCCGGCAGGGGTTCTCCTTGCGGTTCCCGTAACCGCGTCCATCAAGATCATCCTGGAACGGATCCCTGCCACGTCGCGGATTGCCATGCTCCTGGGCAAGTACCCCAGCAGGCGGCGCAGCCGCGCCGCAAAAGAAGATCCTTTCGAGGAAGATGTCCCGGAGAGCGTGGCCAAAGAGAAGGACGCGTAGCGTCGGGAATCCGCCGGCGTTGACCCTGCCGGGAATCTACTTTAGTATTAACACGTTATTCAAAACGGAGGAGGACACCATGCTCGTGAAGGAGCGCATGACGCGCAATCCCATAACCATCCGGCCCGACACGCCGGTCACGGAAGCGCAGGCTATGATGAAGCGAGAGAAAATCCACCATCTCCCCGTGGTCGACAAGGATGAAAAGCTGGTGGGCATCGTTTCGGAAAAGGACCTCCTCTACGCCTCCCCCTCTCCCGCCTCCACGCTCAGCGTCTACGAAATGTCGTCCCTCCTGGCCAAGCTGAAGGTGGAGAAAGTGATGTCGAAGAGCCCCGTGACCGTCACGGAAGACATTCCACTGGAAGAAGCGGCCCGGATGATGGCGGACCGCGGCATTGGCGGCCTGCCCATCATGCGCGGCAGCTCGCTGGTGGGGATCATCACGGAAAGCGACCTTTTCCGCGTGTTCATCGAGCTGTTCGGCGCGCGGCAGAAAGGAATCCGCGTCTCCCTCACGGTGTCCAACGTGAAAGGCGCGCTGGCCAAGGTGTCGGGAGCGGTCACCAACGCGGGAGGAAACATTCTTGCGCTGGGAACGTTCCTGGGCGAAGACTCCAGCCAGGGGCGGGTGACGCTGAAGGTGGACGGCATGAGCCGGGACGCCCTTGTCGGAGCGCTCACGCCCATGGTGAAATCCATCGATGATGTGAGAGAAGTCTAGGTAACCGGAAAGGAAGACATGGAGCAGAGACGATTGACCCTCTCCGCCAGAGGGGGCGAGGTACCGCTTTCCCCCATCCGCAAGCTCACCCCGCTGGCAGACGAAGCCAGGAGAAGAGGGATCGAGATATTTCATCTGAATATCGGCCAGCCGGACATCAAGACACCGCGGCCGGTGATCGACGCGTACCGGAACTTCAACGCAGACGTCCTTGCCTACAGCCCGTCGCTGGGAATCCCGCAGCTTCGGCAGTCGATTGCCGGCTATTACCAGCGGTATGGCCACCCCGTGACGCCGCAGGAGGTGGCGGTCACCGTGGGAGGATCGGAGGCCATCTTCTTTGCTCTCTCCGCGGTCTGCGACCCGGGTGACGAGATCCTTGTCCGCGAGCCGTTCTACGCCAACTACATCGCATTTGCCGCAATGATTTCCGCAAAGGTGGTGCCCATCCCTTCGTCCCTGGACAACGGGTATGCGCTGCCGTCGCGGGAGGAGATTGCGCGCTACATCACGCCGCGGACCAAGGCCATTCTCTACATTTCGCCGGAGAACCCCACGGGGATCATCTACGACCGCAAGGAAATGGAGACGCTGCGGGAGCTGTGCGAAAGATTCGGCCTGTACCTCATTGCGGACGAGGTGTACCGGGAGTTCATCTACGATGAGCACACGCAATTCACGTCCGTGCTGGGGTTGCCGGGGTTCGAGCAGCACGCCATCCTCATCGACTCGGTGTCCAAGCGCTTTTCCTCCTGCGGCGCCCGCGTGGGCTGCATCGTGAGCTTCAACACGGGCGTCATGGAGCTGGTGGACAAGTTTGCACAGGCCCGGTTGTGCCCGCCCACGGTGGGGCAGCTGGCCGCGGACGCAGCCTATCGCATGGATCCGTCGTATTTCGTCCCCATCAAGGAAGAATACAAGAGGCGCCGGGACGCGCTGGTCAAAGGCCTCAACAGCATTCCCGGCGTTCGGTTCAACGTGCCGGACGGGGCATTCTATCTCATGGCCCGGCTTCCCGTTCCCGACGCAGAGGACTTCTGCCGCTTCCTCCTTGAGGACTTCTCCCTGGGCGGGAAGACGGTGATGCTCACGCCCGGCGCGGGTTTCTATTCCACGCCGTCGCGCGGCCGCAACGAGGTCCGCATTGCATACGTCCTGGAACAGAGCAAGATCGAAGAATCCATCCGAATCCTGGCAGCTGCCCTTGAGCAATTCGGTAGCTCGCGCAACTTCGTTTCCGGCGAGGTGAGCCATGCCCCGAAACCAGAAGCCCCTTATCGTCGTCGGGCATAAGAACCCCGACACGGATTCCATCTGCGCTGCTCTTGCCTATGCCCGCCTCAAGACGGAGGTCTTCCATGAGGAGGCCGCCGCGCGCCGGGCCGGCAACGTCAACCCGCAGACTCAGTTCGTCCTTTCCCGTTTTGAGGCGGAAAGCCCCGCGCTGATCACCGACGTCCGCTCCCGGATAGAGGACATCATGATCCCCCGGGAGGATCTCATCTCGCTGTCGGAGAAGGACACGCTGAAAAAGGCGTGCGATCTTCTCACGACGAACCACTTCTCCTTCCTTCCCGTGGTGGGCCCTGACGGCTCCTGCCGGGGCAAGCTCACCACGCTGCGCCTGGTCTCCGTGCTGAGCGGGCTGGTTTCCGCGTGCCGCGACGATGAGCCCATCCCGGAAACGGACAGGAACCTCCTGGCCGGCACCATTGGCGCGCTCGTGGACCGGGACCACACCACGTTCAGCCCGGATGCGCTGGTCAAGGACGTGCTGCGCGCAATCGGCAAGAGCAACGAGGGCGGCTTCATCATCCTGGGAGAGAACGGCCGGCTGGAAGGCGTGATCACGCGCGTGAACTTCCTGACGGAAAACAGGCTTCGCGTGGTCATGGTGGACCACAACGAGATCGGACAGGCCGTGGACGGGATGGAGGAGGCGGACGTGCAGGAGATCATCGACCATCATCGCCTTGCCGCGAGGTCCACAAGCCTCCCCATCACGTTCATCAACCGGGTGGTCGGCTCCACGTGCACGATCATTGCGGACCTGTACCGCACCGCCGGTGAAAAGCCGCCGGCGCGGGACGCGGGCCTGATGCTGTCCGCCATGCTCTCCGACACGGTCATCCTGCGCTCCCCCACCACCACGCCGCTGGACCGCGAGCTGGCGCCCTGGCTGGCGGAGCTCTGCGGCGTGGACGTTGAAAAGCACGGCGCGGAAATGTTTGCCGCGGGTGCGTCCCTGGAGGGCATGGATGCCCGGAAGATCATTGAGCGGGACCGCAAGGTGTTCACGGAAGGGGAACGGCGGTTCAGCCTCAGCCAGTTTGAGACCATCGGGTTCAGCCACATTCTGGAAATGAAAGGCGACCTGTCCGGAGTGCTGGATTCCATCCTGACGGCGGAGAGCTGCGCGTTTGCGGGGCTCATGATCACGGACGTGTCGCGGGAGACCAGCCTGCTCCTGTGCCGCGGAGAGGCGCGGGTGCTGGGGGCCATCTCCTATCCCCGCACGGAAGAGAGCCTTTTCGAGATGAAAGGCATCCTGTCGCGCAAGAAGCAGGTGCTCCCGTATTTCGTAGACCTCCTGAAAACGTTGTAGTATGATGGCGGAGTGGCCGAGATGATCCAGGTGAGAGAAACGACCTCTGGAGAGATCGAGATTGTGCCCACGGGACACCTGGCCCGGGAGGACATGGAAGAGCTGGCAACGCGGCTCCGGGAAGCGCTTTCCCGCGCCCACGGCGCCATTGCGCTCAACTTCCAGGGCCTCAAGAGCCTCAGCTCGTCGGCCATCGGCAAGCTGCTCCATTTCAAGGCGCAGTGCGACCAGAGAGGGATCAAGCTCACCATCCGCCGCTGCAGCCCCCAGATGGCCCAATTGCTTCGCATGATAAAGTTTGACACCCTTATTCAGATGGAATCATAGCGGCCCTGCCCTAAAGCGGAAGCTTTGGGGGCGATGCAGCGAATCCCCCCTCATGTCTGGATGCAGACGTTCCGAATCTCTATAATGGAGAATTGTAAAAGGACAAGGAGCAATCGATGGCCAGAAGAGGTTCTGATACATCGACAGTAATCGGGCTCATCATGGGCTTCGGCGGCCTCCTCATGGGGTTCCTCCTTGAGGGCGGAAACCCGATGGGCCTTGTCGGCGTCAGCGCCCTGATCATCATTGTCCTGGGCACGCTGGGCGCGTGCACCATCTCGTACAGCCTCAAGGACGTCCTGGGAATCCCGCGCCTGATCCGCCAGTCCCTTGTCAGAGTCCCGGGGCCGTCCCCCCAGCTCGCGCAGCAGCTCCTGGAGTTCGCGGAGAAGGCGCGCCGGGACGGGATCCTCAGCCTGGAAGACACGGTGGAGGACCTGGAGGATGAGACGCTCCGCAAGGGGCTCCGCCTTGTGGTTGACGGGACGGAGTCGGAGATCCTGGTGGAGGTGCTGGAAAGCGACCTCGCCATCCTTGAGCAGCGCAAGATGGAGGAGGCGGCCCTGTTCGAGACCGCCGGCGGGTTCTCTCCCACCATGGGGATCATCGGAACGGTCATGGGGCTGGTCCTGGTCCTTGGACGGTTGGGAGCGGACACGAAGGAGCTGGGACGGTCAATCGCCGTGGCATTCATCGCCACTCTCTATGGAATTTCGTTTGCAAACCTCATCTGGCTGCCCATTGCCAACAAGCTGAAAAATCAGGTAAAACAGTTCCGGCTGGAAAAGCAGCTCATCATCGTGGGCGTGCGATCCATCCAGCAGGGGGAGAGTCCGGCTCTCGTGAAGGAAAAGATCGAGGGATTCCTCGAGGAACGCGACAAGAAGGCGCTGGACGAAACGCGCCCGGATTAAAGGGATCGATCTATGGCCAGGAAGATACGGCGCCAGGCCGAGCATAAAGAAAATCTTGATCGATGGCTTCTCACCTACGCAGACATGATCACGCTGCTGATGCTGTTCTTCATCATCCTCTATGCCATGAGCAACATCGACACGGCGAAATATTCCCAGCTGGCGCAGGCCCTGGCAAGCGTCTTCAACGGCGGTGAGTTCACGATTTTCGACCAGAACACCACCGGCGGGGCGGGCGTCCTTCCCGGGGTGACCTCCGGCCAGCCCGTGCAATCCCGCGGAGCGGGCAGGAGGCAGGGGACGGGCGGGCAATCCACGCTCCACATCCAGGCCTTGTCGTCCTTGCAGAATCTCATCAAATCTGGTAAAGTGCGCGTGATCCCAACAGATCGCGGATTTGCAATTTCGCTTACGTCCGACTTGTACTTCGGTTCAGCCTCCGCGGAGCTTGGGGCTGACGCCATGCCGGTGCTCCAGGAGGTAAGTGATTTTCTTGCGAAAATCCCGAACTCCGTGATCGTTGAAGGACACACGGACAATGTTCCTCCGGATCCGAAAAAGTGGGCCTCAAACTGGCAGCTCTCCAGCGAGCGCGCGGTTTCCGTCCTCCAGGCCCTGGAGGACTATGGCGTGCAGACGGATCGGCTTTCCGCCGCGGCATACGGCGACACGCGGCCCATCCAGTCCAACGACACGCCGGAAGGCCGGTCATACAACCGGCGCGTTGATATCGTCATCGTCGAGCAGCAGTAGCCGACGCCCGTTTCGAATAAAAATAGATACTCATAAACCCTGGGAGTAGGTATGCAGAGTGGACTCTGGGCGCTATGCGCCGTCATCATCCCGCTGGCGGGGGCGTTTCTCCTCCCCCTTGCCGGCATGGCCTCCGCGCGCCTGCGCAACTATCTTGCGCTGGCCCTCGTGCTTGCGTCCCTGGCGTTCTCCATTGCGCTGGTGCCGGGCGCCCTGGCGGGACAAAGCGCGTCCTTCCTTGTTGCGGGGCCGCTCGGGTTGTCCTTTCACCTGGAAGCTGATGCGCTGGCCGTCTTCATGGCCCTGGTGTCGTCCCTTGTGGGCGCCATCATCATCCTGTTCTCCTTCGACTACATCAGCCATTACCAGAACCAGAACGAGTATTACCTCATGGCGGTGCTTTTCCTGGGCTCCATGATGGGCCTGATCTTCTCCGCCAACCTGATCTTCCTGTACGTGTTCTGGGAAATCACGGGGATTGCAAGCTGGCGGCTCATCGGCTTCTACCGCAGCAAAACGGACGTGCTGCGCGCGGACAAGGCGTTCCTTGTCACCGCGTTCGGCGCGCTGGTGATGCTCCTGGGGATCCTGGCGGTCAACGGCCTTACCGGCACATGGGACATGAACGAGCTGAAAGGCAAGATCCTCCCCTGGGGCGTTTCCGCCCTTCTCCTGGTGGGGATGCTTTCCAAGTCTGCCACGCTCCCGTTCCATACGTGGCTGCCGGACGCGGGCGTTGCGCCGTCCCCCGTCACGGCCCTCCTCCACGCGGCTGTGCTTGTGAAAATCGGCGTCTACGTCTTTGCGCGCCTCTTCCTGGCCACGTTCGTGCTGGATGAATCGGTGCGGACGGCCGTGGCCATCATTGCAGCGGCAAGCGCGCTGGTCAGCGCCGGGGCGGCGCTTGTGGACACGGACTTCAAGCGCATTGTCGCCTATTCCACAGTCAGCCAGATCGGCTTCATTTTCCTGGGCCTTGCAACGGGAAGCGCCGTCGGCGCGGTGGGCGCGCTCCTGTACATCCTGATGCACGGCCTTGCCAAGGCCGGCCTCTTCCTCTCCGCGGGCATCGTGGAGCAGAACGCCGGCACCAAGGACATCCGCAGGCTCGGCGGCCTTTTCCGCACCATGCCCGTCACGGGCGTGGCCTTCCTGTTCTGCGCCTTCTCCGTCATGGGGATCCCGCCGCTGGGCGGGTTCTTCGGGAAGTACATGGTTGTGGCCTCAGCGGTGAACTCCGGGCACGTTGCAACCAGCGCCGTGTTCATGTTCGGCGCGGTCCTGACCATCCTGTACCTCTTCCGGCTCTTCAGCCGCGTCTTCCTGGGGGAAGCCCGCGGGAAGCAGGCTGCTGAAGGCTCTCCGGTCATGGTGGCGTGCGTTGTGGCCCTGGCCGTCCTCTCCCTGGCGGCGGGCTTCCTGGTTGGATGGCCTTCCCAGCTGGCCCAGACTGCAATCACCCAGATGCCGGGGGTGGCTCGATGAACCCGATGATAATGATCCTCCCTGTTCTCATTCCCGCCGCTGCCGGGCTGCTTGCGCTGATCCTTCCTTCCCGGGAGCGCGCGCTCCTGCCGGGCCTGATTGCCGTTGCGGCAACGCTGGCTGAGCTTGCCGTTGCCATCCTGCTCTTCCCGCTGGACATGACGCTGACGCTGCCCTGGATGGGATACGGCGTGGATTTCTCCCTGGTCCTGTCGCGGATGAGCGCGTTCATCCTCCTGGCAATTGCGGGATTCGGCGTCCTTGTCTCCCTGTATGCAACCTCGTTCATGTCGGGCTGGAAACGCGCGCGGCAGTTCCACGCGTGGCTGCTCATCACCGTTGCCACGGCAAGCGGCATGGCGCTGGCCAACAACCTGGTCCTGCTCCTGGTGTTTGGAGAAGGGCTCCTCCTGACGCAGTTCGGCATGATCGCCGCCGGGCGCAGCAAGCCCTACGGCACGGCCATCAAGGCGTTCATCATCCTGGGGGCTTCCGACCTCTGCTTGATGCTGGGAGTCATGATCACCGCCCGGCTGGCAGGGACGCTGACGATGTCGGAAATCAACCTTCCCGTGGACGGCCTGGGCGGGGCGGCCTTCATCCTGCTCATGATCGGCGCAATCGGGAAGGCGGGCGCCATGCCGTTCCACAGCTGGATTCCCGACGCGGCAATCGATGCCCCGCTGCCCTTCATGGCCATTCTTCCGGCCAGCATCGACAAGCTGCTGGGCATCTACCTCCTTGCGCGCATCTCCCTGGACCTCTTCCAGATGGCGCCGGGGACGTGGGTCAGCACGGTGCTCATGATCGTGGGCGCGGTGACCATCCTTTTTGCCGTCATGATGGCGCTGGTCCAGAAGGACTACAAGCGTCTTCTCTCCTACCACGCCATCAGCCAGGTGGGCTACATGGTGCTGGGAATCGGGACGGGAGTTCCGGCGGGAATCGTCGGCGGCCTGTTCCACATGGTGAACCACGCCATGTACAAGTCCTGCCTGTTCCTCACCGGCGGCGCCGTCGAAAAGCAGGCAGGCACCACGGACCTCTCCCGGCTGGGCGGCCTTGCCCGGCGCATGCCCATCACGGCAATCGCATTCATCGTGGCGGCAGCCTCCATTTCCGGCGTGCCGCCGTTCAACGGCTTCTTCTCCAAGGAGCTGGTGTACGACGGGGCGCTGCAGCGCGGCTGGATATTCTACGCGGCGGCTCTCCTGGGGTCCGTCCTGACGGCTGCCTCGTTCCTCAAGCTCGGGCACGCCGCGTTCTTTGGAAAGCCTTCGGAGGAGACACGCACGGTGAAAGAAGCCCCGCTGCCCATGCTGATTCCCATGATCGTGCTGGCAGGCTTGTGCGTCACCTTCGGCGTGGCCAACCAGCTTCCGCTTGGCTGGCTCATCCAGCCCGCGGTGGGGATCAAGGTGACCGGCGGAGCGAGCTTTGCCGGCTGGCCGGCCAGCGCCACGCTGGTGTCCCTGACGGTTCTTGCCCTGGCGCTGGCAATCCTGAACCACATCGCCGGCGTGCGCGCCACGGGGAAAGGGATCGGGGCCGTGGACCATATCCACTACGCGCCGGGGCTGCGCTCCATCTACTCGGTGGCCGAGAAAGGATGGATCGATCCTTACTCCATCGGACGGTGGGTGGTGAAAGGACTGGCCGCCGGCCTCTGGGGGGTGGACAGGGCCTTCGACTGGGTCTATGAGACCGTGGCGGTGGGGACCGCCCAGGGGATCTCCCGTGTCGGCAGGTTCCTCCATAACGGGAACGTGAACCGCTACGTCCTGTGGTCCGTCGCCGGCGCGGCGGCGGTCATCCTGACCGCGCTTGCAGTGCTGGGAGGTGGAAGATGAGCCATCTCCTTCTGCTTGTGCCGTTTGCGGCGCTCATCATTGCCAACCTCCTGCCCCGATCAGCTCGTCCCGCCGCTGCCGGGATTGCGTTCGGGGTTCTTGCGCTCCAGACGGTGGCCGTAGCCCTTCCACCGCTGGGGCTGGCGGACTGGTCGTTCCTGGACCCGGTGGACGCCGTCATCGGCCTCCACGTTACCATGGACAACCTGAGCCTCCTGCTCCTCATCAGCGCGGGGCTTGCCGGAATGGCCGCGCTCCTGACCGCCGGCCCGGGGCTGAAGACCGGTCGGGAAAGGTTCCTCTTTGCCAACCTCGTCATGGTGGCCTTGATCGGGATCAACGGCATCTCCATGGTGCGGGACCTTTTCTCCCTGTACGTTTTCATTGAAGTGACCGCGGTGGCAACGTTCATCCTGGTGGTGATCCGCCACGGCGTTCAGGCGTACGAGGGGGCGTGGAAGTACGTCATCCTCTCAGCCGTTGCGAGCGTGCTCATGCTCACCTCCGTGGCGCTCTTCCTCCTGGTGGAGGGAGGAGCCTCCCTGGAGGCCGTCCAGCACGCGCTGACAACCCCGGGGCCCATCCCCTGGATCTCGGCGGCGCTTTTCCTTTCCGGCCTCTTCATCAAGGGCGGCCTGGTGCCGTTCCACGGCTGGCTGGCTGACGCGTACAGCGCCGCGCCCGGCCCGGCGTCGGTCTTCATGGCCGGGATCGTCACCAAGGCTTCAGGCGTGTTTGCTCTGATGCGGCTTGCGCAGTCGGTGTTCGGGGATGCGCTCCCCGCCCGGTGGATCTTCCTGGTGGTGGGAGCGGTCACGCTGGTGATCGGCGCTTTCCTGGCGCTCACGCAGTCCGACATGAAACGGATGCTGGCGTATTCCAGCGTGAGCCAGATCGGCTACATCGTCCTGGCCCTGGGCGGATCCCCGCAGCTGGGGATTGTGGCCGCGGCGCTTCACTTCTTCAACCACGCCGTATCCAAGGGCCAGCTCTTCGCAAACGCGGAGGCCATTGAAGAGCAGGTGGGAGCCATTCCCATGGACCGCATGGGCGGCCTGGGCTCCCGCATGCCGGTCACGGCCGGCACCTCCGCGGTGGCGTCGCTTTCCATTGCGGGCCTGCCTCCCCTTGCGGGGTTCTGGAGCAAGCTCCTCATCGTGATTGCGCTCTGGCAGGTGGGCCAGTACGCGTTTGCCGCCATCGCCATTCTTACCAGCCTGGTCACGCTGGGCTACTTCCTCTCCCTCCAGAGGCGCGTGTTCTTCGGCGCGCCGCTGCCGGAGTGGGCATCCGTGCGGGAAGCGGGAGGAAGGCTCATCATTCCCGCCCTCGTGCTGTCCCTGATCACCGTGATCGTGGGACTGGCCTTCCCGCTCATCCTTTCGCTCCTGCTTGGAGGCGCCCTATGACGCTCATGACCGTCCTCCTGATCCTCCTTGTGCTTGCCGCGCTGTGGGCGTCCATGACGACGCTGCTCCTCCGCGCTACCATTGCTCTTGCGCTTGCCAGCGCGCTCCTGGCCGTGGTGATGTACTCCCTCGGCGCGCAGATCGCGGCGGTGCTGGAGCTTTCCGTCTGCGCCGGTCTGATCTCCGTGGTCTTCGTCAGCGTGATCAGCCTGACGCAGAGAAAACCGTTCAAGGACTACGTGGACCGGCGGCTGAGCAGGCTCAGCCGGTTCTGGCCGCTGCCCGTGGTGCTTATCGGCGCAGGCATTGCGCTGTCGTTCGTCCACGCGCCCGTCCAGGTCGCGCTCCCCGTGCCGGGCGCCGAAGGGGACGTACGCGTGGTGCTGTGGAACTTTCGCCAGCTGGACCTGTTCGGCCAGATCCTCATCATCCTGGCCGGGGTAATCGGAGTCCTGGTACTCTTCAAGAGGGAAGGCAAAGATGACAATTGACGTCCCGCAGTCTTTCTGGCTGTACTTCGCGTTTTTCATCCTCCTCCTGGTGGACGGGGCATGGTGCATGCTGGCCACGTACAACCTGCTCCGGATGCTCATCGGCCTGGAGATCCTGATGAAGTCCGTGACGTTCTTCCTGATCGTCGCGGGATACCTGGCCCACCGCATGGCCCTTGCCCAGGCCATGGTGATCACGGTCATCGTGATCGAGGTCGTGGTGGTGGTTGTGGCCGCGGGGATCATCCTGGGCTTTTTCCGCGCGCACAACTCCTTGAACGTGCGGAACACGCGCACCCTGAAGGGATAACCGATGTCGTTCTTCCTTTTTGTGCCCCCCGTGGCGTTCACCATCATTCTCATGGTCGTGTGGGTCCTTTCCACCGCATCCGGCGGCCTTGCCTTGAAGCGCAAGGGACCGCGCGGCGCGCTTGACAAGCCGTACGCCGGAGGTGAGGATGTCCAGAAGCACCGGGTGCAGCCCGACTATGGGCAGTTCTTCCCGTTCGCCTTTTTCTTCACCATCATGCACGTGGTCACGTTGATCGTGGCAACGTCACCGGCCCGCACCCTGGAGAGCCTTTCCATTGCGGCCATCTACGTCCTGGGCGCCCTGCTCGGGCTGGTCATGCTGTTTCGGAGGTAACGCGCTATGGGCGTTTTTCATAGAATCGTGCGCTGGGCGCAGCGCAAGTCCCCCTGGATCCTTCATTTCAACACGGGCGCGTGCAACGCGTGCGACATCGAGATCATTGCCGCGCTGACGCCGCGTTTCGACCTGGAGAGGCTGGGCGTGCAGCTGAAAGGGACCCCGCGGCACTGCGACATCCTTGCCTGCTCGGGACCCGTGACCAAGCAGATCAGGTCGCGCCTCATCCGCATCTACGAGCAGGTTCCCGAGCCCAAGATCGTGGTTGCGGTGGGAAGCTGCGCTACAAGCGGCGGCGTCTTCGACGGCCTGTACAACGTGGAAGGCGGCATCGACAAGGCCATTCCCGTCACGGCCTACATCCCCGGCTGCCCGGCCAGCCCGCAGGCCATCATCGACGGGTTCGCCAAGCTGATCAAGAAGCTTGAGGAGCAGAAATGAGCCAAACGGAAACTGTAAAAGCCGAGCTGGAAGCCCGGTTTCCCTTCCTCGCCGGCAACGTCCGCCTTCAGCGGGAAAGGCGCCTGTGGATCGAGGTCGGCCAGGACAGGTTCCTGGAGGTGTTCGAGCACCTGGTGAAGGGCTCTCAATTCACCAACCTGTGCACCATCACGGGCCTGGACCTCGGCGCCGAGCTTGGTTTCATCTACCACCTGGCCCGGGACGGGGGAATGATGGCAAACGTGAAAACCCGGGCGGC
>Ga0335078_10002742_pt1 | contig 26565 bp, 28 predicted proteins | sample Lox_Sample_32_FD_206711 | JGI IMG/M metagenome (GOLD analysis project Ga0335078, IMG submission 206711) | Soil microbial communities from Loxahatchee National Wildlife Refuge, Florida, United States - Lox_Sample_3.2 | ecosystem: Environmental > Terrestrial > Soil > Wetlands | place: USA... | reverse complement strand
CGCCAGGGCCTGGCCGGTGAGATAGTGATGCTGATCCGCCCACGCCGCGGCGGGCGGAATGTCGTTTGGAAACGTCGCCGCCGCCAGAACCTGCGCCAGCAGCGAATCCGGGTAGAGCGCGACGCGCGCCACCATTTGATCCAATTGCGGCGGAGAAAACGACGGAGGCGCCTGGGCGAAAGCCGGCAGCGCCGCGGCAACGGCTATGGTCGGCAAAACCAACCCGACCCATCTCATGTTGTTCATGTGCGAATCCTCACGGAATTTCGATTTCGAGCGTCCGGGTCCAAAAAACCCTAAGGGTATTGTAAACACGAATGTCGCCGGCGCCTCTCGCGGAAGCGGCGGTTTCAGGCTTCTTTTTTCCGATACCTATGCCCCGGCTCCAGTGATTTTCCGCAAGTGCTCCACGCTGTTCAGTTTTCCCAGCAGGTCGTGATCCTCGATTGGGCGCGAGCCCATCGGCGGGATGTAAAGACTGAAGCCGGAGTGAATCTCCGCCGCGTGGCGGCCCATATCCTCCAGCGCGAAGCGCAGGATCTTTGGCGGCAATAGCGGGTGCGGCGATGAATAGATCGCAACCACCTCGTGGCGCGCCGGATAAAACAGGCTGAGGTGTGCCACGAAGCGCTCGAAGCGCCGCGAATTCGATATACGCATTGTGTGCAGGCAGGTCTCGATCGGCCCGATCTGCCAGATCAGCGCCGGGACATCCGGCTGCAGCGGGCGGCGGCGCAACAGCAGATCGGTAGCCTCGTACATCTGGATGCCATGGACTACCGGATCGAGCCGCAAATCGGCGAACACCGTATCGATTGCCGAAACGCCGGGCAGCACGCGGACGCGCAGCCCCAGCGCATGCGCGCGTTCCATCACCAGGAACGGCGCCTTTGCCGCGACCAGCGGATGGCCATGGATGGCCAAGGTGACAGGCGCGTGGTCGCGTGCCGACTCGACGACGCGGGCGGCCATGCGCGAGTAGCCGCTTTCGCGAGCCTGCTCCTCGGAATAAGTGATCTCGTAGAGAGATGTCACGCGCGGACACAAGCTCTCCAGAAACGGCCGCGTCGCGACTCCAGTGTCGAGGTACAGCACCTCGTTCGATCCGCGAATCGCTTGTTCGACTTCGCGCGTGATCTGGCCGGCGGTCGTGATGCCGAGGCCGGCGATCCAGATATCGGGCGCGCCTGCTTCTTCGGGCACCGAAGGCCGGCCGGATGCTTCGGTTGCGGCGGGTGCGCCGATGTTGGACGATCGCAGCAGGGTGGCGCTCAGACCAATCTGCGGCGCGCCGCCGGTATCCGGCAGTTGCTGCGTGGAAACCTGCACCACCGCCCGCAGCGGCGCCAATGGCTGGCCCGGAAGCTCGACACCTTCGGGCGGCGGCAGGCCGTCGGGATCGGCGCCGTCCGGCAGAGGATTGACCCACGCCACGAAGGTGAGCCCGCGCGATTGGCCATCGCTTTCCAACAGCACCGGTACCACCGTTAAGGCCAGCCGCATATCCGGCAATTGAAAGAATCCGGATGGGGCGGGAGAGCCTTCCGGGTTTCCGGCGCTCGAGACTTCCGCCGCCTCGATTGAATCGCTGGCTTTCACAGCAGCGCCGAGAAGCGCCAGCAGCCGGTCGTCGCGCTTCCGCAGAATCTCCATCTGTTCGGCGGTCAAGTCGAAATTGGCGAATACCTCGTCCGGCGAATCCACCAGGCGCTGCCGCAGGGCGGGGTCGAGCGCGGTTTCGATCAACAGTTGCCGGATGTCCGGCTTCACGGCGTCAGGCGTAACCAAATCCCTCCTGCGGAGTATAACCTTTCATGGCGATCTTTGCGTCCGACGTCCGGTATGCGCTTCGGAGCTTCCGCAAGGCGCCTGTCTTTACGGCTGCGGCGTTGGTTTCATTGGCCCTGGGAATCGGCGCCAATACGGCCATTTTCAGCCTGGTCGATCAACTGATCCTGCGCGCGTTGCCGGTACAGGACGCGGAACGAATCGTCTTGCTGGAGGGCCGCGGGCGCCATTACGGCGGCTCGACTGGCATGAACTCGCTCTCGTACCCGATGTATCAGGATATACGCGACCGGAACCAGGTCTTCGGCCAGATGATGTGCCGGTATCGTTTCACGGCCACGGTCGGCATCGCATCGGACGCCACCGTCGCCATCGGCGAACTGGTGTCGGGTAATTATTTTCCGCTGCTGGGCGTGCGCGCCGCGCGCGGCCGGCTGTTCACCGCCGATGACGACCGGTATATCGGCGAGCATCCTCTCGCCGTTCTCGGCTACGCCTTCTGGCAATCCCGGCTGGCGGCCGATCCAGGAGTGATCGGACAGGAGATTCGCGTCAATAACGTTCCGCTGACGATTGTCGGAATCGCTCAGTCCGGCTTCGACGGCATGGAACCGGGACTTTCGACCCAGGTCTTCGTTCCGGTGGCGATGGCCCCGGCGCTGCGCCTCGGACCCGGTTCGATGTTCGACCGGCGCCAGCGCTGGGTGAACGTCTACGGCCGCCTGGAGCCGGGCATGACGGTGGAAAAGGCAAGAGCCGGCCTGCAGCCGCTGTTTCACCAGATTCTCGACGCCGAAGTGATGGATCCGGCGTTTCGCGACGCCACGGCTTACGATAAGTCCGGATTCCTGCGCATGTGGCTGGACGTGAGGCCGGGCGCCCAGGGAAATGCCGTGCTGCGCAGGCAGTACGAAAAGCCGCTGTGGGTGCTGATGGGCGTGGTCGGCCTGGTGCTGATGATCGCCTGCGCGAATGTCGCCGGCCTGCTGACGGCGCGGGCCGCGGCCCGGCAAAAAGAGATCGCGATCCGCCTGGCAATGGGCTCGAGCCGCGCGCGCACCGTGCGGCAATTGCTCACCGAGAGCCTGTTGCTGTCGGTTGCGGGAGGCATCGCCGGAATCGGCCTGGCCGTGGCCATGGTGAAGGCCCTGGTGGGATTCCTGCCCGGCAACATCGGCGGCCGCTACGCCATCCGCGATGCGCCCGATTTGCGCATGCTGGGGTTTGCGCTGCTGCTCGGGCTGGCGACCGGCATGGTCTTCGGCCTGGTTCCGGCTCTGCAATCCGCCAACCCGAATATTGCGTCCACGCTCAAAGACCTCGCGGGAGGCGTGATGGGCGGCCGTTCGCAGGTGCGCATCCGTAAAGCCCTGGTGACCGCCCAGGTGGCCCTGTCGCTGCTGCTTTTGATCGGAGCAGGCCTGTTCCTGCGCAGTCTCTCGAACCTGCGCTTGCTGAATCCCGGTTTCCGTGCGGAGAACCTGGTGCAATTCCAGGTCTCGCCGGCGGCCATCGGATACAGCGCGGCCCGCCTTCACGACTTCCAGGAGAAGCTCGAAGAGCGTTTGCAGCGCATTCCGGGAGTCTCCGCCGCGGGCTTGGCCGGCATCGCGATGCTGACCGGCAATCACTGGGACAACAACGTCCTGATCGAGGGTTACCAGCCGAAGACCGGCGAGGACGTCGACCCGAATTTCAACATTGTCAGTCCCGGGTACTTCGCCGCCATGGGAATGCGCGTGCTGGCGGGACGGCCCTTCGCGGTCAGGGACCGGATGGGCGCGCCCAGGGTTGCCATTGTCAACGCCAGCTTTGCCAGCCGGCATTTCGGCGACCATCCGGCGCTGGGACACCGCATCGGAATAGGCATCGACCCCAACACCCCAGCCGATATCGAAATTGTGGGCGTCGTGAATGACGTTCGCTACAGTGGACTGCGCGAGGAGATCCCGCGCGAAGTGTATCTGCCCACCGGCCAGGGCGAAAACATCTCGACGCGCTTTGTCTACGTGCGGACGGAACGGAATCCGGAGCAGGCATTCGGCGCCATTCGCGCGGCCGTTCACGAACTCGACGCGGGGCTGCCCGTATTGGGCATGAAAACCGTGAGCCGCCAGGTCGACGATTCGCTGGCGACCGAGCGCATGATCTCGACGCTTTCCGCCGCGTTCGGCGGACTGGCCACGGTGCTCGCCATCATCGGGTTGTATGGCGTGATGGCGTACATGGTCGCGCGGCGCGCGCGGGAGATCGGGATTCGGATGGCATTGGGCGCCGTGAAAGGGAACGTGCTCTGGATCGTCATGCGGGAAGTCGTGGTCGTGCTGGGCGCCGGGATCGCCCTCGGTCTGCCGGCGGCATATTATCTCGGCAAGCTGGTGTCCACCGAGCTCTATGGCATCGATCCCCTGGACATGCCGTCGGTGGCCTCGGCGATCGCGCTGCTGGCCGCGGTTGCGCTGCTTGCGGGCTACATTCCCGCCCGCCGGGCGGCGGCCTACGATCCGTCACGCGTCTTGCGTTACGAATAGCGCCGGCCACGGAAAACCGCCAGCCCAATTACAATTAGCTTTCATGCCTGAATTCGACGTGGTGGGCGTGGGGCTGAACGCCACCGACACGCTGCTGATGGTGCCCCATTTCCCGGCCTATGCCGGCAAGATTCCCTTCGAGGAAGAGATTGTCAGCCCGGGTGGACAGGTGGCCAGCGCCATGGTGGCGTGCGCCCGCCTCGGCCTGCGCACCAAGTACATCGGAGCCATCGGCGACGATGAGCGCGGCCGCATCCAGATCGAAAGCCTGCGCGGCACCGGCATCAACCTCGATCACGTGCAAACCCGCCGCAATTGTCCGAACCAATCGGCCTATATCATCGTCGACCGGTCTACCGGCGAGCGCACCGTCCTGTGGCGGCGCGACCCGTGCCTGCGCATCGCGCCCGAGGAAATTTCTCCCGAACAGATCACCTGCGCGCGCCTCCTGCACGTCGACGGACACGACACGCCAGCCGTCGCCCATGCCGCCGCCATCGCGCGGCGGCACGGCATTCCCGTCACCGTGGATGTGGACACCATCTACCGCGGCTTCGAAAGCGTCCTCCCCAATGTCGACTACCTGGTGGCGAGCTCGGAGTTTCCTTCCAACTGGACCGGCAATCCCGATCCCCTGCAGGCGATTGAGGCGCTGCAGAATGAGTACGGGATGAAAGTGGCCGCCATGACCCTGGGTGCGCACGGGTCGCTGGCGAGGGTGGATGGACAGTTCGTCTATTCGCCGGCCTTCGTCGTCAATTGCATCGATACCACCGGCGCCGGAGACGTTTTTCATGGGGCGTTCTGTTATGCTGTCTTGCAAGGGATGGCGATGCCCGAGGCGCTCGAGTTTTGTAATGCCATGGCGGCGCTTAACTGTACGGCTATCGGCGCGCGCGGCGGGATCCGCGGCCTCGACGATGTGCGGGCTCTGATGAAGCGGGGCGAACGCCGCTCGCTCCCCGAACTGGCCGGACGCCTGGCCGCGCTGCACAACTAAATGTTCATCATTCCGATCAAGGTCTCGCAACGCAGCTATACCGTGCCCGTGGTGACCATTCTGATCATCGTGGCCAACGTGCTGGTTTTTCTGCACCAGTTGCAGTTGGAGTTCATCGATCCGCGGCTGCTCAACCGCTTCATGCGGCTGTATGCGCTGCGCCCGTCATCGCTGCTGGCGCATCCCGCGGGGCTGGTCACGTCGATGTTTCTCCATTCGGGATGGCTGCATATCCTCGGGAACATGCTGTTCCTGTGGGTGTTCGGCAACAACGTGGAGGATGTGCTGGGCCATTTCAAGTACGCCGTTTTTTACCTGGCGTGCGGCGTAATCGCGGGGCTGGCCCAGGTGGCCGTCGATCCCTTTTCGCACGTTCCGATGCTGGGAGCCAGCGGCGCGATTGCCGGCGTCATGGGCGCGTACCTGTTGAAGTTCCCGCGGTCTTCCGTGGTGATGCTGTTCTGGCTGCTTTTCATCTTCACCTTCGATCTTCCGGCCTGGGCGATGCTGATCTACTGGTTCCTGCTGCAATTGTTCAGCGGGTTCGGCAGCATCGGCGACACGCAATACGCGCAGACCGGCGGAACGGCTTTCTTCGCGCACATCGGCGGTTTCGTCGCCGGCTTGTTTCTCATGTGGCTGATGGCGCCTCGCGCGCGTCGCTGGCGGGCGGAGGACTACTCGTGGTAAGCGCGTCGTGCCGCCGCCGCTCCCGCCCGCGGGCCGCGCGGTGAAGCCCGCTGTCACTCTGTACACCCGCGCCGGCTGCTGCCTCTGCGACGATGCCAGGCGCATTCTCGCCGATCTCCGACGCCAGGCCGAGTTCGACTACCGGGAAATCGATATCGACCGCGACCCCGAACTGCGCGCCCGCTACAATGACGAGGTACCGGTGATTGCGATTGATGGCCGCAAGGCCTTCAAATATCGCGTGGAGGCGAAGGAATTCCTGAAGAAGCTGAAAGCGCGCGCGTGAATCTCGACGTTCTGGCAGTCGCCGCCCATCCCGACGATGTCGAACAGACCTGCGGCGGCACGCTGATCCGCATGGCCGAAATGGGCTACCGCACGGGTGTGCTCGATCTGACGGCGGGCGACATGGGCACGCGCGGCACCCCCGAAGAGCGCATCGCCGAATCCGAAACGGCCGCGCGCCACATGCTGGCAAGCTGGCGCGGCAATATGCGAATGCCCGACGCGCGCCTGGAAAATCACATCAGCGCGCGCATGTCGCTGGCGCTGAAGATTCGCGAGCTGAAACCCCGCGTGGTGATCCTGCCCTACTGGACGGCGCGCCATCCCGACCATTACCGCTGCTGCGAAATGGGCTTCGAAGCCTGCTTTCTGGCTGGTTTGAAGAAGCTCGACGAATATTCCGAGCCGCATCGGCCGCAGAAAATTCTGTACGCCAGCCTCTATGCCGACGTCAAGCCGTCCTTCGTGGTGGATATCAGCTCGCAATTCGAGCGCCGCATGGCGGCCCTGCTGAGCTACACGTCCCAATACGGATCGGCGGTGGAAGGGGCGGCGCTGTTTCCCGACGAGGCCGAGATTCGGGAACGGCTGGGCGCCATCGCGCGGTTTTACGGCAATCTCGTCGGGGTTCGCTATGGCGAGCCGTTCGTGGTCAAAGAAGCCATGCGCATCGATGACGTGGTCGCGATGCCTGTGCGTTCCATATGACCGCGTTCCCTACCAGAAAAAAGCTCGCCACGCGGCGATCACGAGCGAGTGCGTGACGGCCCCGGCCCGTATGCCGCCCGTGCGGTTGCGGGCATGGCCGCAGAACAATCCCAGCACCGCCGTGAGAATCATCCACTTCCAGCCGCGGAGCCAGTAGTGAACTCCGCCGAATGCCGCCGATGTCAGCAGCAGCCCGGCGGTGCGGCTGCCGGCCCAGCCGGACATCCAGGTTTGCAGGGCGCCGCGAAAGAGGAACTCTTCGGACAACGCCTGGAACCACAGCGCGCCCAGAAACGCGGCCGCGACTGCCCATATTGGGCGCGCCGGGACGCGGTGTGTCGCGTGCAACAGCAGATTGAGGGGGAACGCGATCGCCAGAAACCCCGCGAAATAAAGGAAGCCGATCCGCCACTCTCGCAGATCGGGCCAGAAGCCGAATCGGACATCGGGGACGCGCGGCGCGAGCATCAGCGCCATCACCGCGATTTGAATCACCGTAATGTGGCCCAGAATCACCAGGTGCTGCTTCAGGTAATCGGGATAGACCGGCTCCAGGTACTTGCTCACGATGAGCGCCCCCGTGAGCAGCAGGAATCCCACATCGGTGGCGCCCGACGCCGGTAGCATCACATACCAGAAGCTCAAGACGAGCGCCATCGCCGCCAGGCGCGCCACAGAAGTCCATTCGAAGGGGATGGCTCCGCAGCAGCAGGCCAGGTACGGAAACACCGCCGATAGCAGGAAATAAATCGGGCGTCCGGTTTGCGGCCGGAGCTCCCCGACGCGCCGCCGGACGGCATCGAAGCCGATTAGCAGATAAAATGGGGTTTCGATAAGGAAGGCGGCGATGACTGGAGCGGCCGCCTGGAGGGTGATGCCCCGCTCGCGCGCATACAAGACGCCGGCCGCGGCCAGCGCGGCCCAGACGATCCCCAGGGCCGTCAGGAAGCCGCCGGGCGGTTTTGCCATCGGCCTCATTCTAACATTCGTGCTTTCCCTGCCCGTCGGTATCGGCGCCGCGCCGCAGGACGAACCGCCGGCCAATCTCGCCAAACTGGTGGCCCATCGCGAAAGTGAAACCGAGGCCGAGCGCAATGAGTACATGTATCGCCAGACCGTGACCATCGAGGAGCTGGACGGCAACGGTTCCGCCCGCGGAGTCTACAAAGAGGTCCGCGACATTATCTTTTCGCCCCGGCACGAGCGCTCCGAGGAACTGGTCGGACCGGTGCAGAACGGCCTCAAACTTCTCGTCATGACCGACGAAGATTTTCGCGACGTCCGCGAAATCCAGCCCCTGGTGCTCACCGAAGACCGGCTGTGGAACTATACCACCAGATTCAAGGGCGAAGAGACGGTCGACGATGTCGATTGCTGGGTGCTGCAAGTGCAGCCGCGGCAGATTCTGGCGGAACAGCGTTTTTTCGACGGCATGCTGTGGGTCGATAAGAAGGGCTACAACATCGTCCGCATGGAAGGCCGTGCCGTGCCGGAGATCCGCACGATGAAAAGCGAGAATCTTTTTCCGCGATTCACCACCATCCGCAAACCGGTGGACGGCTCTCACTGGTTTCCCATCTATACCTACGCGGACGACACCCTGCAGTTTCGCACCGGCCCGCAGCGCGAACGGCTGCGAATCTCCTACGCCAATTACAAGCGCTTCACCGCCGAATCGACCATCATCGTGAAATAGGCCGGCTATCCCAGGTAATTGAACAGCGAGGTGGTCGGCATTCGGCCTTCCATTTCGAAGGCGGCCTGCAGCTGGGTATTGCTCTGGGTCAGTTGCAGCGATGCCTGGGCGATATCGGCATCCTGGATATCGCTGATTTCGGTCTGCAGTTGCGTGTCGTAGTTGCTGGCGAAGGAATTGGCGTTGTCGATTTCGTTCTCGACATTGCCGTAAAAGGAATCCGAGTTGTTGAGCTGGGTGTTGGCGGCTTGCAACGAGGAGATCGAATTCTGGATGCCGCCCTGGTTGTTGCTCAGCAGCGCCTCGCGCAGGCCGTTCAAAGCGGCGAATACGCTGGCGCCCGGCGCATCGAAGATCTGCGATGCCGTTTCCGACGCCGCAAATGTGCTGCCTTGCGGGGCCTGGATCTGGCGCGTGGAAGCCGCCGCGGATAATATATCGACCCCGGTGGTCGCGGCATAGCCGGCGGTTGCCCCCAGGTCAAGCTGGTAGGTCGGATTGCTATCGTCATCGCCGCTGAAGATGTACCGCCCCTGCACCTGCGTCTGGCTTAAATCCACCATTTGCTGCTGGATGGCGGCGATCTGCTCGGCGATGGTCTTGCGTCCCGCGGCATCGGTCGTGGAATTGGCTCCCTGGGTCGCCAGGCTTACCGCCTGGTCCATCAGTTGCGAAGCGGAGTTGATGGCGCTGTCGGCCGACTCGGCGTCGGTTTTGGCCAGCGTCAGATTGGATTGAATCTGCGTGTTCTTCTGCTCGTCCGTGGTGAGCTGCAGCAGCGACTCCAGTTGATCGGGCGAGTCCGAGGCTACGTTGATCCTCTTGCCCGAAGAGACCTCCTCATTCGCCTGGGCAAGGTTTTGCTCGATCGTGCCCAGGTTTGCCAGGAACAACGCTGAAGCCGGAGTCAGATTCGTGATCATGTCGGGCCCTCACTATGTCATGACGTCGTCAGGATGTTGATCGTGTCTTCGGTGATCTGGTCGAGCACGGTGATCATTCGCGCATTGGCTTCGTACGCCCGCTGGAATTCCACCAATGTCATGGCTTCCGCATCCAGATTCACACCGGTCTGCTGTTGGCGGAGGTTCTGTGCCTGGGCTACCGAGGATTGCCGCACCGTCTGTTCGTCGGTGGCATTCTGCAGATCCGTGCCGGCCGTGGCGGCCATGTTGGCGTAATACTGCGTGTAGCTCATACCGTCTATTTCGGCGGCGCTGCTCTGCGGATTGGCGAGATTGGCGAGCGCCAGAGGCACGCCATTGGCCACCTCTGGCGGTCCCGGCTCGATGGCGGCGAGCTGGCTGGCTGTAATGTCCGGATTGACGGCGAGCGATTGCGCGATGTCGGTGGTATTTGGAGTTCCATCGGCATTGGTGTCGTAGACGAACAGCGGGATGCCGGTGACGGCCGGAGAACCTCCATTGCCATCGGCGTCGGGCGCGATGGCGTCGGAAATGTTCCCGGAGGTGAGAATGTTATTGACGGTATCGGCGAACTGCTGTGCCATCGCATTCAGGCTGCCCGGCTGGGTGGCGCTTCCCATGAATCCCGGCAGAACATTGTTCCGCAGGTTGAGCAACCCGCCCAACTGTCCGGATGTGACGGTGCTGGTGACGTCGGCCCCGCTCGAGGAGAGGATCTGCGCCACCGGCGGCCCGTTAGGATAGGTTGGCGCAGGGTTCTGCGGCTGGGTGAGCTGGCAGCTGATGGGATAAGCGTCGCCGCCGATAAGAAGAGGCGTCTGCCCGTCCAGGAGCACGGTAATGGAACCGTCGGATTGCGGGCTGGCGCTGATATTTACGTACTGCGAGAGTTGTTCGATGGTGGAGTAGACCTGCGCCTGCAGCCCGGAATCATCGTGATCTCCACCGAGAATCTGCGTATTGTAGGCTTGCAACTGTCCCAGCAGGTGATTGACTTGAGCCACGGTCTGTTGCAGTTGCGAATTGGTGTCACCGGTCACCTGCGCCACTCCGGATGCCGTTTGCTGAAAGGCATTGGCCACGTCGCCGGCCTTATCCAGCACGTTCTGCCGCGCCGTGGGATCCGTCGGGGTCTGTCCCCAGGCCGACAGGCTGCTGTAGAAATCGTTCAACGCTTTAGAAATACCGGACGCTCCGGTGATATCGAAGTTGGTTTGCAGGTCGGTGAGTGTATTGACTTCCTGTTGTGCCTGCCCCAGCAGTGAGCTTTGCTGCCAGACGGCTTGTTCGTCAAACTGATCGCGCGCGTCGACCACTTCTCCCGCCCGCACCCCGCCCGTCATTCCGCCGGAGGCGTCGAAAGGCATCGCCGAGAGAGTCTGGGTCTGCTCCACGAATCCCGGGGTAGACGCGTTGGCAACGTTGTTTTCGGTTACGACAAGAGACTGGTCGAATGCCGCAAGTGTTCCGGAAGCGACGTGCAATGCGGACAGGACACTGGACACGGCTTATGCCTCCACAGTCAATCGCCCGCCATGGGAGATGGCAGCGGCCTGACCGTCCGACGTGTAGCCCGCCACCATGGATCGAAGGACCCGGTCCCATCCGTAGTAGTGGGAAGCGGCGGTCTCGAGCAATCTCCCGGCGAGGCGGATTCTCGATTGCAAAATACGGAATTCGAGCAAGGTGGAGGAGGATGTGGATTGAGTTTGGATGGAATCGCGCCCGGCCGAGAGTTCACCGATAGCCTGCGAGAGCAGCCGCGTAGACTGGTCCAGTACGTCGGGAAACGGGGTGAGCAGCAATTGGCAAGATTGCTCCACGGCTGCGCGGGCCTTCGCCAGCCGCTCCTCCATATCAGACATGCTTATCGCACGCCGGCTGCCAATGCCTCGGATATAAGCCCGCGACTCGTCCCCACCGAATCCGGTTCGTAGCTGCCTGCCTGGTATTGCCCGGCCAACTCTTCGACCCGGTTCTGGCGGTCCGATCCGTATGCCGACATGGCGCGGGAGAGGCTCCCTAACGTGCTGGAAAGCTCTACCTGATCACCACTACCGTTGTTTTCCCCGCTCGAAACCGAACGTGCCCCGTCCTCCCGACTGGTTCGCTGGGCCTCCTGCGTGCGCCCCGACTCTGCGGCCGGTATGCTCGTCAGATTGCGATCATCGACTCTCATAACCTGTTACCAAATACACCAACCTTCGGCTAAGTGACATATCGGCAAACCGCCGACGCCTCTTTAGCCTTTTTTCGCCAAACAATCAAAAATTTCAACTAAAGTTATGCCTCAAGCCCGCCGATCGATACCCCGGTACACAATGTCGCCACCCAAAGTGCTCTGGATCTGCGGATCACCACGTCCGGTCCCAACTCCTCCGGAATCCAGCCAGTGCATTGTGGAAATACAGAGCCCCACCAACGCGCCGAGCCGCTTGTGTCGCATCCCCTATCACGCGGTCGTCATCGATGGCCTCTCCGCCATCCTCCACCCCGAGAGCTTTGTACAAGAGATTCAATCGCTTGCAAGAACATGCCCGGTGCTGATCCGGGATGCGCGCGTCTCCTTTGCCGCCCGGCTTGGAGCCCTGCATATTCCACCGGAAGACACCGATCCATACCGGCATGTTCGGGCGGCGCTTGAGGTGTGCACCCCGCCGGCATCCGCCTGTCAACCGGAAAATCTCGAGCCCAACGATTGGGAAGGGCTCCTGGTCGGCAAGAGCGCCGCCTTGTGCCATGTTCGCCAAGTCATACGCCTCGTCGGCGCCCGCCGCGCCAACGTACTGATTACAGGCGAGACCGGGACCGGTAAGGAAATCGCAGCCAAAGCGCTCCACCAGGCCAGTCCGCGCTTGAGAATGCCTTTCGTCTCTGTAAATTGCACGGCTTTACCCGAAAACCTGATGGAGGCCGAACTCTTCGGCCATGTCCGCGGAGCGTTTACCGGCGCCATCCAGAATCGGGTGGGCCGGTTTGGGCAGGCCGACGGAGGCACCCTGTTTCTCGATGAAATCGGGGAACTGCCCCTGGAACTCCAGGCGAAACTGCTGCGCGTCCTCCAGGAACGGGAATTCCAACGGCTCGGCAGCTCGGAAACCATCCGCGTGGACGTGCGGATCATTGCCGCGACCAACCGCGACCTCCGGGCGCAACTGGATAACGGCCGTTTTCGCGAGGACTTATATTATCGGCTCAACGTGGTTCCGCTGGAAATGCCGCCCCTTCGCCATCGTCCCGAGGACATTCCGCTCCTGGCGCAACATTTCGTAGAAAAAATCTGCAGCCTGGAAGAGCTCACAACAAAACGGCTCAGCGGCGATGCGCTGGACCGGCTGTGCCGGTTCTCCTGGCCCGGCAATGTCCGCCAGTTGGAAAACGCCATCGAGATGGCGGTGGCGCTGAGCGGCTCCCGAATGCTTCTCACCGCCGGTGATTTTCCGCTTCCGGCCGAAGGCCCCTCGGCAGTCGCAACCCCGCTCATTTCCGTGCCGGACCAGGGATTGGACTTCGAACAAACCGTCGCCTTCATCGAGCGCAGCATTCTCGAGCAGGCGCTTCGCAAGACCGGCGGCAACAAAAAAGCGGCGGCGGAAATGCTGCGCCTCAAGCGCACCACCTTGTCCGCCAAAGTCCGCAGCCTGGAGACCGATGCCGCCTGCAGCTGAGGCGCATCATCGCATATACTCCTTCGCGATGTTGCGTTTGTCGTATCCGTCGAGGACGTGTACCACCCGGATCTTCTTTAGCGAGACGGGCGAAAGCTGTCCGACCGGAATGTAGATAATGGTTCGGCCGGCCCGGGATGCTATCGTCTTGAAGATCGACCGGGGAGGCCGGGCGGCTACATATACCACGAACCGTTGCAGGGAATAGTCCAGAGCCGCCAGCAGGAGGCGTTCCGATTTCGATTCGGCAAACTCATAATCCACGTCCTGCCAAACGTCGTACATGCGGCGCGGCGGTAGACTCATCAGGAATCCGCCGTACTCGGCTCGTCCGATCCCGGGGCCGACCAGGTTGTCGAACGGGAACGTCGAGTAGAACGCCATGTCCGATTCGTTCTGGTTCTCGCCCAGCCAGGTCGTCATGTAGGGGTATCGGTTATCGCGGTCCTCGTCAAAGATCACTACCACGGCGCCGACTTCTCCATGAATCTTCTGAAACTGGCGCACGTAGATGCGTTTTTCGTACCAGTTGCGGATGGTCTCCCGCATGTCGATGCCGTCCAGAATGGAAGTGGTGAACGGCTCGACCTTTACCCGGTCTTCGGAGAGAATGCTCTTGCCCTTCTTCTTCAGAAAGCGTCCGTAGTCCTCGATCACCAGATCTTCCGGGGGATACGAGCAGATGCCTGAGCCGTTCAACTGGCTGGCCCATTCTCCCGGGTGTTTTTCCTTTTTCCGCGGTTTCAGCCCGGCCGGTTTAAGCCGGCGTTTGATGCTCGGCAAGCGCCGGCGGAGGCGGATCCGCCGCGTATCGCGCCACATTTCTTCGCCGGAAATGCGCACCGTCAGCAGGTCCGATTCGACTTTTTGCGGCGGATATTGGCCTGCCGTTTCCCATACGTCCCAGGCGTAGTTGTCGTCGGCGATGCTGCGCGCGGCGACCGTCAGATCGAAGATGCCGGCGGCCAGCGTGTCGCCGGCCAATGCCAGATTGCGCGAATAACGGGCCAGCAAACGCCGCTGCCAATGCGCAATCTGCTCCCCCGTGGCGGCTTCGTAGTTCTTCTCCGCCTGGCGGAAGACCGCCAGTTGGGCGTGCGGGCGGTCAACCAGCGTCTCGTCGGTCATCTCCTTCCGGTACGCTTCGTACCGCCAGGTCAGGAAAGGGTACTCGGTCGCGATTTCGGCCAGCGATTCCGGGTGTGGGTTCAGCAGCTCGACTCCCTCGCGCTGCACCCCAGACGTGGGCGCCGATTGCGGTTCTTCCATCGCGTCCAGCACCGGATCGAGCAGGTTCAGCGATACCACCACGAATACGTTCGCCAGCGGATTCGCGCCTTGCAGCTTCCAGGCAATGCCCGCGGAGTGCCGGGCCAGTTCCTCCGACCGCGGCTGCGGAAACACGCGATAAGCCTCGATATACCGGTTCAGGCCGATGTGCCGGACCGCGAACGAATCCGGATAGTCGTCCCGCAGGTGAGGCTGTTGCCCGGTATCGGGATCGGCGAAAACCACCTCCGCGCCGATTTCGAGAGCCGTGCGAATCGCTTCCGTGAACGGGTCGCCCGGCTCGACCGCGACATAAATTGCCTGGTCTTCGCCCACCGACTCATCCGGATAGAAGATCAGAGAGATCCCCGGCAATCGCTGGACGCCGCGCAGCCACGCATCCTGTAGCGTTACCGGCAGCTCGAGAGCCACGACTTCCGGGCGTTCCCGCAACAGGGCTTTCCGCACTTCGATGGCGAACTCGATCCTTCCCGGCACTACCGGGAAATATGTGAAGCGGCCGCGCGTCAGGCTCCCGGCGTCAGGAATCGGAGGCGCGGTTTCGCCGGGCATACCGCAGGGCCTCCTCCCCCAGAACCTGAACGATCGAAATCTCCAGAGCCTCGGTCTCGTGCGTCCGCTGCGTGGCGAGGCTTTTCAACTTGATGGCGTACCTGGCGACGTTGATGCCGTCGCGAACCGTGTAGCGCTCGTCGGCTGCGTGCGCCATTTGCAGGAAGTCGGTGACGTACGTGAGGATTCGTTCTTCGGCGAATGGGAGGTTCTCCCTCAGGATGTGGAGCTCCTCGTCCCGCTCCGGAAAATCGATAAAGATCTGCGGCTGGAGCCGGGAGTGAATGTACTCGGGCAGCTCGAACGTGGAGGCGTCGTCGTTCATCGTCGCCACCATGCGGAACTGCGGGTGGGCCTTGATTTTGATGCCCGCGACGATCGATTCCACATAGCGGCGATTGTCCAGCAGCGGTGCCAGGCTGGCCCAGCTCTTCTCGCTCATCCGGTTGCCCTCGTCGAGAATCGCGATTCCTCCGCGGATCATGGCCGTGACCAGCGGCGACGCCACGTATCGCAGGCTCCCCTCGCCTTCGAGCACCGGGGTGACCAGCAGGTCCTCCGGGCGGGTGTCGAGCGTGGCCTGCAGAATATAAACCTCGCGCCCCATACGGCGGGCCGCCGCGTACGCCAGTGTGGTTTTGCCGACGCCCGGTTTGCCGAGCAGGCGCGGGCTCATCGGAACGTCCTGCTCGTTCACCACCATCCACGCGGCCAGCAGCTGGCGCATGAGTTCATCCTGTCCGACCCATTGAATCGAAAGCTCATCCGGATGCGCAAGATGAAGCGTCACGCCCTCGATTTCGACCGTCATATGCTGCTCTTTATTATGTCAGTAAGGGAGCGGTGGCGAGGAGCTGTGCGTTTGATGGCCGGGAACTATAGGGTGGCAGCGCGGGTTCTCAGATGTTGCTCATCACGATGCGATGGACCTTGAGGAGCAGGTCGACCTCCTGCCGTGGGAGTTCGAGCGCCGCCGCGATCTTCTCCGGACGCTCGCCGCGGCGATGCAGCCGTAACGCCTGCGCCCGTTTCATGACATTCATTCCCGGTTTGGCAACGCCCGGCGTCAAAGTCAGGGAAGGCTGGCGTTCCAGTTCATCGATCTGAGCGGCCAGGGTGTCGATCCGCTCGCGGAGCACTTGAACGCGCCCCCCGGCATCCTCGCGCGTCAGTTCGAGCATTGCCAGCAGCTTCCCGGCGATGGCGCGGGATTGCCATACCGCGAACAGGGCCAGCACGATGCCCGAAAGGCCGAGAATTGCCGTGGCCGAGAGGAGTATGGTGACGCCTGTCATCGCAAGCTCCGCAAGCGGTCCTGCCGGCTGGCGATCTCCTGTATGCGGACGCCGTAATTGCCGTCCACCACGACCACCTCGCCGCGCGCTATCAGGCAGCGGTTGACCAGCACTTCCACCGGATCGTTCACGCCGCGATTCAGCTCCACGATGGACCCGGTGGTGAGCTTCAGAATATCTTTCATCGGTAGCCGCGTTCTCCCGAAGGAAATGCTCACGGGAAGATCCACCTCCAGCAGGAGATCCATGGTCCGCGAATTGGCGATGGCGGCCGGCGGAGGTTCGCTGTCGACCCGCGCCCGAGCGGTCGTGGGCGATTCGGCCGCCGCCGCGGGCGGAGACAGGATCAACTCGTGCAGTTTGCCGCTGAAGGCTACCAGCAGCGGCGGCAGGGTGGTTTCACCAAAGGCCATGGACACACTGGCCCACTCCGATGGCGATGCCTCGGCCGGGTGCTCGCGGCCCGCGTCGCAGCTGACTTCACGGCCCAGCAGCGCGCCTACCGAGCGCGCCAGCGCGGAGAGCGATTGGCCCAGGATCTCCAGCCAGGTATTGCGAGCCTCGGCGGCCTCGACCGTTTCCAGGCCTGCGGCCTTTAAAGTCAGCGTCCCGGCGTACTCCCAGGTGGCTCGCGGGGCTGAAACCCAGACAATTGCCTCCGCTGACAATTGCAGAGGTTGTTCCCACCAGAGGACCTCGACTTCCGCGCCGCCGGCGGCAACCTGCGCCCAGGTGCCGCTGACCGACTTCCAATTCACGGCCGGCCGCTGGTCGGTCATGGATTCCAATACCTGCGCCAAAGTCTCGGTCCACTGGTCGAGAATGCCGCGCGTGGACTCGTCCCCATCCATTCGGCCGATTCCCGGCGCCTCGCTCATGGGGTGAGGTCCCCCTTCGAGGTCGGCCACTGCGCGATCAGGTGGCTCCGCAACCGCAGAATTGCCTGCGACTTCAACTGCGAGATGCGCGACTCGTGCAAATGGACGATCTGCGCGATTTCCCGCAGCGTCAGCTCCTTTTCGTAGTAGAGGCTCAATACCGTCTGTTCAATTACCGGGATCTCGCCGATGTGCCTGGCCAGCAGCCGCTCCAGTTCCGAACGCTCCAATAAAGTCGATGGAAGATTGTCGGCGGCATCCGGGATATAGTGCAGAAGATCCTTGCCTTGATCGTGACCGGCCGATTCCAGGCTGGCGATGTTCAGGCCGCGGATCTCCACCAGCCATTCGTGGTACTCCTCGAGCGAGACCTGCAACTGTTCGGCGATTTCTTCTTCCGTTGGAGAACGCTTCAGGCGCTGTTCGGCGGCCGCGATGGCGGCTTCAATCTGCTTGGAGCGGCGGCGCTTCTGCCGCGGCGCCCAATCCAGCCCGCGGAGGCTGTCCAGGATGGCGCCGCGAATCTTGTACTCCGCGTAGGTCTTCAGCTTGACGTTGTGGCTGGGATCGAAGTTATCGATTGCCGAGATCAGGCCGAGCACGCCGGTCGAGACCAGGTCTTCCAGGCTGATATTGTCCGGCAACCGTTCCTGGATTCGCCGGGCAATCAGACGCACCTGGGGCAGGTGCTCCAGAATGAGCCGCTCCCGATCGATATCCTTGATCGCTTCCGATGCCGCATACGAGTACATAGCTTTCGCCATCGATTGACCCTGGTCAGCCCAGCCGCGCAATCTCTCCGCTCCGCCCGCGCGCGGACGAAGGGTTCAGGATCCGCTCAATCAGGCCGTCGCGGGTGGCGGCCTCGAGGTCCTCCGGCACCCGCTGGCCGCCGGAGAAGAAAGAGAGCGGTTTCCCGCTGCGGACCGCCTCATTGAAGATCGACCCGAAGGTCGCGGTCTCGTCCAAACGTGTGAACAGCAGGCGATGCGGCCGGAAAATCTCGAAGGACTCTACCACGCGCGTCAAATCGGCGGTCTTCATCGAAGCCGGCACCACCAGTTGCGTGTCGATGTCGCTCCGTGTCGCCAGAAAGTGCGCCAGGTCCTGGCTGACGTCCAGATCCTCCGCGGCAAGCCCCGGAGTGTCGATGAAAATCAGTTCCTTGCCGCGATTCTCTTCAATTGCCTGTGCCAGCGATACGACCGTCTCCAGGACCTGCACCGCTACGCCCAGAATGGCCGCGAAAGACCTCAGTTGCTCGGCCGCGGCGATGCGGTACGTATCCATCGAGAGGAGCAGGACGGGACGCCGGCTGGCCAATCCGTAACTCACCGCCAGTTTGACCAGAGTGGTCGTCTTCCCCCCTCCCGGAGGCCCGACCAGGGCTACCACCCGCGGCTTGGCCTCTCCCCGCCCCAACCCGGGTTCGACCTGGAATCTGGCCGCAAGCTCCTCGGCCAGAAAATCTTCCACGCGTGGGATTGCGGGAGCCCGCGACGGCGCTTCCGACGGCCGCGAGAACAACGTGACGCGGGAAGAGCTTCGCGCGAGCTGTGCCGCGCGCGCTTCAGCCGCCTGGGCCACTTCGCGCGCGAATTCGGGCGTTATATCGCTGGCCGTGAGCGTCGCGTACGCGTCCAGCAGCGCGGCCGAGGCGCCATGCCAGTTGGTTGGCGTAAATGCCGTCCTGGTCAGAGCTTGCCGCATTCCTTCCAGCTCCTTTTTGAGCTGCGCCACTTCCGACGACAAGCGGTCGTTGACGGGCGCGTCCGACCCCGGGGGATCTTCACGCGGCGTCTCGCACGCGAAGACCACCTCATATTCGCCGAGATGGCGCGATTCCGGCGGCGCCTTGCGGCTGTCGACCAGCACCGCGTCCGACCCCATCTCCTGGCGTGCCATGGCCATTGCGGATTCGGGCGAGCGCGAAAAATAGGATTTGATCTTCATCGGCGTATCACTTCGCCCGTGCCCCACTCGACATCACGGATAACTATCGGCTGAAGCCCCCCCGGCCGATAGACCGCTCACTGAATATTCCCCAGCGATTGCACCCGCATTCCCGCCGGCACCTCGTTGTGTCCGATAAAAAACAGGTTGGGAAGAGACGGCTCGACGATCTGCCGCAGGAAGTAGCGCGCTCCCGAGGACGTGATGGCTGCCACCGCCGTTTCCGGCTGGACCACTCGCGCCGCGATGCGATTGAGGATGTCGCGTATGTTCTGCGGCGAGAGCGCCAGGTGGCTGCTCTGCTCCCCGTGCTCGGCGGCGGCTTCCACCATCTGCTCCAGGGCGGGATCGACGAACCAGGCCATCAGGTCGCCGGCGCGGTTGAGGTACGGTTTCACCACCGTTCGGCGGATCACCTGCCTCACATACTCCGTCAGCAGAATCGGGTTGCGGGTGGTGCCGGCCACCTCGCCCAACGCTTCCAGAATCGTCACCGCGTCGCGGATCGATACCCGTTCCCGCAGCAGATTCTGCAGCACTTTCTGCACTACCGCCAAGGGCAGGACCTTCGGAACCAAATCTTCCACCACTTTGGGGTTTTCCACCGCTACCCGGTCCAGCAGCCGCTTGGCGTCCTGCCGCGAGAACAATTCATACGCGTAACGCCGCACCAGCTCCGAAAGATGCGTGCCCAATACACTGATGGCATCGACCACGGTGTACCCCGAATTCCGCGCGCGATCGGTGCGATCCACCGGAATCCAGACGGCGCTCATGCCGAAAGCCGGCTCGCGCGTGGCTTGCCCTTCCAGCTTGGGAGCCCCCTCCCCCGCGGGGATTGCCAGTTCGCAGCCTTGCGGCAACTCGTAGCGGGCGATCTCGATGCCCTTCAGGGAGATGACGTACTCGCGGCTGCGGAGCGACAAATTGTCGGTAACCCGCACCGGAGGCAGCAGATAACCGAGATCGCCGGCCAGTTGCTTCCGGATCGCGGCGATGCGGCGCAGCAGCGGTGATTCCGCCGCCCCCTCGACCAGGCTCACCAGACCCAGCCCGACTTCGATCGCCAGCGGTTCCACCCGCATCAGAGCTTCCAGGTTCTCCTTGGTTGGAGCAGGTTTTGCCTCGGCCGGAGCCGCAATCCCCGCCGTCTCTTTCTTCCGCATCCTCCACCCGATCGAACCGGCGCCCCCGCCCATCAGCAGAAACGGCAGCTTGGGAATTCCGGGCAGGAGCGCGAGCGCCAGAAGCACTCCGCCGGCCAGCATCAAAGGCTGCGAGTTTCCGAAGATCTGCCGGTGGAATTCGACCCCGAGGCGGGCGTCGGAGCTGGCGCGGGTGACAATCAAACCGCCGGAAATCGAGATCATCAGCGCCGGAATCACCGTTACCAGGCCGTCGCCGATCGTCAGCACGGTGTAGGTCTCGAGCGCTTTCCGGAAATCCATGCCGTGCTGCAGCACGCCGATGAGGAAGCCGGCCACGATATTGATGCCCGTGATGAGAATGCTGGCAATGGCGTCGCGCTGGGTGAAGCGCGACGCTCCGTCCATGGCGCCGTAGAATTCCGCCTCCGTGGCCAGGGCTTTGCGCCGCCGCTTGGCTTCCGCTTCGTCGATAAGCCCGGCGTTGAGGTCGGAATCGATGGACATCTGTTTCCCGGGCAGGGCGTCCAGGGTGAATCGCGCCGTGACCTCGGAGATGCGCACCGCGCCGTGATTGATCACGACATACTGAATCGCGATCAGGACCAGGAAAATCACCGCGCCGATGATATAGTTGCCCCCCACCACAAAGCTGCCGAACGCCCCGATGACCTCGCCGGCCGCCGTGGTCCCGGTGTTTCCGTTCAGCAGAATCAGGCGCGAAGAGGAGATGTTGAGTGCCAGCCGGAAGAGCGTCAGCAGCAGCAGGGTCGTGGGAAAAGATGTGAATTCCACCGGCCGTATCAGGTACAGCGAGACCATGAGAACGGTGGTGGAGGCGAGAATATCGCCGACGATCAGCAGGTCCAGGATGAATCGCGGAAGCGGCGTGATCAGCGCGATGACAATACCCAGCACCGCCAAAGGAACCGCCATTTCCCGCAGCAGGTCGAGCGGGAGCGCCCGCATCCACGCCGGTCCGGCGATTGCGGCCGGGCGGCCGGGAGCCGGAATGGCTTTCGCAGGTGTCATCGGCAGGCCTTTCGCGGCGGTATGGCTGGCATGATCATCCCGGCAGTCTTCCGTTCATCAACTTGAAGATGTAGGCGAGAATCTCGGCCACGGCGCGGTACAAATGGGCCGGAATCTCCTGGCCGACCTCGACGGTCTTGTACAATGCCTGTGCCAGCGGCGCGTTCTCCACGATCGGCACCTGGTTTTCGATGGCGATCTGCCGGATGCGCTGGGCGAGATAGTTCTTCCCTTTGGCCACCACCTTCGGGGCCGCCATGTCTTCCGTGTTGTAGCGGATCGCCACCGCGAAGTGCGTGGGATTGACCACCACCGCGGTCGCCTTCGGAACTTCTTTCATCATCCGCCGCCGCGCATGATCCCGCTGGATGCGGCGGATACGCCCCTTGATTTGCGGATTCCCTTCCGTGTCTTTCATCTCCTCGCGGATCTCCTGCTTGCTCATGCGGAGATCGCTGCGGTAGCGGCGGAGCTGCCGGTACAGGTCGGCCGACCCGAATACCAGGAAGACGGCCCCGGCCTTCCAAAACAAATCCATCAGCGACGAGGCGATGAGTCCAAAGCCGCTCTCCACGCTCTGCAGGGGAAGCGTCAGGAAGCTCTCGATCTTGTCGCGCGCCACGACGTATACCGCCCAGACAAACAGGGGGAGCAGAACGGCGGCTTGTATCAAGTTGGGCAGATTCTGACGCGGCAGCTCCTTCAGCTTGGCGATCGGGCTGAGACGCGAGGGATCGGGCGCCAGCCTCTTCAGGCTCAACCCGAAGCGCGTGGTCAGCAGGCGGACCATCACCGTCGCCGACGCTACGGTCATGCCGCCTAGCGCCAGCGGCAGGAAATGGCGCCATGCCAGCTGCCAGGCGGCGCGTGTCAGATCGGTGGCCGTCCAGTTCTGCTGGAATGCCCCCGCCAGCACCGTGCGCGCGGTCACTTGAAAATCGGCGAACCAGCGCCCGGCGCCGAGCGACAAGACCGCCAGGAAGATCAGGAACTGCAGCGCCGACACAAACTCTTTCGCCGAAGGAAACTGCCCTTCGTGGCGCGCCTTTTCCAGCCGCCGCTGCGTGGGCTGTTCGGTTTTTCCCTGGTCGGCCATGTCCCGTCATCGCTTCGGCGTCACATCCCCAGAACGCGCCTCGCCGTGGACCAGGCGTGGCCGCTCAGTTCCCACAGAAGCCGCGGCAGGAGCGGCGCGATCCAGATCAATACCAGCAGCGCGACCAGCATCTTGGCCGGAAACGACAAGGAGATCAGCTGCAGCTGCGCGTTCAGCCGGCCCATCAGTGCCATGGCCACGTCGACCAATATGAGCAGCGCCACTACGGGCAGCGCCAGGCGCATCCCAACCGCGAACAGATCGGCCCACAGATGGATCACCGGGATGGCCGAGGCGGCCGTAAAGCCGTAAACGCCCGCGGGCACCCGGTCGAGGCTCTCCGCGAAAAGCCGTAGTACTTCGCGATCCAGGCCCATGACGAAGAAAAGCAGACCGCCTACAAGTTGCGCCACCACCACCAGGATGCCCGCGTCCGCCTGCGTCGCCGGATCCACCGTCGACGCGTACCCGTACCCCGCCGGCAACCCCAGGACCTGGGCCGACAGCGTGAAGGCTTCCACCACCACCGCCACCGAGACGCCGATGGCCACTCCTGTGGCGGCTTCCGCCGCGATCCACAGCGTCACTGTCCCGGGCGTCGGATGCAGGCTTGCGATGTCGGGCCAGCGAGACGACAAAGCCAACGTGAAACCCAGAGCAAGCGCCACCCGGGGGACTGCCGGCGTGCCGTTCAGCCCTGGCAGGGGGACGAATGTGAGCGCTCCCGCGACCCTGGTGAGCACCAGCAGAAATGCCCATAGCGTGCCGGGCGAAAGCGTCAGACTAGCGGGCATAGCGGCCCAGGTCGCCCAGCAACGAGACGGTGTACGCCATGCTCTTCTGCAACATCCATGGCATGAGGATCAGCAGTCCGCACAGGAACGCCAGCAATCGCGGGATCGTGCTGAAGGCGTTGTCCTGCATCGAGGTGGCGATTTGCACCAGGCTGACCACGATGGCCGCGGCAAATCCGATCGCCAGCAGCGGGGCCGAAAGCCAGAAGGCCGTCATGATGGTCTGCCGCATGATTGTAACCACGCTTTCCGGTGTCATTGTCAAAACCTCATTGATAGAAGCTCTTCATCAGCGATGCCACCACCAGGTTCCACCCGTCCACCAGCACGAACAGCAGAATCTTGAATGGAGCCGAAACCATGACAGGCGGCAATTGCACCATCCCCACCGAGAGCGTCACCGATGCCACCACCAGGTCGATCACCAGGAAAGGAAGGAAGAGCACCGCGCCGATCTGGAACCCGGTCTTCAGCTCGGAAAGGATATAGGCGGGAATCAGCACCTTGAGATCCAGATCGGCCGGCCGGTGCGGAGGCGGCTGGTGCGCCAGTTCGACAAACAGGCGTATGTCCTTGTCGCGCGCGAAACGCACCAGAAACTCGCGCAGCGGTTTCGTGCCTTGCTCCATGGCCTGGGAAGCATCCAGATGTCCGGCTTCGAGCGGCTCCCACCCCTGGTGGTACATATCGGCGGCGACCGGCTGCATCACCAGGATCGTCAGAAACAGCGCCAAACCGACCAGGACCTGATTCGAGGGCGCCGTCTGCGTGCCCAGCGCCTGCCGCAGGAAGTGCAATACGATCGTGATCCGCAGGAAGGGCGTGACGCACATCACCGCCGCCGGAAGCAGCGTCATCAGCGTCAGCAGGAGCAGGATCTGCATGGGCACGCTGAGGGTCGTGCCGTTCTTTCCCACGTTCACGCCCAGCGTCGAGAGCGGATCGCCCGCCCTGGCGGCAGCCGCCACCGCGAGGCACGCAAGCAGCCGGCGGAGGAACCTCATCGCTGCGCCTCCCGCGCGGCAGCCGCATCGAGCCACAGCCGGCGCCTGATCCTAAACCAGATCGAAACCACCACCGCCGGCGCTGCTTGTCCGATCAATTCCATGCCACCTTCCTCAGTCGTCGCGGAAGTCGGTGATGCGCACCCCCAAGGTGTTCTCAATGACCACCACTTCACCGGAACCGCATAAAACGCCGCCGATATAGATATCGATGTTCTCGCCCGCCGACCGGGTCGTGCTGATCACGCTTCCCTGGTCGAGATGCAAAACGTCCTGCGTGGTCATCACCAGCCGGTCGAGCTCGATCTCGATATCCACCGGGACTTCGCCCAGCGGCGCGATTTCATCCAGAGGATTCATCGGCAGATTAGTGGATAAGGTTGATAGTGTCCTGACTTAATGTGTCCGCGGTGGTGACGACATGGGCATTGGCTTCGTATCCACGTTGGTAAACGATCAGGTTCGTAAACTCGGTGGCGATGTCGACGGTGGAGGCCTCGACCGAGCCGCCTTCGATGGTTCCGCGGCCTCCGGTGCCCGGAACTCCCACCGATGGCGTCGCCGTCAGTTCGCTCAACTGGTAGTTGTTGTTGCCCATCGCAATCAACGTGCTCGGGTTGCGGATCGATGCCAGCGCCACCTGCCCGACCACCACCTGAGTTCCATCGGTGTATTCCGCCAGGATCTGGCCGCCGTTGGAAAGCCCCACGTGATCCAGTTCCGCGGCCGCCGAGCCGTTCTGGCTGCTGGCGGACGGCTGCGAGGGCTGGCCGAATTGCGTAATGTCACCGGAACCGGAGCTGCTGTAGAGGTTCCAGGTGATGTTCAGGTCGTTGGCTCCGTCGCTCAGTCCCGGTACGGAGATGCTGATCGGGCTGCCCGCTGCCGGATCGATGAGCTGGCCGTCGGCATTGAACGTCAAGGTGCCGCTGGCGCCGGTATCGAACGGAGTTCCGGCCGTTCCCCCGCTGACGTCTTCCCCCGGGATGGTGACGTCATAACTCCATGTATTGGCGCCGGTCTTCTGGAAATTGATGGTCAGTACATGCGAACTGCCCAGGCTGTCGTAGACCTTGACCGTATCCGTGAATGCCGACGTGGAATCCGCCGTGGCGTTGGAGTTCAGGTTCAAGCTGGCCGACATGGTGGTCGTGGCGATGGGCGGCTTCAGCGACCCTACGGGGACCACGATATTCCCCAGCGGCCCGTTGGTGTCCACCGCGCCCGTGGTCGGGTCGAGCGTGGTCCATCCCTGCACGTAATCACCCGTGTCGGTCATGAGGTTGCCCGAACTGTCGGCTTGAAAATTGCCGGCGCGCGTGTACAAGGTGTTTCCCGAGGGATCATTGACCACGAAGAAACCGTCGCCTTGAATGGCGGCATCCAGTACCCCGCTGGATGTCTGGATGGCGCCCTGCGTAAACTCCCGGACCGTGAGCGGGGTTCCGGTGCCGAACCCCACCTGGGTGTCGCCAAGTCCGGCGCCTAAAGATTGTGTCACCAGGTCGCGGAACTCCACTTCGCTGGTTTTGAAACCGGGCGTATTCATGTTGGCCAGGTTGTTGCCGACGACGTCGATGGCTGTCGAAGTGGCGCTGAGCGCCGATAGTGCGGTTGAAAAAGAAGTGAACATCCATGTCTCCGTTTACGATTGGGGTGTTGACGATTGGCTCGGCGACGTGTAGGCCGCCGTAATGGTATCCAGGTCCTGGCGGATCGCGGATATGTCCTGACCGCTGTCGATCGATTGCTCCAATTGCTGGAACTGGGCCAGCTGCGTAACGAATGTCGTGCTGTCGGTGGGGTTCATCGGGTCCTGGTTTTGCAGTTGCGCCACCAGCAGTTGCAGGAACATGGTCTCATTCACCGGAGCCGTGGCCGACGCGCCCGATGACGATGCCGAACTCCCGGAGGTGGGCGTGGTTGATGCGTAGGGAATGGGTGCGATCATGGAATCGTCTCCTAATTGCCTTCCGAAACGTTGGCCACTTCGCTGGCGATCATCTGGTTGATCATCGACTGCGGGTAGCCGTGGGTATAGAACGAGGCCACCAACCCCGGATTGATCAATGCGCCGTTCGGCAGCTGCACCATTTCGTTGGGCTGATCCTGCACGAAGCGGCCGCCGCTCGAAACGGCGTTCATGCTCACCACCTTTCCGCCCACCATGCTGGCTACGGTCGCGGCGGTCTGTGGCGTGGCGAAGTAGTAGGGGTTGTAGGTATAGGTTCCCG
>Ga0335078_10002741_pt1 | contig 26570 bp, 22 predicted proteins | sample Lox_Sample_32_FD_206711 | JGI IMG/M metagenome (GOLD analysis project Ga0335078, IMG submission 206711) | Soil microbial communities from Loxahatchee National Wildlife Refuge, Florida, United States - Lox_Sample_3.2 | ecosystem: Environmental > Terrestrial > Soil > Wetlands | place: USA... | reverse complement strand
GTCACCGGTCCGTCGGTTTGTGACACGAGCCCTCCGGCGCGCTTCGTGGTTCGGCCACGAGCCGAATCGATGATCACTGTTGACCGTATCCACACCGCTGACGTCACTCGGTGCCTCGGATACCTGGGGCCCAATGATCCCAACCGCGCACTAACGAGTCAATAGGCTCTTATTGCGAGCGGCCTCGGAGACGCTTCATCCCAGGCGACTCGCACACCCCGACCCCTCGATGATCCAACGCGGCGGGAGCCAAACGTGCCTATTCGGCGAGCATCTGGCCGATGGTGTCACGCAGGATGTCGCCCAGGCTCTGGTCGGGCGTGTCCTCGAAGGCGTCTCCGGCCATGAAGAGCACGGAGAACACCGCCCCGAACGAGGCGGCCATCTTGACGCGGTCCTGCAATGAGATCGTAGTGTCGCCCAGAATCTGGCGGAACCGCTCTTGCATGTCGACGTGCTCGGCGTCGTGATCCTGGCGGTGCAGGCGTTCCAGCGCAGCCTGATTGCGCTCGTGCATGAGGAAGAGCTTGCGCTGCGAGAGCATCTGGTCAAGCACCGCCGTGATCAACGACTGCCACGATGCGAGACTGACCTTGCCGTGCACGAGCTCCTCGAGCTTGTCGCGCCCGACCTGATGGATGCGCATGTGCAGCGCCATCAGGATGTCGTCCTTCGAGGCGAAGTGGTAATAGAGAGCGGCCTTGGTGAAGCCGAGCCGCTCGGCGATCTCCCGCAGCGACGTCCGGTCGAAGCCCTTCTCGGTGAAGAGGTCCAGCGCTACGTCCAGGATGCGCTCCCGGGTGGAGGCAGCTTCGGCGTGCTCGGCTGGCTCGAAGGCGTCGCCGGGGTCAGTTGCGGCCGAGTCGGGACCTGCGCCAGGTCGCTTCGTCTCGATCTCGGTCATTGGCCTCACCTGCTCCGCTGCCCTACCCCTGAGTTTACTTGACAACCGGTAAATTCGTTGCTTACCATACGGCTAGTAGGTGACTCTACCAGTCGACCGGTTAGGACGGGTCCAATGGGGAACGACCTGGTGATCGAGGCCGAGGGCCTGATCAAGCGCTACGGCGAGACGCAGGCCCTGGCGGGCGTGGACTTCTCGGTTCCCGCCGGCACCATCCTGGGCCTGCTCGGCCCCAACGGGGCCGGCAAGACCACGGCGGTGCGGATCCTCACGACCCTGGCGCGACCCGACGGCGGGTCGGCCACGGTCGCCGGCATCGACGTCCTGCGCCACCCGGCCGAGGTCCGACGCCACATCGGCGTCGCCGCCCAGGACGCCACCCTGGATCCCCTTCTCACGGGGCGCCAGAACCTCGTGCTGGTCGGGGAGCTGAGCGGCATGCCCGGGCGCACCCCCCGAGGGCGCGCCACCGAGCTGCTCGCCCAGTTCGAGCTGACCGAGGCGGCCGACCGGGTGGTGAAGGGGTACTCCGGGGGCATGCGCCGCCGGCTGGACCTGGCCGCCAGCATGATGACCCGGCCGCCGGTGCTCTTCCTCGACGAGCCCACGACGGGCCTCGACCCCACCAGCCGCCAGCGGGTGTGGGACGCCATCCGCGAGCTCCTCGACGAGGGGGTCACCGTCCTGCTCACCACGCAGTACCTGGAGGAGGCCGACGCCCTGGCCAACAGGATCGTCGTCGTCGACCACGGCAGGGTGATCGCCGACGGCACGCCCCGGGAGCTCAAGGAGGCGAGCCGCAGTGCCCGGCTCGAGGTGACGCTCGCCGTCGGCGATCCGGGTGCCGTGGCCGCCATCGAGACCCTCGTCTCGGGGCGCGTCCACGTGAGCGAGGACGGCCGGCACCTGAGCGCCGGCGTCGACAGCGTTCCCGGGCTGGCCACGACCGTGGTCCGCGCCCTGGACAGCGCCGGCGTGCTCGTCGACAACGTCGAGGTCCGCCAGCCCTCCCTCGACGACGTCTTCTTCTCCCTGACGGGGGGGCACCTCCCCGACGACGACGCCACCGGGGAACCCGACCCGGCCGCCGAGCGGTGGCAGGAACTCGAAGGAGCACGGCCATGACGACCACTCTGCTGGAGCGCCGGCCCGCCACCCGGAGCGCAGCGGCGCCGGGTGCCCTGGCGGAGCCGATCCGCAACATCTGGTCCATGACGCGCCGGAACCTGGTGCACATCTCGAGGGAGCCCATGCAGCTCTCCGACGTCACCATCCAGCCGGTGCTGTTCACGGTGCTGTTCATCTACATCTTCGGCGGGGGGATCCCCATCCCGAACGGGAGCTACAAGGACTTCGTCCTGGCCGGGCTGCTCGCCCTGAACCTCGTCACCTCCACCATGGGCACCGCCGTCGGGCTCAGCACCGACCTGCACGAGGGCATGATCGACCGGTTCCGGGCGCTGCCCATGTGGCGGGCCTCGGTCCTGGTCGGCCGGTCCCTCGCCGACCTGATGACCTCGTGCCTGTGCGCCCTCATCGTGGCCCTGACCGGCCTGGCCGTCGGATGGCGGCCCGGGGCCAACGTGCTCTCGGTCGTCGCGGGCTTCGCCGTGGTGTTGCTCTTCGCCTACTCCCTGAGCTGGATCGCGGCCTGCGTCGGGCTGAACAGCAGGAGCCCGGAGTCGGCGGCCTCGTTCGGCTTCATCGTGCTCTTCCCGCTCGCCTTCGTGTCGAACGCCATGGTTCCCACCCAGCACATGCCCGGCTGGCTCCAGGCCGTGGCCGACTGGAACCCGGTCAGCGCCGTCACCGCCGGCGCTCGGCACCTGTTCGGGAACCCCAATCCCTCGGCCGCCATCCAGGCATGGCCGATGCAGCACCCGGTGGTGGCATCCCTGCTGTGGTCGGTGGTCATCCTCGCCGTCGCCGCCCCGCTGGCGTCGCACTTCTTCAAGCAACGCACGACCGAGTAGGCCCGGGCGGCGGCGCGGCATCGTGATTGCCGGGCCCGCCCCGTTCGTCTAGACCGTGCCCATGCGGGGGTCCGGACGGCGCGGTCGAGCGGGGCCGCTGCGACGCACCGTCATCGTCCTGGCCGTGCTGCTGGTCGCCCCGGTGCTCTCGGGGTTCGGCGCCACGGCGGCCGGGGCGGGGACCGGCCTCGCCATCGCCGTGAGCGGGAACCACTTCGTCAACGGTGCCGGCCAGACCGTCAGGCTGCTCGGCGTGAACGCCCCGAGCACGGAGTACGCCTGCGAGCAGGGTTGGGGCTACGCCCAGCAGCCCCTGACCACGGCCACCGCACGCGCCATCGCCGCCTGGCATGCCGATGCCGTGCGCGTCCCGCTGAACGAGGACTGCTGGCTCGGTCTCAACGGGCAGCCGTCCTACGGCACCCAGGCCGGCTACCAGCAGGCCATCGAATCGTGGGTGTCGGACCTGCACTCGGCGGGGCTGTACGTCATCCTCGATCTCCACTGGTCGGCGCCGGGGACCCTCGACGCCGACGGGCAGCGGCCCATGCCTGACGATCATGCCGCCGCCTTCTGGACGTCGGTAGCGACCGCCTTCAAGAACGACCCCGCCATCGTCTTCGACGCCTTCAACGAGCCGTACTCCCCGGCCGCCGACGGCGACTCCGGCCTCGCCGTGAGCTGGTCCTGCTGGCGCAACGGCGGGTGCCCGGTGCCGGTGGCGGCGGACGGCACCCGGCCGGACGACGGCGACACCTACGTCGCCGTGGGCATGCAGGCACTCGTCACGGCCATCCGCGCCACGGGAGCCTCCCAGCCGATCCTCCTCGGCGGGCTCAGCTACGCCAACGACCTGAGCGGCTGGCTGTCCAACGAGCCCACGGACCCGGACCATCAGCTGGCGGCGTCGTTCCACAACTACTACGGCGAGGCCTGCGACACCACCTCGTGCTGGGGGACCACGATCGCCGGCGTGGCCGCCCACGTGCCGGTGGTGACCGGCGAATTCGACCAGGGATACGACTGCGCCAGCCCTCCGTCGGGACCCGCCGGCCTGACCACCTTCGACACCACCTACATGCGATGGGCCGACGCCACGGGGGTGAGCTACCTGGCTTGGGGTTGGTGGGTGCTGGGCAACACCTCGAGCCCGTGCAGCTCCCTCGGCGGCGGCTCCGACAACTACGCGCTCATCTCCGAATACACCGGCACGGCCGTGGCGCCCGACGGCCTGAACCTCTTCCAGCACCTGGCCTCCCTGTCCACGGCGACGGGCCTGGCCGTCGTCACCTCATCGCTGCCCGCCGGTTCGCCCAAGGTCCGGTACAGCGCCCGGCTCCTGTCCAACGGGGGATCGTCCCGGCAGAAGTGGTCGGTCGTGTCGGGGCACCTGCCCACCGGCCTCCATCTCCACGGCGCGTCCGGGTCGATCTCGGGACGGCCCCGCACGAGCGGGACCTTCCCCTTCACCGTCGAGGTCCGGGTCAAGGTCAAGGTGCAGCACCTGCCCGCCACGTGGAACACCGCCACCAGGGCGCTGTCGATCACCATCTCCTGATCCCCGTCCGGCGCCGTCTGCGGGGAGGGGCCGTGGCCGGATCCCTATAAATCCGACTTGATTGGTCACCTTTCCCGGCCTATTCTGACGCCATGCCACGCAGTTGGCTCCCGGCGCTCCCGCGGCGGGATTGGTGCGCACGCTCCCGTGCTCCGGCTCGAAGCCCGCAGCCACCCGTCTCTGTTCCGATGACGATGCGCCTGCATCCACACGGCCCAGACACACGATGACCACCGAGTTGGCCTCGTGGGGCACCTTCGACGTGAACGATCCCTTTCCGTTGTTCGCCCAGGTCCGCGAGTTGGGCGCGGTGCACCGGGTGACGCTGGCCGACGGACACGACGCCTGGCTCGTGGTGGGCTACGAGGAGGCGATGGTCGCTCTCAACGACCAGCGGCTGTCCAAGAACATGCACGCCGCGTTGGCGAAGGGGTCGGGGGTCGTGGCCGAGGGGCTGCCGGGACCCGAATTCGCCCGCCACATGCTCACGGTGGATCCACCGGACCACACCCGCCTCCGCAGGCTCGTCTCGGCGGCGTTCTCCCCGAGCCGGGTCGACGCCATGGCCCCCCGGATCCAGACGATCATCGACGACCTTCTCGACGACATCGCCGGATCCGGTCCAGTGGCCCGGGTCGACCTGGTCGCACGCTTCGCCTTCCCGTTGCCCTTCACCGTCATCTGCGAGCTGCTGGGCGTGGCCGTGCCGGAGCGTGCCGAGCTCGGCCGCCAGTTCACCAAGCTCCTCGTGCCCACGACCACCGCCGCCGAGTTCGCCGAGGCCAAAGTGGCATCGGACGCCGTGGTGGCGATGCTCAGGGCACTGGTCGCAGGCAAGGAGGCGGCACCGGGCGACGACCTCACCAGTGCGCTCATCAGCGCGCGCGATGGCGAGGAGCGGCTCACGAACCAGGAGTTGCTCTCGACGATCTTCCAGCTGATGGTGGCGGGCCACGACACGACGGCCAGCCTCATCGGCAACAGCGTCGTGGCCCTGCTGCGCAGCCCCGACCAGCTCTCGAAGCTCCGACGCGACCCGGGCAAGATCCCGGCGGCCATCGAGGAATTCCTCCGCTACGACGCGCCGGTGCCCCACTCGACGTTCCGGTACACCGTGGAGCCGGTGACCATGGCCGGCGTCACCATCCCCGACGGGGCACAGGTCATCATCTGCCTGGCTGCGGCGAACCGCGACGCCAAGCGGTACGTGGACCCAGAATCGCTCGAGGTCGAGCGCAGCGTCGGCCGGCACTTGGCCTTCGGTCACGGCATCCACCACTGCCTCGGCGCCCGCCTCGCACGCCTGGAGGGCCAGCTCGCCCTCGAATCCCTGCTCGGACGGTTCCCCGACCTCGCGCTGGCCGTCCCGCCCGACACCCTCCACTGGGATCACGGGGACGGGCTCGTGCTGCGTGGCCTCTCAGAGCTCCCGGTCGTCCCCGGCCGGGGTCTTCCCCGGGCGGGCGGGTCTTCGGGTGCGTGACGCCGTGCACGAGGCCGCCGCCCGTCCTCAGGAGCAGTGGCACGGTGTCGACGAGGGCTGGGGGCGGCAGGCCGCGGTGTTCGCCTCGCTCCACGAGCCCACGAACTGCCGGGAATACGTCACGATGCACCACCACCTTGGGATCAGTGCGGGCGACCGGTTGCTCGACATGGCCTGCGGTGCCGGGTTGGCCCTCGAGCTGGCAGGGCTGCGCGGTGCGCGCTGCGCCGGCATCGATGCGTCGGATCGGCTGGTCGCGGTGGCCAGGGACCGAAGCCCGGACGCCGACATCCGCGTCGGCGACATGAACGCCCTGCCCTGGGACGAGGGGTCCTTCGACGTCGTCACCAGCTTCCGGGGGATCTGGGGCACCACGCCCCGAGCCGTCGCCGAGGCGTACCGCGTCCTCGCACCGGGCGGCCGGGTGGGCATCACGGTCTGGGGGCACATCAAGGCGTCGCCGGGCGCCTGGGCGTTCGCGCCGTTCTCGCTGGCCGCCGAGGAGAAGGTCCAGAACCAGGCGTCCATGGTGGCGCTCGGCCGCCCCGGCGCCGGTGAGGCGCTCCTCACGGAGGTGGGCTTCACCGACGTGGAGCGCATCCGCGTCCCGTTCGTCCTGGAGTTCGCCGACCCCGAGACCTACGCCCGCGCCCTTGCTGCCACCGGCCCGGCCTTCGAGGCGATCCAGGCGGTCGGGGAGAAGACGTTCCTGGCCTCGGCGGAGGACCTCGGACGCACGCAGATGCGCCAGGGACTGCCGCTGCGGGCCCCCATCGATCTCGTCGGCTACCTCGCCACCAAACCGGAGGCGTCCCCCCGGGACGAGGAGGACACGGAGGGGAGCGGTCCTCTCGAGCCCATCGGCTTCCTCTCCGCCCCGGCGCCGGCGCCCGCCGTCCGGCGCCTGTTCGACGAAGACCTGGAGGGTCAAGGCTACGTGAGCAACGTCTCGCGCCTGTGGGCCCACCTTCCCTCGGCGCTGCACGGGCTCTCCGAGCTCATGGGCCAGGCCACCCGTGCGGGAGCGCTGTCCTTCGCACAGCGGGCGGTGCTGGTGACGGCGGCCGCCTCGGCGCTGGGCGACTCGTACTGCTCGTTGGCGTGGGGCCAGAAGCTCGCCGACGCCACGAGCCCCGACGCCGCAGCCGCCGTCATCGGAGGCGCAGAGGAGGGTCTCGGGCGCACCGAGCAGGCGCTGGCGCACTGGGCGCGCCTAGTGGCCCGGGAACCGAACGCGATCTCAGCCGGCGACGTGCAGGCGCTGCGAGACGTGGGGTTCGACGATTCCCAGATCTTCGCCATCACGGTCTACGTGGCGCTCCGCCTGGCGTTCTCCACGACCAACGATGCTCTGGGAGCGGCCCCGGACCGTGAGCTTCGGGAGACCGTTCCCGGCGCGGTGCGCAGCGCGGTGTCCTACGGACGCGGCGTGGACGCTCCGGACGATGGCAGGAAGCCGGGCAGGTCCCGGCAGGACAATCAAGGGAGATGAGCACATGACCACCACCGACACTCCAGTCGACAACGGCGTCAACGTCGAGGCGCTGCTGGGCGCCCGGACGGCCCTGACCGGTGCGCCCGAGGCAGCGCAGTTCCAGTGGCGGGCAAGCTGCGAATGGCAGAACGGCACACACAGCAGGTCGACCGTGGAGGGCTTCTTCGGTCTGGGGGAGGAGCAGCGTCACCGGACGCGACACTCTTTCGACGCGGACCATCCCGAGATCTTCGCCTCCCAGGACAACGGGGTCACGCCGGTCGAGTACGTCCTGGTCGCCCTGGCGAGCTGCCTTACCGCCGGCGTCGCCGCCGTGGCGCAGAACCGGGACATCCAGCTGCGCAGCGTCTCGGCCACGATCGAGGGCGCCATGGACGTGCGGGGCATTCTCGGTGCCGACAGCGACGTCCGCAACGGCTACAGCGACATCAAGGTCACCTACAAGGTCGACGCCGACGCGTCCCCGGACGACATCAAGGCCCTGGTGGCGCAGTCCCAGAAGCGATCGGCCGTGTACGACATCATCACCAATCCCACGAACGTGAGCGTCGAGGTCAGCTGACCCCCGACGCCACGGAACTCGGAAGGGGTCCGGGTGCGGACCACCACGGTCGTCGTCGGGGCCGGGCAGAGCGGGTTGGCCATGAGCCAGTTGCTCTCTGCCCGGTCCATCGACCACATCGTCCTCGAGCGCGACGAGGTGGCACACGCGTGGCGGAGCGAGCGCTGGGACTCGCTCCGGACGCTCACGCCCAACTGGCAGTGCCGCCTCCCCGGCCACGGGTACGCCGGGGACGACCCGGACGGCTTCATGACGGCGCTGGAGGTGGCGAACTTCATCACCGACTACGCCAAGGCCACCGCCGCCCCGGTGCTGAGCGGCACGACGGTGCTCTCCGTCCGGCGAGCCGACGACGGGTACCTGGTCGCCACCGACCAGGGAGCGTGGCACTGTCGCACCGTCGTCCTGGCCTCGGGAGCGTTCAACCGGCCGAAGGTGCCCGCGGTCGCCGGCGCCGTCCCGTCGGGGATCACGACGTTGACCCCGTTCGACTACCGCAATCCGGACCAGCTGGGTGAGGGCGGCGTCATGGTGGTGGGCGCCTCCGCCACCGGGGTACAGATCGCCGCCGAGCTCCGCCGGTCCGGTCGGGAGGTCGTCGTCTCCGTGGGCGAGCATGTGCGCGGGCCGCGCGCCTACCGGGGCCGGGACATCCACTGGTGGATGGAGGCGGCCGGGGTGCTCGACGAGCGCTACGACGAAGTCGACGACATCGTCCGGGCTCGCCGGGTCCCGTCGATGCAGCTCGCCGGCTCGGACGAGCGGTCCACGTTCGATCTCAACGCGCTCACGCGTAGCGGGGTGCAGCTCGTGGGCAGGCTCGCCGGGATCAACGACGGGCGGGCGCAATTCTCGGGCTCCCTGCGGAACAAGTGCGAGCTGGCCGACCTGAAACTCGGCCGGCTCCTCGACACCATCGACGACTGGGCGGTGGCGAGCGGCACGGGCGACGGGCTGCCGGCACCTCACCGGTTCGAGCCCACGGCCGTCGACGCCGCACCGAGACTGGACCTCGATCTGCGCTCGGGGGAGATCGAGACCGTGATCTGGGCGACGGGGTTTCGCCCCGACTACTCCTGGCTCGAGGTGCCCGTCCTCGACGACAAGGGGGCGGTCCGCCATGACGGCGGGGTCGTCGACTCGCCAGGCATGTACCTGATCGGCACGCCCTTCCTCCGCCGGCGCAAGTCGAGCTTCATCGACGGCTCCCGAGCCGACGCCGAGGATCTCGTCTGCGAGCTGACCTCCTTTCTCGACAACCGGGCCTCCCGGCGAGCCACGCAACATCACTGACGTCGGGCGCCACGCGGCGGCCAGACACCCTGCAGTCTCCGGGGACCCCGGTCCCCCGGTCCTGGCCCGCACGCGGCAGCCGGCGGCGTTGCTGCGTGCGGCGGCGACGGTTACCGTTGGGCGTGGCCGAGCCCGCACGGTTGGCAGTCGTCGGTGAAGGGACCGCCGACGGCGTTCCCGACCAGTGTGTCGTCCACGCAGCCCTGCACGTGGTGGCGGACAGCGTCGCCGACGCCGTCTCGCAGGTGGGTGCCCTCTCCTCCCAGGTGTCGGCGTCGCTGCGCACGGCCGGCCTCTCCGCCGCCGATCTCCGCACCACCAATCTCGACGTCCACGACGTCGTCGATCAGGGCAAGCAGACGGTGACCGCCCGGGTGGCCACCTATCACCTGGAGATCACGGTCCGGCCCCTGGCGATGCTGGACCGGTGCCTCACGAGCCTCGTCGCCGAGGCCGGTGACGCCCTGCAGGTCCGGGCGCTCCGGCTCGCCGTGAGCGATCCCGAGCCGCTCAGACGAGAGGCGCGGGCCCGGGCGATGCACGACGCCCGCGTGAAGGCGACCGAGCTGGCGCAGACGGCGGGCGGCAGACTGGGCCGGATCGTCTCCGTCGAGGAGGAGTCGCCGGCGTCGGGGCGGCCCTATCGGGGATTCGCGACGCGAGGTGCGGCGCCGGGACCACCGGTGGCCACGCACCTGCAGGTGGAGCCGGGCGGGCTGGCGGTGGGCTGCCGGGTGGCGGTGACTTACGAGCTGACCCACTGAACCAGGTCGGCAGGGGCGGAGATCGCGCTCGACTATGGTTCACCGCGATGCGGGAAGGGCCCGGCTCCGTGCGCCTGGGAAGGCTTCGCGGCGAAGCCCGACCGGTCGCTCACCCCTCGACGGGCCAGGCGCGGCGGCGACCGGGGCGTGGTGCGATCCGGCGCCGGTCCTGGATCGTCCTCGTGGTCGGTTGCGCGCTGTCGGCGACGATCGTCGCCTCCGGGCCGGGCCGAGCCTTCGGCCAGACGGTGCTCTCGGTGTCCCCCGACACGGCGATGAACCGTCTGTTCACCACCTACGGCAACAGCTCGACGGGGCGGGAGTGGACGGGGGGCGACGGAACGTCCTCGGTGCTCCTGCCCGACGGCACCGAGACCTGGTGGTTCGACGACACCTTCCTGGGCAAGGTGAACGCCAAGGGACTGCGGGTGCGGTCCAGGACGCCGTACATCCACAACTCAGTGGTGCTCGAGACGAACGGGGCGCTGACCCGCACCCTGTACGGCTCGGCCACCCGCCACCCCACGGCGTGGCTCAACCCGGTCCCGAAGAAGCCGATCCCCTACGGCTTCTGGCCCTTCAGCGAGGTCGTCTCCAGCGGCGTCGTGTACGTCTCGATGGAGAAGATCCAGCTCAAGAAGTTCGGCGAGACCATCAACCTGATGGGCACCTGGATCGCCGCCGTCAACGCCACCACCCTCCAGACCGAGTCCGTCCGGCCGGTCACCTCCACCCGGGGGATCAACTGGTCGCAGGAGCTGCTGTCCGACGGGCCCTGGACCTACGTCTACGGGGAGGACGGGAGTCACGTGTACGTGGCCAGGGCGCCGGCCGACGAGGTCGCCGTGCAGGCGCAGTGGACCTACTACGACGGGGCGGGGTGGGCCACCCGCGAGGCCGGCGCCGTCCCGGTCATGAACCACGCCTCTCCCCCATTCGAAGGCGATTTCGACGTCACCGAGGTGGGCGGCGACATCCTCGCCCTGACGATGACCGGTGGCCAGATCGAGGTCGGCACCGCCCCCGATCCCTGGGGTCCGTTCGGAGGGTTCGCAACCGTGTACCACACGCCCGAACAGTCCGCCTATCCCCGCAGCTACGAGATCGCCACGTACGGGATCGAGGCCCATCCCGAGCTCTCCGCACCGAACACGCTGGTCGTCTCCTACAACGTAAACGGGCAGGCGTCCAAGGCGCAGGTGGCGCACGCCAACGTCTACCGCCCCCGGTTCCTCGAGCTCACCCTGGCGAGCGGTTGACGCCGACCACCCCGGGGACGACGGCCTGAGCGCCGGCCACCGGTCCCCGCCGGGCCCGCACCGATCCACCGTCCGAGCATCCACCACCACGAGGGTCGCCGAGTGAACCAGCCCACGTCCGATGTCGCGCTCACCACGGGGTCAGGCCAACGGGCCTGGACCACGGCGATCTCCACGTCCGCCGCCGAGCTCGCCACCGAGGGGTGGGACGACCTCGTCATGGGGCACGGCAACCACCTCCCTCCCCACCACCTCTACACCGCGTCCCCGTGGTTGCGCCGCTACGAGACCTTCGGCGACTGGGATCAGTGCTACGTGGCGGCCCGGCGTGGGGGGATGGTGGCCGGCGGCCTCACGACGCACCGCGTCGACCCCGCCACGGCGACCGCCAAGCTCCGGGTCCACGACCTGTTCCCCGAGTTGGCGATCCGGCACGACGATCCGCTGTCCATGGTCCCCTCACGCGTGGTCGGCGGGCTCATGGACGGCCGCACGGGGATCCTCAGCCGGCCCGGGCAGTCCCTGGTCGAGCGGCGGGCACTGATCGACCGGTTGCTGCACGAAGCCGAGTGCATCGCCATGGACCGCGGTGAGCGGGCGGTCATCTGCCGCTGCATCGACGGCGCCGACACCCTCGTGCGCTCGGTCCTGCGCCGGCGCGGCTACGCCGAGCACCCGGGACCCCAGCACCTCGTGCTCACCCGGCCGCCCGGCGGGCTCGACGGCTACATCGGGTCGTTCTCCAAGCGCTACCGCGAGATGATCCGGCGCGAGATGCGCAAGCTCGCCGACGCCCAGGTGCAGATCACCGTCGAGGCCCTCACCCGGGAGCTCATCACCTCGGTGCTGCCCCTCGTCTCGCAGCTCCACGCCAAGCACGAAGTCGACGTCCACGGTGACGAGGCCCGCAACGAGTTCGAGGTGCTACGGCGCATCTTCAAGCACGACGCCATGGCGGTCGTGGCGCGGGTGGGGGACCGCCCCGTCGGCTTCGTCGAGCTCGTCCTCTACCGCGGCAACGCCTGGGCCCACCAGGCGGGCTTCGACTACGAGTTCCAGGGCACGCTGCCGGTGTACTTCGGCGTGCTGTTCTACGGGCTCATGGACTTCGCCGAGGCGGCCGGGATCTACAGGATCGACTACAGCTTCGGCACCGAGCACGCCAAGGTGTCCCGGGGCTGCGCCAGCCGCCCCACCGTCCGGGCCATCCGGATGATGCCGCCGGCGGCCTGAGACCGACCGGTCGCCGGCACCTGGCGGCACCGGGTTCAGGCCAGGGCCGTCCCGGCCCGCACCGTCTCCTCGGCCATGTCGTAGCGGGCCACGATCGAGGTGTGGATCTCCCGGTACAGGTCGTAGAGGTGGTCGTGGTCGCGGGCGAGGCCGTACACGGTCAGGAGCCGGCTGAGCGTCCCCCGCCGCCAGTCGATGACGTCGCCGACCCGGCGGTCGGGGACGACGCCGGTGATGTCGGGCATCTGCGCCACGGCGTCGACACCGTCGAGCTCCACCAGTCGCTGGGCGCCCACCGGGGCCTGGTACATGGCGCAGAACGCCACGTGCTCGTCGGGAGCGGGGGGCACGGCGCCCTCGGACTGGCCGAGGGAGAAGCGCATGGCCTCGGGCAGCAACGGGGGAGCGCCGCCCATCCCGAGCAGCTTGGGGATCTGGCCACCGATGCGGCCGTTCACCTCGAGAACGCGCGGGCCGTCGGGGGTGAGGATGATGTCGGTGTTGGTGAAGCCGTTCTCGACGCCGAGGGCGGCCAAGGCCGCTTCGGTCGCCTCGAGGACCGCTGCCCGCTCGCCGTCGTCGAGGTGACTCGGGATGAACGAGCCGGTGCCCCGGAAGGGCTCGGCCGGGATGAAGTGCCCGGTCACCGCGTAGTGGGCGGCGCGCCCGCCTCTGACCACGCTGTCCACCATCAGGGTCTCACCGAAGCGCTGGGCGGCCCGGGGGCGGGACTCGGCGAGCTCCTCCTCGATGACGAGATCCTCGCCTGCGCTGCGGCCCTCCTCGAGGAGGTCGAGCAGTGTCTGGAGGTCGCACACGCGGTGGGTGTTCTGGCTCCCGCTGCCGGACTGCGGCTTGAGGACCACCGGGAGGGGCAGCTCCTCCGCCAGTCGTGCCCGCTCGCCGGGGTCCATGGGCGCGGGGACGGCCCAGAAGCGGGGCCCCGGCACACCGGCGGCGGCCAGGGCCACGCGCTGGAGGTACTTGTTGGTCACCAGCTCCGCCGTGTGGGGCTGGTGGTAGCGCAGGCCCGACTCCGCCGCGATCGCCGCCGCCAGGGGAATGAGCTCGGAGAAGGTGATGACCCCGTCGGGGTGGCGCTGGCCGACGCGCGCCGCCACCTCGTCGTCGCTGCACCCTGCGGTGTCGACGACGTCGCCGAGGCGCCGCATGAGCGGCAGCAGGGGCGCCAGCTGCGGATCGCCGCAGTCGAAGACCCACAGCAGCCGGCACCAGCCCCGGGCGGCCTCGGCGATCTCCATGGGCGGGACCGAGTGCGGGTGGAAGACGACGACGAGGGTGGGGCCATCAGGGCCTTTCACAGGAGCACTCCTTAGCGCCGTGCGAACGTGACGTGGGTGACCCCGCTCGGCGAGCTCACGGATTCGACCTGGTAGCGCTGCTCCAGGCCCTCCTGGCCCTCCCACAGCGGCTCCCCCCTGCCCAGCACGATGGGCACGATCACCACGTGCAGGTGGTCGACGAGGTCCTCGGCCAGGAACTGCCGGACCGTCGAGGGACCTCCGCCGATGCGCACGTCCCGGCCCCCGGCGGCCTCCCGGGCCTCGCTCAGGGCGGCGGCGGGGCCGGCGTCGACGAATTGGAAGGTCGTCCCGCCGTCCATCTCGATGGCGGGTCTTTGGTGATGGGTGAGGACGAACACCGGGGTGTGGAAGGGGGGATCGTCGCCCCACCACCCCTTCCAGGCATGGTCGGTCCAGGGTCCGCGCTGGGGTCCGAACTTGTTCCGACCCATGATCTCGGCGCCGATACCCGGGCCCCACTGGCTGGCGAACGCCTCGTCGGTGCCGGTGCCCCCGCCCAGGTCACCGTGCATCTGATGGAAGGTGCGCGTGGCGAAGAACCACTCCATGAGCCGGGTGCCGGCATGCCCGAAGGGCGACGCCGCGCTCTGTCCCTCGCCGGCGGCGAAGCCGTCGAGCGAGACGGACAGGTTGTGCACTCTCACCCTCGACACCGCGTCTCCCGTCGTCGTGACCCTTCCATTCGACCACGGCGGCGCCGGCTAGTGAGGCGACCACCGGGTGCGATCGCCGCCGGCGGGTGGGCCGGGTACTGACCAGCACCGATGGAGGCCCGGTCCCGACCGCGGGGTGCACGTGGCACGCAACCGTCACGTGGCGTTCACCCAGATCCTTGGAGCTTGCTGTGCGGGTCCACCCCCGCTGACGGGAGCCGGGCCGCAGCGCCCGGTGGCCCCGACCACGGCGCGTTCAGCACCCGACCACATGCCGGTGCGGGGGCGCGCCGGCCCGGTCATCGTGAGGAGCGCCGCGCCCGCGCACAGCATGCTCCGGTGATCGCCGCCGGGCTGGGCGATTCGCCGCCCGTGCGCGCCGCGCGATGAACCGGATAGGGATCGGTGGCCGTGTACCGTCGCGAGGTGACTCGCCAGCCGGGCCCGACCGACGGCCCGCAGGTCGATCGGTCCGGCACCCCCCAGGCACCGCCGTCGCACGATGCCGCGGGCATGTCCGTGGCCGTGGTGATCCCGGTGCTCAACGGCGCGACGACCATCGCGCGGTGCGTGGAGGCGTGCCTCGCCCAGAGCAGGGCTCCGCGCGAGGTCATCGTCGTGGACAACGACTCGGAGGATGCGACCGCGGCGCGGGCCCGCGACGCCGGAGCGCGCGTGCTGTACGAGCCGACGCGCGGGGGGTCGGCGGCCAGGAACCTGGGGTGGAAGGCGACCGACGCCGAGGTCGTGGCGTTCACCGACGACGACTGCGAGCCCGACCCGCGCTGGCTCGAGGAGCTGGCGGTGCCCTTCGGCGACCCCTCGGTCGCCGGCGCGGGAGGGCCGATCGCGCTCATGGAGGTGCACTCGGCGACGCAGCGGTGGTTCGCCGAGCGCCGCTTCCTGGACCAGGAGGCCAACGTCACCAGTGACTTCCTCCCCTTCCTGGCCACGGCCAACGCCGCCTTCCGCCGCTCGGTCCTGGAGGAGCTCGGCGGGTTCGAGGGGGCGATCGACCCCGCCGGGGACACCGACTTCTCGTGGCGGGTGGGCGCCCTCACCAACGGCCGCCTCGTCTACCGCCCCGGCGCCGTCGTCCGGCACGACGTGGGCAGGCGGCTGCACGAGGTCACCGGGCGGTGGCGGCGCTACGAGGCCAGCCTCTACTACCTCGAGCGGCGGTGGTCGGGCTGGCCGGGGTACCCGGCGACCAGAGGCTTCTGGACCAGGACCCGCCGCGTCTGGGAGTTGCCGCTCGCCGTCGGCAACCGGGTGCGGACTCACCGGGACCCGTCGGTTCCCCTCATCGACGCCGCCGTCGCCGTCAACAGGGAGATCGGACGGACCCAGGGCCGCCTCCGGGCCCGCCACATGACGATCCCCGAGATGCGCCTCCCGGCGCCGGAGGGCCAAATCAGCTCCTGGTGAGGTCCGGGCCCGGCGGCGGGCCCGTGCGCCGGTGCCGTGCGCGACCCACGCCGCCGCCGGGTGAACGGCGCCAGATCAGCGCCCCGTTCGGCGCCGGAGGGGTGATCCCCGGGGAGGAGGGGCCGACGCCTGGTGCCGACAGGACCGGACGGGCGCCCTCACGGCGAGATCCCCGGCCCCGGCCCGAGAGGCGGGTCGTCGAATCCGCCGGTCACCGGCTGCCACGAACCCGGGGCCCGCGTCGGCGTGGAGCCCCGGTGGAACGGGCCCGACCCAGGGTGGGGGCATCATGGCCGGGTGATCGTCCTCCACGGCGCCTGGCTCGCCACCAGCGGACGGCTGGCCCTGTGGGGCGAGGACGGGGAGCGGCCCAGGGTGGACCCGCCCCGCCGGGGGCGCAGGCCACGGACCGTCTCGCATCCCTTCGCCCTCGGCGCCGAGGGCATCCGCACGGCCTGCGCCGACGTCGGTGGGACGGTCGTGGAGGACGTGCTGGCCAAGGCACAGGACGAGCAGCTGGTGCTGCGCCTGCCTGCGGGGGTCGCCGGGCCCCTCGCCTCGCCCCCGATCAGCGACGACCCGGCCGGGGCCGTGCCGGCCCCCGCCGAGCCTGGGGACTCCTGGGGGCTCTGGACGGCGGCGGGGATCGCCCTCGAGCCGCCTGCGGCCGCAGCCGTCGCGCTCGCCGTACCCGGGGCCCTGCCGTCGGGTGACGGCGCCGGATCCTCGGAGGTCCTGCTGGCGCCCGACCTCCGGTTCTCGGCACGCAGCGCCGCGCTGGCGCTGGAACTGGCCACGAGGGGCCGCGTCCTCCCCGCTCTCGAGCGCGCCGAGGAGGGATGGCGGGCCCGGTGGCGCCCGCTCGTCGACGGTCGCGACCGCGGCCGGATCGAGGCCCTGTTGTGGGCCCTGCCGGGGTCCTTCCTGTGCGCCGAGGCGGTTGCACCGGGCCGCCGGGGTGCCGACCGCGGTGGACCGGACCGGACCGAGGCCTTCCGGTCGTGGTTCTGGAGCGTCACCGACGCACTGGCCAGGACCTTCGCCGCCGAGCAGACGTCACCGTCGTCGGCCCCCGGGCTGCGACGCCCACGACCGGGGGCGGCCGATGCCTGGCTCCGGGGGCTGTCCTCCCACGACGGTGTCGTCGTCGGGGCGGGGCCGGACCTCCAGGTGCTGGCCGATGCGCTCGGGGCCTGGCACGACACGTGGGACGCCGAGACCGAGCCGGTGCGGACCTGCTTCCGCATCGTGCCGCCGCCGACCGACGAGGAGTCGGGCGACGACGACGGGGTCCCCGCCACCACGCCCCGCGGCGCGTCGAGGCCGCACCCGGCCGACGAGTGGCGCATCGAGTTCGCCCTGCAGGCCGTGGACGATCCGAGCCTCGTCGTCCCGGCGCACGACGTGTGGGCGGACGGCCCCGAGCTGACCGCCCTGGAGCGCTACGCCCCGCACCTCGACGAGCATCTCCTGCGGGGTCTCGGGCGCGCCGCCCGCCTGGTGCCGTCGCTCGGCTCCGCTCTGGCGTCGCCGACGCCCGCCGCCCAGACGGTGGACGCCAGCGGGGCGCTCGAGTTCCTCCGCCACGGCGCCCCCGTCCTGGAGCAGGCGGGCTTCGGGGTGCTGGCGCCCCCGTGGTGGCGTTCCAAGGGGGCCCGCCTCAGCCTGCGGCTCAAGGCGCGCACCCCGGCCGCGGGCGGGGCCTCGGGCACCACCATCGGCCTCGACGGTCTGTGCGACGTGCGGTGGGAGGCGGCCCTTGGTGACGACCGCCTGACGCTCCCGGAGCTGCGCGCCCTGGCGCGCCTCAAGGCGCCCCTGGTGCAGGTGCGCGGGCAGTGGGTGGAACTGGGCCTGGGCGACATCGAGGCCGCCATCGCCGCCGTCACCACGGCCCGGCGGCAGGGGCGCATGGCGGCCCGGGAGGTGCTGGGCAGCGCGCTCGGCGTCGAGCCGCCCGCCGCCGGCCTGCCCGTCACGGCGGTGGAGGCCGAGGGCTGGCTGGGGGACCTCCTGGCCGGGGCCGAGGACCGCCGGCTGCAGGCGCTGGCCACCCCCGACGGCTTCGCCGGCGTGCTGCGGCCCTACCAGGAGCGCGGGCTCGGATGGCTGGCGTTCCTGGGCGATTTGGGCCTCGGGGCCTGCCTCGCCGACGACATGGGTCTGGGCAAGACGGCCCAGCTCCTGGCCTTGCTGGTCCACGAGCGCGCCGGGCCGGGCGCGGTGCGGGCACCGCGCCGGCGCCCACCGTCGGGCACGACCGCGGCGCGCCCGGGCGCCGGTGACATGCCAGGGCCGACCCTCGTGCTCTGTCCCATGTCCCTCGTCGGCAACTGGCAGCACGAGGCGGCGCGCTTCGCCCCCGGCCTCAGGGTCTACGTCCATCACGGCCCCGACCGCCGCAGCGGCAAGGCCTTCACCGGCCACGCCCGCCGGGCCGACCTGGTGCTGTCCACCTACGGCCTGGCCACCCGGGACCACGACCTGCTGCGCCGGGTCCGTTGGCACCGCCTCGTGCTCGACGAGGCCCAGCAGATCAAGAACAGCGCCGCCCGCACCACCCAGAGCGTGCGGGCCATCCCCGCCGAGCGCCGCATCGCCATGACGGGCACCCCGGTCGAGAACCGTCTCACCGAGCTGTGGTCCATCATGCAGTTCCTCAATCCCGGCCTGCTCGGATCGGAGCGACGGTTCCGCGAACGGTTCGCCGTCGCCATCGAGCGCGAGGGGGACGACGAGGCGGCCGAGGCGCTGCGGCGCGTCACCGCCCCCTTCGTGCTGCGGCGGCTCAAGACGGACCGCTCGGTCATCACCGACCTCCCGGACAAGCTCGAGATGAAGGAGTTCTGCACCCTGACGCGCGAGCAGGCCAGCCTCTACCAGGCGGTGGTCGACGACATGCTCGCCCGCATCGCCCGCTCCGACGGCATCGAACGGCGCGGCCTCGTGCTCGCCACCATGATGAAGCTCAAGCAGGTGTGCAACCACCCGGCGCACTTCCTGGCCGACGGGTCGTCGCTGCCGGGCCGCTCCGGCAAGCTGACCCGGTTGGTCGAGGTCCTCGAGGAGGCGCTCGCCGAAGGGGACAGGGTCCTCGTGTTCACGCAGTTCACCGAGATGGGGACGCTCCTCGAGCGCCACCTCCGCCACCGCCTGGGGTGCGAGGTCCTGTGGCTCCACGGCGGGGTGCCCAAACGGCGGCGCGACAGCATGGTCGAGCGGTTCCAGGGCGACGGCGGGCCGCCGGTCTTCCTGCTCTCGCTCAAAGCCGGGGGCACCGGGCTCAACCTGACGGCCGCCCAGCACGTCGTGCACTTCGACCGCTGGTGGAACCCGGCCGTCGAGAACCAGGCCACCGACCGGGCCTTTCGCATCGGCCAGCACCGCACCGTCCAGGTCCGCAAGTTCGTGTGCGGGGGCACCCTCGAGGAGCGCATCGACGCCCTCATCGAGGCCAAGCGCGCCCTCGCCGAGCGCATCGTGGGCACGGGGGAGCGGTGGATCACCGAGCTGTCCACCGACCAGCTCCGGGAGGTCGTGGCCCTGTCGGGCGACGCCGTGGGGGACGACTGATGCCGCCCCGCCGCCCCGGGGACCCGCAGTGGCGGGACTGGGAGGGCGACTGGCCGCCGCCGTCCAAGCCCATCCCCGTGGAGGGGGGCCTGCGGGCCCGCAGCCGGCGCGGCCGCATCGGCGACACCTGGTGGTCGCAGCGCTTCATCGCCGTGCTGGGGTCCTTCGGCCTGGGCAGCCGCCTCGAGCGGGGCAAGCGCTACGCCCGCGCCGGCCAGGTGCTGCACATGGAGATCGGCCCCGGCCGGGTGACCGCCGAGGTCCAGGGGTCGCGCCCGGCCCCCTACCTCGTCTCGATCGACACCGACGTGCTCACGCCGGCCGAATGGGACGCCGCCGAGTCGGTCATGGCGGCCAGTGCCGTCTTCGTGGCCCGTCTCCTGGCCGGGGAGATGCCCGAGGAGATCGAGGAGGCCTTCACCGGCGTCTCGGGGCCGCTCTTCCCGGCCTCGGGGGAGGCGCTGCGCTCGGCGTGCTCGTGCCCGGACTGGGGGAATCCCTGCAAGCACATCGCCGCCGTCTACTTCCTCCTGGCCGAGGCCTTCGACGGCGATCCGTTTCTCATCCTGGCCTGGCGGGGCCGGGACAGAGACGAGCTCCTGGCCGGCCTGCGCGCCCTTCGCGCCGGTGCCGGCGCCGGCGGGCGAAAGCGCCCCCGAGACCCCACCGGGGCCCGGGGCGCCGACACCGCGGAGCAGGGTGCCGACACCGGGCGCTTCGGGTGGCCGGCTCCCGGGCGCCACGACGAGGCGCCCCCGGCGGCGGCGTTCTGGGGGCGCCACGAGGACGTGTCGGGCATCGAGGTGCGGCCGCGACGCGCCGTGGCGCCCGACCTGGTGCTCCGGCAGCTCGACGGGTCCGCCCTCGGCGCCGACGGACCGCGGATCGCGGACGCCCTGCGCCCGCTGTACGAGGCGATCACGACCGGAGCCGCCGCCGAGGCCCTGGGCGAGGGGCCCGACACGGCGCCGTAGTCGACCCGGCCGCCGGCGTCACACGATGTTCACGTCGTGGTGCAGTGCCGCCTCGGCCCGCTCCTCGTCGGTCAGATCGGAGCTCCGGACCGGCACCACCAGCGTCCAGTGGTCGCCCACGGGGCAGCGCTGGAAGCGCCACCATCCCAGGCGCACCGCCTTGAACGACACCCCCGGCACCCAGATGGTGGTGAAGAGGTGGCCGTCACGGCAGCGGACGGTGGTGTTGCCGCCCACCTCGTAGCCCATGCGCCGCGCCACGACGGTGCCCACGACGAGGGTCACGACGACGAGCCCGACCGTGCGTCTGCCCCGGGCACGCCGGCCGCAACGCCCCTCGGCGCGGGCGCGGTCGGGTTCCGGCTCGGGATGTGGACGGTGCGGGGCGGTGGGGCGCACGGCGGGCTCTCCTCGCTCAGGCCGACATCGGCTTCGCCGAGCCGGCGTCGACGATGCCGACGATCTTCCCGTCCCGCATGCTGATCCGTCGATCGGCGACGGCGGCGACGGCGGGGTCGTGGGTGACCATCACGATCGTCACGTTGGTGGTGTGCAGATGGCGCAGGACGTCCAGAACCCGCACCACGGAATCGGAGTCCAGGTTCCCGGTGGGCTCGTCGGCCAGGAGCAGACGGGGCTCGTTGGCGAGCGCCCGGGCGATGGCCACCCGCTGGCGCTCGCCCCCCGACAGGCGGGTGGGCAGCCTGGCCTCCCGGCCCCCGAGATCCATCTCCTCGATCAGCTCCAGGGCCCGCTGGCGCCGCTGGCGCGACGAGCGGCGGGTGCCGAACATGGCCACCTCGATGTTGGCCAGCACCGAGACCTGGGGGAGCAGGTTGTGGAGCTGGAACACCAGACCCACGTCGTTGCGCCGGAAGCCGCTCACGTCGTGCATGGACGCCACGTCACGTCCGTCCACCAGGACGCGCCCCGAGGTCGGGGTGTCGAGGGCGGCCACGAGGTGCAGCAGCGTGGACTTCCCGCACCCCGAGGGCCCGGTGATGGCCACGAAGTCCCCCTCGGCGACCTCGAGGTCCACACCGTCGAGGGCGTGGACGCCGCCCTCGTAGACCTTGACGACGTCGCGGAGCTCGACGGCGAGCGGCGGGTGGGCGTGCTCGCTACTCATAGGTGAGCGCCTTCAGAGGAGCCAGCCGTGCGGCTCGGATCATGGGGTAGACCGCACCCAGCAGGGTCATGCCGACGGCGGTGTACAGCGCCCGCCAGAACGCCGAGGTCGTGTAGTTGGCGCTCAGGACCCCGCGCAGGGCGGGCAGGTGCTCGAGCAGGGTGGTGATCCCGAACGCCAGGCCGACGCCGATCACAGCGCCACCCAGGGCCAGGACCACGTTCTCCCCCAGGAGGAGCCCGGCCATCCGCCGCCGCGTCCATCCGATGGCCCGCAGGAGTCCGAGCTCACGCGTCCGCTCGAACAGCGACAGGAGCATGGTGTTGCCGACGATGACGGCCCCGATGAGGATGGCCAGGACGGTGCTCCCCGTGACCGCCGCCTTGAGGTAGACGAGGTCCCGGTCGGCGCGGCCGAATTGCGCCGCCGTCCGGATGGTCGTGAGCTCGGGCATGTTGAACTCGATCCGGTGCGTGACGGCGGGGACGGCCGCCCCCTTGGCCACCTTGACGAACGCCATGGTGACGATGCCGGGGACCCGGTTGTAGGCCTGCAGGGCGGGCAGGGGGAACATCGCCCCGGAGTCGCCGAAGCTGTTGCCCGTCGAGTAGATCCCGGTGACCGTGTTCCACGTCCCGTTGGCGTGGAAGCGCGAGCCCACATGCAGGCCGAAGTTGGAGGCGGCGCGCCATCCCAGCATGACCTCGTTGCGGGCGGTGGCCCCGTAGGGGCGGCCCGCCACGACCGTCACGCCGAACCCGGCCAGGTCCGTCGGGGCGATGCCGATCTCGATGAAGACCGGGGTGTCGGCACCGAGGTTCTGCATCTCGACGAGCACCCCGACGGTCTGGGCCACGCCGGCGGTGTGCTCGAGGCGGGACAGCTCGCCCTGGTCGACGGCGCTGGCCAGCAGGTCGGGGGCGTTCTTCTGCGCCACGGTGAAGTCGGCCTTGCCGATGGAGACGATCTGGGCCGCCGACTGCTCGAGGCCGCTGCTCGTCACCTGCAGGGTGACCACGGTCATGACGGCGAGGGCGATGGCGGCGACCAGCCCGATGGACCGGGCCTTCCTCGACCACAGGTTCCAGAACGCGAAGGACGCGAAGCTCACGGCGACGCGCTCCCTGCGCTGCCCACGGTGCTGGTGCTTTGCCTCCGGCTGACCACGGCAGCCCTCCCCGGACCCCTGACGCACCGAACTCGGCGTCTGCTCACAGGATCCCGCCGGGGCCGCGGGCCGACCAGGGCCAAAGGGCTCACCGGGGCCGCACCTCGGACCCGTTGACCCCGCGGCCGGGCACCGAGGGACCATGGTGCCCGGCTCGGAGCCGTTCGGCCCTAGGCCGGAGCCGGGCCGCGGTGCATGCTCCCAGCGTGAGCACGGGGTACGCCGCGTCGGCACCCAGGGTGGAGGCTCCCACGACCGGGGGGGCGCCGGACGGAGCCGGGCGGCGCCTCCCGGCCATCGAGGCCGATGACCTGTCCAAGCGCTACGGGGACGTCACGGCCGTGGAGCGGGCGTCGTTCCGGGTGGAGCGCGGCGAGGTGTTCGCCCTCCTCGGCCCCAACGGCGCCGGCAAGACCACCACCATCAACATGCTCTGCACACTGGCGCGCCCCACGGCCGGCACGGCGAGAATCGACGGCTTCGACGTCCGGCGCCAGCCCCGGCACGTCCGCCGGCACATCGGGATGGTGTTCCAGGAGCCCACGCTGGACGACCAGCTCACGGCCGAGGAGAACCTCCGCTTCCACGCCGTGCTCTACCACGTCCCCCGCCACGACGTGGACCGGCGCATCGGCGCCGTGCTGGAGCTGGTCGACCTCAGCCCCCGCCGCAGGGATCTCGTGTCGACCTTCTCCGGGGGCATGGCGCGTCGCCTCGAGATCGCCCGGGGGATGCTGCATACGCCGGCCGTCCTCTTCCTCGACGAGCCGACGATCGGTCTCGACCCGCAGACCAGGGCGCTCATGTGGGAGGACATCCTCCGGCTGCGGCGCGAGCAGAGCGTCACGATCCTGCTCACCACCCACTACATGGACGAGGCCGAGTACGCCGACCGCATCGCCATCATCGACCACGGCGTGATCGTGGCCCTGGACACCCCCGATGCCCTCAAGGCCCGGGTGGGCGCGGACACGGTGACCCTGGTCAGCCCGGAGGCCGCCACAGCGCGGCGGCGGCTCGAGGGCGCCGGGTTCGCGGTCCGGGCCGACCAGGACACGGTGGTCGTGTTCACCGAGGACGGCGAATCCAAGGTGGCCCGGCTGCTCGAGGTCGCCGCCGTCCCGGTGAGCAACGTCCACGTGCACCGGCCCACCCTCGACGACGTGTTCCTGCACTTCACCGGCCGCCAGATCCGGGAGGCTCCGGGCGACCGGGCCACGTCGATGCGCCTGCGGGCCATGGCCCGGCGGCGTTGAGGTGCCCGCCATGGCAGCGCCGTCGGTGAGGGTGGTCGGGGTCGAGGACCGGGCCGATCTGACGGGGGAGCTCCGGACCGTCGTCATGGTGTGGGAGCGCGAGCTCATCCGGTTCGCCCGGACCCGCACGCGGATCCTCTCGAGCTTCGTGCAGCCGATCCTGTTCCTCTTCGTCCTCGGCTACGGCATGACGAGCCTGGTCGGGACGACGGGCGGCTTCGACTTCAAGAAATTCGTGTTCCCCGGCATCGTGGCCATGTCGGTGGTCATGACGGCCATGTTCTCGGCCATCTCGATCGTCTGGGACCGTGAATTCGGATTCCTGCGTGAGATGGTGGTGGCTCCGGTCACGCGCTCGGCGCTCGTCATCGGCAAGAGCCTCGGCGGGGCGAGCATCGCGGCGATCCAGGGCACGATCATGCTGGTGCTCGCCCCGCTCATCGGCGTCCACCTCACCGCCGTGCTCGTCGTGACCGTGATCGGACTGGAGCTGCTCATGGCCGTGGCCATGACCACCTTCGGTGTCTTCATCGCCAGCCGCATCCAGCGCATGGAGGGCTTCCAGGTCGTCATGCAGCTGCTGCTGTTCCCGATGCTGTTCCTCTCGGGGGCGCTGTTCCCGCTCAAGGGACTGCCCACCTGGCTCGCCGTGGTCACACGGCTCAATCCCCTCACCTACGCCGTCGATCCGCTGCGCCATGTCGTCTTCGCCGCCCAGAGGATGCCGCCGGCGGCGGCGGCCCGTTTCGCCACGGGCGTGAGCCTGTTCGGCTGGACGCTCCCGATCGGTGCCGAGATCGGCGTCGTGTGCGTCTTCGCCACCCTGTTCCTCGGTCTCGCCATCGCCTGGTTCGGGCGCCCCGAATGACGTCCCGGTCGGGACGGGCGGGGGCCCCCGGCCGTGGCGGTCAGGCCAGGCCGCGCGCTTCCTCGAGTCGGTGCTTGGCCAGGACGGCGAGCCCGAGGGCCATGGTGTAGGCCGCCAGGACGAGCGCGTCCTGGACGCCGAACCCCTTGCCGTCGATGAGGGCCAGCCCGAGCGAGGCGTGGTGGAAGCTCGGCAGGGCCCGGGCGGCGGTCTGCAGGGGCGGCGACATGTGGCTGAGCGGGTCGAACAGGCCCCCGAAGTAGCCGAGGATGAACATGAGGGCGGTGACCACCGGATAGGCGGTCTCCTGGTGCACGAGGAAGCCCACGAGCACGCCCAGGATGGCGAGCGGCAGCGCCGTGACCCACAGCAGGAGGGTCAGCTCGACCCAGGTGCCCGGCCCGAGGTGGACGCCCCCGAAGGCGGCCCCCACGATCTCCACCGGCACCAGCACGGGCAGGATCACGAGCATGGTGGCCGCCACCTTGGTGGCCACGAACGACCAAGCCGGGATGGGGGTGACCCGCAGCTGGCGCGCCCATCCCGAGGACCGCTCGGCCGAGAGCCGGCTGCCACCGGCGTTGAGGCCCGCCACCAGGGCGGCGAACGAGCCCATCGACACCATCAGGTACTCGCGCCACGGCACGGCGTTGTCGACGACCTCGGTGGGCGAGCGGTCGTGGAGGAACAGCGCATAGAAGACCACGGGGAAGCCCACGGTGATGGCCAGGAACTTCCAGTTGCGCAGCAGACGCCCCACCTCGAAGCGCAAGAAGGCGAGGAGCGCGCTCACGACCGGTCCTTCCCCGCTCCCGGGTCCCCTCTCCCGGCGACCAGCCGGCGGGCGGTGAGCGCCACGAAGGCCTCCTCCAGGCCGGCGCCGGTCACCTCGAGGTCACGGAAGCCGACGCCGGCGCCCACGAGCGCCCGCACGGTGGCGTCGGCGTCGAGGGAGTCGAGCGTGACGCAGGTGCCCCGCACCCGCACGTCGGTGACGCCCTCGAGCTCGTCGAGCAGGACCACGTCGGGTCGGTCGCTGACGAAGGCCACCTGACGGGTGGCGACGGCCGCCTTGAGCGTGGCCCCGGGACCGTTGGCCACCACCCGACCGTGGTTGACCACGACGACCCGGTCGGCGATGCGGTCGGCCTCCTCGAGATGGTGGGTGGCGACGAGGACGGTGCGGCCCTCCTCGCCGAACTCCCGCATCATCGTCCAGAACGAACGCCTGCTGGTCACGTCCATGGCCGCCGTGGGTTCGTCGAGGAACACGAGCTCGGGATCGCCGGCGATGGCCATGGCGAACTGCACCCGCTGGACCTCGCCGCCCGACAGGCGCTGGGTCTGGCGGTCCAGGAGGTTGGCCACACCGGCCCGCTCGACGACCTGGTCGAAGGGGGCCGGTCGCCGGTACAGGCCCTGCACCAGGCGCAGGGCGCTCGCCACCCGGACGCCGGGTGGGAGCCCCCCGCCCGGCCCCGTCTGCAGCATGGCCCCCACCCTGCCCTCGGCGACCGCCCGGCGTGGGGTGGTGCCGAGGACCTCGACCTCGCCCTCGTGCGGCCGCAGCAGCCCGAGGAGCAGGGCGATGGTGGTGGACTTGCCGGCCCCGTTCGGCCCGAGCAGCGCCACCGTCTCGCCCCGGGAGACCTCCAGGTCCAGGTGGTCGAGG
>Ga0335078_10002739_pt1 | contig 26589 bp, 24 predicted proteins | sample Lox_Sample_32_FD_206711 | JGI IMG/M metagenome (GOLD analysis project Ga0335078, IMG submission 206711) | Soil microbial communities from Loxahatchee National Wildlife Refuge, Florida, United States - Lox_Sample_3.2 | ecosystem: Environmental > Terrestrial > Soil > Wetlands | place: USA... | reverse complement strand
GCTGCCCGGCCCCCGGATGCCGGATGGGCGGCCGCGCCCGCCCGGCGGGGCCGGTAGGCTGGCCGGCGGAGGATTCGCCTAGTGGCCTAGGGCGCACGCTTGGAAAGCGTGTTGGGGGCAACCCCTCGCGAGTTCGAATCTCGCATCCTCCGCCACCTGTGACCAGGCACGATGCGAGGCGGCCTGTCTGCGATCATCGCTCCGCTTGCCTCCTTGTCTCAGTTTCTGTCTCAGTTGGGGTTCCCGGGGCACCCTCGTCTTGGGTGCCAGACAGCCCGGCGCGGAGGTCGGCCAGGGCCTCTCGCAGGTCCGCCAGCCGCTCCGCGTCGCCGCCACCACTCGTGATGGCGTCATCAACGAGCGGGAGGATCGCGGCGAGCGTGTCGCGGCGGACGGTGACGCGCTCACTGTCGCTGCCTGCGCGCGCTTCCCAGATCAGGCTCCCAACCTGGCTGGCCACCTCGGCGCGGATGGCGTCGGTGACATGCTGGTAGCGCGCCGCCATGGACTCGCTGGACCAGCCCATCAGCGCCATGACCGTCGGCCCTGGCTGGCGCAGGATGAGCAGAACGGTCGCCGCGGTGTGCCGGGCGTCGTGCAGCCTGGCCTCGCGCAGCCCGGCCGCCTTGAGCAGGTTCTTCCACTCGTGGTAGTCGGTGTTGGGGTTGAGCGGGCCGCCGGTCGGCGTTGCGAACACCCAGCCTTCGTCGCGCCAGAGCTGGCGTGTTGCCGCGCGCTCGGCGTCCTGTTCGGCGCGGTGCTTGCGCAGTAGCGCGAGGAGCTGGGGCGGCAGGCCGATGGTGCGCCGTCCAGCCTTCGACTTGACTCTGCCGGTTGCGGGCCGCTTGCTGCTCCGCTGCGGGCAGTATCCGGGCTTGCGCCCGCAGGTCCCGCCGCAGCCGTGCGCGTACTTAGGGCGCAGCCGGTTGCGGCGGATGCGGATGGTGCCTTTGTCCAGGTTCACGTCGTCCCACTCCAGCCCGAGTGCCTCGCCCTGGCGCAGGCCGAGGGCGAGCGCCAGGGCCCACCTTGCGCTGTTGCGGCGCTGTGCGGCTGCCTCCAGGAGCCGCTGGATCTCCGCGACGTCGTACGGCTCAATGTCGTCCTCGTCGAGAACTGGTGCCTTTGTGAGCAGCGCGGGGTTGCTCGCCAGTTGCCGACGCCGGACCGCTTCGTTCAGCGCGGCGCGGACGGTCCGGTGCACGTGGTGCGCCGTCCCTGCTGCCAGCCCGGCGGCCTGCATCCGGGCATACAGCCGCTCGAGGTGCTCGGGCTCGAGCCGGTCGAGCCAGTGAGCGCCGACGCCGGGTATCAGGTGGTGCTCCACATCGACGCGGTAGCCGTCGTGGGTGTTCTCCGTGACGTGCGGGGGTGCTGCGATGGTGCTGACCCAGTGCCGCAGCCATCCCGAGACACGCCACCGCTCGCCGGGCTTGCGGGTGGTGCCGCTGTCGCGGTCCTGCTCTAGCTTGCGGACCCGCTCGGCCACCTCGGCCTGGGTCTTGCCGCCGACATGCCGGCGGTCAGGCCGCCCGTCATCGCGGACGCCAACGGTCACCCGGCCGTGCCAGTAGCCGTTCGCATCCATGTAGATCGTCGAGCGGCGGTTGGGGTTGCGGCCGCGCCGACCGGACCGCTGGCTCAAGCGGCACTGTCCCCGGCCCGGTGGCCATCGCTGTCACCGGGCAGCGACGCGCGCAGCAGAGCGACCGCCGACTCCAGATCGGCGAGCGAGGCAGCGTCGAGCCCGGCGCGTGGCAGCCCGCGGTCGGCTAGCTCGAGGATGGCGGCGAGGGCGCTCTTGGCCTGGCCTCTTCGCAGCTCGGCGACGTACTCGCTGAGGCTCTCGGACGGCACGCGGCGCAGGCGCCCAACCGTCACCGACTGCACAGCGCCCGACGACATCAGGCGGTACATGAGCGTCCGGCCGATCCCGAGCCGGTCCGCGGCCTCGTCGACGGTCAGCAGCAACTTGCCATCAGCATGCCCGGCACTGGCCGGCATCTGTGTGGCTATCTCCTGGGCCACGGTTGATTCCTCCTGTCCCGTCCAGAATGGCTTGGGATCCAGGCCCACGGTCGGGCCCTGGCCCCGGGCACCGGCCGTGATCGAGGGCTCACGACGGGGCGGCGCGCCTTGGCGATACTCATGACCGTCCCTCGCGCCCGCCGATGCGCCGGTCGTCGTGCGCATGCTCGTAGAGCCGCGCACAATATGGATGGCCACAGGTGGGCCGCGGCGCCGGGCCAGGCACCACACGCGCTGTCCAACCAGCAGCACGCCACGCCGCGGCTTCGCGCTCGGCCGCCGCCTGCGAGCGGAAGGTGCGCGACGTTGAGCAGCCGCCCGGTCGCCCGGCCGGATTGCGGATCACGTGAGCGCACACCGTAGCCTCCTGCGCCGACCTGACTTCGGCTGCTGGAGGTCCTCGCGCGCCGCGGCCCGGAATGCGCTCACCGCTCGTTGGGCCTGCGCGCGAGTGTCGTAGCTGCCGTCAGCGGCCGGGTGCTCGATACGCGTACACGACGTGTGGTCCTCGCCAATAGAGAGCCACAGGCCAGAGCCCGGGCCGAACCAGAAGTAGCTGGCGGTGCGGCCGACCCACTCGACGGCTCCGGCCGGGCCGGTGTGGCTGCGCAGCGGCTCGATGTTCCAGTCCTGCGCCACTGCCTCGGGGCGTCGCTGCCCGGCCTCGTTCGCTGGTGCCCGGCGCCTCACCATGACCTCCCGCCAGGGGTGTGCCGGTAGGCGTCGGGACCGGGCTGACGTGAGCGATAGAGAGATAGGGAGCGTTTCAGAAACTCTCCTCACCAGCTTGGCTTGGCGCGCCTGGTCGGGTTCAGGCCGCGAGAGAGCGGCCGACACCAGAGCGGCGTGGTTACGGTGATAACTACGGTCAAGATGGAAGACTATGTGCGAGTCAGGCCGACTTCCTACTGCATCGCGTGCATGCGAGCGCGGCCTGCTAGAAATGGGGCCTGTTGATTAACAAAGAGTCGTCGGACGAGGAACGACCAGCGCATACTGAACCAATTGCCATCGCTCGGAGGTCAGCACCGAGAGCTCCCAAAATCTACCGTGACCCAGAGCTCGCCGTTTGTCTCTCAGGCGGAGGCTACCGGGCGATGCTCTATCACGTTGGCGCTCTCCGACGGCTTAACGAGTTCGGTCTCCTCAGCGTTGTCGACAGATTCTCATCGGTTTCTGGCGGTTCAATCGCCGCCGCTGTCCTGGCTCGTGATTGGAATACTCTTGCATTCAAAATAGACGGCGTGGCGCAGCAGTTCGAGTCGATCGAGCGCACTCTGTTCGATCTAGCCGGAAAGACTATTGACTGGCAAAGCGCAGTCCTCGGGGCAGCACCCGGCACCACGGGTGCGAAGCGCTTGGCTCACCGATACCAGCGGCTCCTGTTTAACGGAGCCACTTTGCAGGATATACCGTTAGAACGGCCAAGGTTCGTGTTCAACACAACGAACATGGCCACTGGCAACCTCTTCCGCTGGTCGAAACTGTATGCCGCTGATCACGCTGTTGGTCGTGTTGATCGCCCATCACTTGGACTGGCGGAGGTCGTGGCTGCATCATCGGCCTTTCCGCCTTTCCTCTCACCACTACGAATCGAACCTGTAGACGTGATCCTTGACCATGCAACAGGCCAGCCTATATCGGATCCGCCGCCTGGGTTGTGGCTGACCGACGGAGGCGTCTACGACAATCTTGGCATGCAGACTGTTCAGAGCTTTCATACAGTGCTAGCGAGCGATGGCGGCGCACCTCTCAATTATGCGAATCGCGTCGGCCACAACTGGGGCTCCCAAACCCTTCGCACCGTCGGCCTCGTTTACGCTCAGGTGTCTCGGCTCCGTCGCCATCAGCTCGTCGAGGAGTTCCGCAGGAAGGAGCGGCTCGGCGCTCTATGGACCATCGCAACCAGGATGGCTGACTACCCTGTCCCGGACAAGATGTCTTGCCCCTTCGCCGCAACGCGACTGCTCGCGGACCTCCCGACACGCCTTGCCAAGATGCCTGTTGAGATCCGTAGGCGGCTCATTAATTGGGGGTACGCCTCAGCTGATGCCGCTATCCGAAGCTACGTCGAGCCCACGTTACCAGCGCCATCTGAGCTCCCATACCCAGGCGGCGTTGGCTGACAGCCTCCCCACGGGCCGACTCCGCTGCGTAGATCGTCCCGCTTCGTCCCGTTCGCTCAGTGGTCGCCTGTCCGCGCCCTACCACTCTCTTGGCCAAGATGCCCGCCTGAGCAGGGAAAGGAATGAAGGCTGAGGCTCTGTAGCGCACCAGTAGGCACTTGTCAACTCGACTCGCCGATCGTTCCTGACGTATCCTCTTCTGGAGGAGATGGCGTGTCACAGCGCTTAAATTACAATGATGTGATTTCCTGCTCAGGACACAGATGTTATCCCGACGCGAGGAGTGAGGTACCGAGTTGGAGCCCACAGAGGGTGCCATCGACCCCCGCCCCCCTGAGTACGCACGGATCCGAAGCGGGCTGCACCTGCTTGTCGACGGGCACCTCAACCCGCTTATATTCGTCCCAGAATGGTTTCGCAGAGAGGACCTGCTTCGCGACGAGGAGGTTGAGAGTGCAGAGGCCAGCCTCTCCTCCAGCTCGTCATTTGTGGCTTTCAAGACGAATGAGTTCTCCTTCGTTGTCTCACTAAACAGTCTTGAAATCTTCTCGAACAGTGCAGGGTTGGAACCAGTACTACGTGACCTAATGCTCAATATCTTCACCTCATTGCGGCATACGCCGTTGACTAAACTTACAGTAAGCAGGTCAGCTCATTTGGCCAATGTTACTGATCTTGCTATTCCGCCATTGTGGCAATGCATAATGCCAATGGCACCGTTTGAACCGCTACTTGGAAAACCGACAGTTGCCGACATCTCGGTTAAGGGTTTCACAGGACCGGTGCCCGAAGGAGCGCAGGTAGCAATCTCGCTGCAGCCTTCCACCGTCCACGATGCTGGCCTTTTTGTTGAGTGCAAGTATTCATACGATCTTCCATCTGATGGCGGCGTCGGCAGCACGGACAACCTTCCAGACATTCTCAAGAATGCAATGGAGACTACGAGGGATCATAGCGAAGCAACTTATGCACGCTTCTCGAACCTCTTGCTAAGAAGACCGGACTCGCAACCAGGGCATGGCCCCCAATGACTGTGGTTGCTGAGATCTCCGCCCCTCAGGACGGCGCGCTGGTCGCGCGTCGGCGACAGCAACCGACAATGAAAACAGTGCCTGTGAGCGAACAAGTTCTCGATGAGGTTTCCAGACTCAGCGGCGTCCTGGAACTTGCTCCAAAGCCGCCTTCAGCTAGGTTTAATTCGAAGAGCGAGAATACGTCACCTCCATCAGTGCAAGAAACAATCACGCTTGAAAGGAAGACTCGCGTCTGCCGGGTCGAAACTCTGCTGCGAGACCATTTCACTGCTATCTTCTCCGCGCCTGGGCTCGTGGATCAACGAGTGACGTTCCTTTGTAATCGCGTTGCCAGCTCTGATCAACAACTGCTGCACGAAGGAGCAGTTTTCTATTGGATAACAGGCACAGAACGCGACCCGAGTGGTGATCTTATCTCTTACTCATACATCCGGTTTCGCAGACGCCCACGCCTGTCGCCAAAGCAAGCAGATGAACTCGACACGCTCGCCGATGAGGCGATTCTGGCGGGCGGAGCTCTTCCTACATCCGATAAAGACTTGGACTAAACGGGACTGCAGACCTAGCCCTATCGCTTCATCTTGTGAAAGATAATATTCGCCCCAATGGCGCTTAGCCTCGCTCGTGATCGATCAAAGTCCGTCTTCAGATCATTATAGAGACAGCCAGGCAGCCAGGCAGCCAGGCCAAAAGTAGGCCAGTCCCTTCTGAACGTTGAGGCCAAACTCTAGTGATGTGCGCCACACCGTTGAGATAAGCCTCATCCACACAAATGAGCCGCAGGCCGCATTAGGTCGACTGACCAAGGCCCGCCATCATTGTCGGCCCTAGCTCTGATATGGCCAAGTGGCGGCTGCGCAGGCTCGACGACGACCTCAAATCCCATCGCCATCTCGGCTTCGGGGACGAATTCCGACGGCGAAAAGTGGGGTGACTCAACTGACCCGGGCGCACTCGTGGTGAAAGACCACTTCGTTCGAGCGCACAGCCTGGCTATGTCGTCTGCGCGAGGCCTTCCACCTTCGTTTCCTCTCTTAAACGGTGTCAATACTGCGACGGGATCCTCTTCGAGAAGGTCTCGCCAAATAATCTCGCTGTCTCCGTTTGGAGAACCGTGGTGAGCTACCTTCAAGAGCGTGGCTCGCTCAAGGCCTCGCCTAGCTGCACAGGCAGCCACACTAGTCCATCCCCGCGCGCTACTGCCTTGGACTTCTCGGTCTGCGCCGAAAAGCAGCCGTTGACTGCCGGACCTGACATGCAAGACAACTGATGCACGATTTTCACGCGGATTGGGAACCGCCGGGATCGTGCGTCTGTCCTCTTCTCGCAAGAAGAAGCGGATCTGACGCAGTGCTTCACGCACGTCAACTGAGGACGGGCTTAGTGCCCATATTTCCACATCGTTACCTGGGTGAAGCAAGGCTGAGTGGAGCGCGCTGTTTTCAAGCAAAAAGGAATATGGCTGTCCTGACCTGCGGGGCCGTGACAGTAGAGTCTCGATTGCGCGGTGCATCTCTCTTAGGTTGGTAACGTGTCGTGGGACATTGGCCCGGACGAGCCTCATTAAAGGGCGATGAGTGAGGGCTGAACTAATGAATACATCGGCCTGTGGACACGACTCTACTAGGCGAGAGAATCCACGGATGTGATCATCGTGCCAATGTGTCGCTACGATGTATTTAACGGCCGACGAGGGGTCTACCCCTATCCTGCGGAGATAACCTAATGCAATGGGGTCGGCCTCGTCGTATGGTGCGCACGAGTCCACTATGAGCCACTGATTTGACCCAAGGTGCACCAGTATTGACTCGCCATAGCCCGGCCCGAATAGGTTAACCTCAACTACGCCTGATCCAGGCGCATCGTTGGGAGAATCCGTAAGTGAAATGATGCGGCTTACGCGATCCATTTTCCCTCATCTAGTAGTGAGACACCCTCTGTGGCCAGGAGCTCTATCTATTTCTAGGCCTATCTACAGACCTGCGTCGGAGCTGCCGCAAACGGTCAATAGGTGGGCTTCTCATATAGCTCCAGAGCCAATGCTACGCAGGCAGCCTCCCCTTACATCATCGTGCCTGATTCGACGTCACAGTCCTTTGAGGTCAAATTCAATGCTCACCTGGCGCGTTCTTGACACAGGAGTAACTTCTCTAGGCCACAGAGAGGATGACCTGGGGTTGCGGTAAGGTAATCTAGCGCAACCCCAGGTCACTTCATGTCAACCGTCTCCCACAGCGGCCCCCTCCCATAGCGTGTGGACAACGGAACTATAGTTCTACGTGGCGGGTCCAATCCCACTGTATTCCGTAGCGGCGCCCATGTTCGCAGGCGTGGAAGGTATGTGATACAAACCCAAATTCGGATATCGCTAACAAATCGTTTGAGCCTGGGGGCGGGCGCCTCATCCCAACATCGCGGCTCCCCGCGTAGTGCCATACCGAGAAGGGCAGATCTGCGATATCAAACTGAATGCCAATCGTAAGTCTATCAACGGACTGGGCTCGGACGTCGTGCGAGACTATTCGCGTGGTCTCACGTGAGGAGCGATATACTACTTTAGACGCAAAGAAGCAGGTTTCGTCGCGGCGCAGCGTATGAGGCAGTTCAAGTACAGCCGCAGTTCCACCACTTTCGCCTGGCTCCATAGACGCGACTCGACAATTCGCTACTGGAATGACCTCAACGGGAGCATCGGGGTCGCTGTAATACCAAGCAATCGCTTTATACGAATTGACGCCATCTTTTAGGGCTCGAAGTACGCGGTAGGTAGTGCACTCAATGCCGACACGGTTTCTTAAAGAAAAGAGCATAAGGTAACGTTCAAACTTGAACGGATGGCTAATAACCTCTTCTGTTGGAGCCTTGTATCCTGCTGCGTATTTAGACCAATCTCCTGTGGAATTCAGTTGAGAGAGGCGGTCTTCTAGCATCTGAGCTAGGGCAGGATTAATCTCCCGACTATATTCAGCGGTATGCCCCGGCTCTAAGGCTCCAGATGCCAAGAGGGTTTCCATGCGCTTGGCTGGATCGCGACTGGAATACTGTGGAGTGAGCCCTAGCTGAGCGCGTGCAGTTTCCCGGTGGTGAGCATCAGCGAGACTCTCCACGACCTCACTTATGACATTCCTAATAGCTGTGGCTTGAATATTCCATGGCCACTGCGGCGGAACGTAGGCGAGATCTCGGAGTGGGCGACCCAGGGGAGATGCAATCTGTTCAGGTGTGGCACCTTCCCCGCTTGCCAGGGCTCTCAACGCTTCCTGGGGCGTCTCCGGAACGTCGGCCTGTCCACCCTCAAGATCCCCCTGCATCACCATCACTCCTCGAGCCCCGTCTTAGCTTGCGGGCCAGGGACGACCGCACGTCGGGGGACATTACCGCATTCGTGCTGTCGAAGAGGGCATTTGAATAGATTCATACAGGACGTGTCGCCGTTGATCCTGGCTGGCCCGAATCCGTGGGAGCGTTCGCGCCGTATCGATGTGGTAGCACGCCCGTCTCGCCTTCAGCAGTATTATCCTGTCATGGCCGCCAGCGGCGTGATCCCTCAAGGCTGACTCCGTCGACCCGATTGGGCTTATCCTCTCATCACCAGTGCGCTTACCCGCGCCGCGTGGCGGTTGATCTTCGCCAGGTTGCTCGTTGGCTGGCTCGAAGCCAATGCGACTTGGGACCGCCCGGACCTGATTGTCGCGAACCCGATCTACGCTGACCCCGCTTACCCCCGTAACGGTCACATCGAGGCGATCATCGCTGCAGCTGCCATACGAGACTTTGACCGCCGCTGGCCCTTTGATACCCCTGGCCCTGCGGCGATTATCAAGACGCAGCCCACAGCTCGGTCTGCCGGCCAGACCGCGGCAGCGAAACGAGCAACCGCAACTGCGCTGCGCGAGACCTTGGTGATCCCCGACCCTGCCCGCACCGCAGGCCGACACATCCTGATCTTCGACGATGTCTGCACCACTGGCCACCTGCTCAACGCCGTTGCCGACTGCCTGCTGACAATAGGACGCGCCCCACGGCGCCCGAGCGCTAGTCCTGGCTCGAGCCGTGGAGGTCTTGGCCAGCTCAGATGCTTCCGGACTTACTCCATGAACCCCGCGCTGGCGGCCGACCATTTGGGCACGGCATATCCACCTCTGTCGCGGGCTTGACATCCCAACGGCCGCCTGTGGCAGCGCGGCAAGCTCGGCGTCTATAACTGCGGTGCTCGCCCTTCCAGCGCGGGATCGCAGGACGGCCGCGGTATCCATCGACCGCTGCCCACGCCTGGACCGCGCCCTGATCACGGCGTACCGTCTGGGCATGCCCCTCGGGCCCGATGTGACACTCCGGACCACGACTTACGGCCACAGCATCGACGACGCCAAGGTCGTGGCTGGGTACGGCCGCGATCCCGGCCTGGCTATCCGCGACCTAGCCAAGTGCGCGAGGGTCACCGCCCGGGACCTGGTGACCGAGGGCGACCAGTTCGAGGTGATCGGGGTGACGCTGGTGGCCGGCCAAGTCCCCGACAATACCAGCACCGAGCGGCACGCGACCGCGCCCGGCTGGGCTGCCTACGGCACCCTGATCCGCCGCCCGGCTGCCCGCTACCGCCGGGCAGGCTGAACGAGCTAATCCCCACGCGGTCAGGCGAATGGCCGCGTTCCTGAAACGGCCGTTTGTGGAGACGGGAAAGCGGTTGGTGCTGCGAAAGCCGTCGCCGTCGGGCAGCGGGCCTTCACGCGCGGCTCAGCCGGAGGCAACAGTGCAGCCCACTGGTGGGTCAGGGAGAATCTCCCCCTGCGGTCTAGACGAAGCCAGATGAACTTCGGCGGGCTGACGAGATCCTCAAGGTCCGCCAGGCGCCGCATCTGGCCGTCACAAGATCTCCAGGCGGGGCCAGTGTAAGCCGTCATGGTGGGTCCGAATGAAGCCGTCCTAGCCACAGTGATCGCCAGTCTCGCTGCGCTGCACGACCTGACGAGCCAGAAGGGGAAGGATGCGCACACGCTCGGCGTGCTGCTCTGGTGGCGCGGCAGCGCCGTACCTGCTCGACGCGTAGCAGGCTGATGACGAGAGCCCGGTTCCGTACCGGAGAACCGGGCTCTCTGACTGGGGCAGGTCAGCAAGCTTGGCGGCCAACAATGGCGCTGTGATGGGCTGGATCTCCACCCGGAAGTCACCCGACGACCTTGCCAGAACCTACCGCGAGTGGGCCGAACGCGAAGACGGGAGGGATGAGCAGTGGCGCGACGAGCAATAGCCAGCCCGCCGGCAACGGCCGCCATAAGTCGGTTGATGGACAGGTCGTCGCCAAGGATCGGCTGGCATCGGCGCAGGTCAGCGTAGGTGGCTCAGCCCAGATCACCCTGCATGCCGGAGCCTGCCGTCGGCTCGCCGGCAGGAGGCTGGCCGCGAGGACTTCGCGGACGCTACTCACCACCCACCCTAAGACAACTCGTCGTCGAAGCGCTGCGACGCGCGTCACCGGGCACGCCGGCGGTCCTGGATGATGCGAGCTTGACAGAGTCGGCGGACGTATGGAGCACTCCTGCAGCGGTGCTGGTGGAGAAGCCGACCGGTCAATGTTGCGAGAGATCGTGGTCCGCGGATCGCCCGGCGGGCCGCTGTCGCTGGCGACTTCCCAGCTCAACCACGTCTTGACTCATTAGGTGGGGTCGTGATCGGACCCCTACGTTTCCTGGTCACGACAACAATGTCAGCGGTTCTTGCTACAACGACGAATGTGACGCCCAAGGTTGCAGCCTCCGAGCGCAACCGAGCCTGACAGGGAGGCCAGAGATCGTCAAGGCAACGTGCATTATCTGCGGGAAGCCGGTCCACGCGCGCGGCTGGTGCACCTACCATCACTTGAACTGGGTTCGCTGGGGCGACCCGCTTGCCACTGGCCATATCAGGCGGCGGCGCTGGACAGATCCGGAAGACGAAGCCATCAGGAACCTCTACGGCACCGCGGCCGCCAGCATGATCGCGGAGCGGGTTGGTCGAACCGAGAACGCCGTGTGGTTGCGTGCCAAGAAACTCGGGCTCGACAAGCGGCCCGAGGTGACTCCGTGGTCCGATGCCGAACTAGCTGAACTGCGCCGTTGCTATGACACTGAGCCTCCAGCGGACATCGCGGCACGGCTCCGGCGCACACCGTCTTCGGTGTACCAGCAAGCCCGCGTCCTCGGGTTGCTGACCCGCAAAACCCTAATCGGACAGTCAGCGGTGGCCGACTACTTCGACCGCATCGACACAGCCGAGAAGGCGTATGTGCTCGGGCTGATCGCCGCCGACGGGAACGTTTACAAGGGCAGGGTGCAATTCGGCCTGCAGGCCGAGGACGCGGACTTAGTGGCGTGGGTGCGTGACCGTATCTTCCCCGATGCTGTCATCTACGTGGCGCGCAAGGATGGCTTCAGGTCGTTCGCGATGACCAGTCATAAGATGGCTGCCGGGCTCACGCAATGGGGCATCGTTCCGCGCAAGAGCCGCATCCTTGACTGGCCTGTGGCGCTCCCAAATTCGATGATGCGCCCGTTCCTACTGGGCTACTTTGACGGGGATGGCTCCATGTTCGTGATCCACAAGCGCGGTCGGCTTTACCCGGGATGGAACATCTCATCAGGCTCACCTGAGTTCCTCATTCAGGCGAAGGAGTATATCCGGAAGTCGACGGGCGTGGTTCTGCAAAAGATTCAACGGCGTAAAGCTGCGTCGCTGTACCAGGTATCCAAGACCGGGAGAGGCGCTTACGTTCTTGACCAATGGCTGCACGAGGATCACGGCCTAGGATTGGCGAGGAAGAGGGTTCCTGGGCATGTCGTGGCTCACTACGAAGAGCCGCCACCGCCACTGGCCGCCGACGTGCTTGCTGCGAAAGTGCGTGCGGCAGGCCATTCAGGGCTGACGCGGAAAGAGATATCTGTCGGAGTCTTTCATTGCAATAGGACTAAAACTGAGCTGGATGCCATCGTCGCAGAGGTTCTAAGCCTGCCGGGCTATCAAGTTGAGCGGCGTCGCACGGTAGGAGAAAGAAGTGCAACATTCCTCTATTACGACGAACCGCCGGGAAGGCGATCAGTTTCCGGCCCGAGGCGGGACCAGTAGCATCGCTCTTGTCGCGCTTACTTCGCAACCTGGTTATAGCGGGCCGTGGGTAGCGCGGGCGGAATCGGTGACTGATTAGTCAGGTGGTCGCTGATCGTTTACCTGACGCCTGTTGACTTTTGTACTCCTTCCACCATAGCTCAACAGGCCTCTCATTCAGCCCTTGTATCATTCGCTCCAATGCCTTGGGGGAATAGTACCAGATGTTGAAGAACTGTTTGGAGTACTCCTCGTTCCCTTTGATTCCAAGCAACGTGATCAACGCGGTGGTCTGATTGGTTGTGATCCCGAGCTTGGTGGCGAGGCCCTTAAAACGCAGGTTGTAGTAGTCGAGCTCTGCTACTCGCTTCACCGTGACGACACTGGAATCGGCAGTCCCTTCCGGAACCAGTGTGACCGGAATGCCCTCTTTCTTAAGGATTCTGAGGTTCATAGTCGGCCCGGAGCCTTCCGTCGCGAAGGCCACTGCCGCAATGCCTGGGAAGAGCACCTCAAGCTGCGTCGTGCCACGGCCGATCTGCGCGCTGAGCTTCTGGAGTGCCGTCTCGCTCGGCTGGAGCTTCTCGCCCTGCATAGCTCCGTCCACGATCGACAATGCCCGCAACCGTGCGGTGGCTTCAGCCCGTCGCCGTTTGCCGGGGCTGAGCAGACGCGCCACTTCCTGGATCTCCTCCGTGAACAGGGCGATGGGGTCCAGAGGCGCGATGGTGGCGATCGGCAGCACCCGGTCCGGCAGCAACTGCCCCAACTCTTCGCCGAAGGCAGACTTCAACAGATCGCGGTACAACGTGATCCCCACCTGTGCTTGCAGGTAAAGATGGCCCTCACTGATGTCCACTAGGTGGTGCTGCGCGGCATCGCGAAGCCCATTGATCGCCTGGAGTGTCAGCGCCTGCTCTTCAGTCAAGAACTGGATCTTGGACGTAGAGAGGGCGCGACGCACGCAGGCATCGAACCCGATCGTGTTTTTCTCACCCGGATCCCGGATGCGGCCACCCCGGTGCAAGATCGCTGCCTTCAAGAGCATCTCAAACGAGTGGTCGAGCAGCATGAGCACAGCGTCGGTCCTGCCGACGTCCCATGGCCGGTTGAAGTGATCGATGCTGAGCGTAAGTGAGTTGAGTGACTTCTCTTTGAGTAGTCTCGCTTCTTTCTTCACATCCGTTCCTCGCCGAATGCCGGGCTGCGGCATGGCGCCACCCACTGCCGATCTACTTACTCTGCTCATAAGCACCAGGAAGCACTGCCCGGGGCGTCAGGGACTGGGGCAATCCCTGTACGCCCTCCAGGCGGTCGCCCCGAGCGCGGGGGCGCGTCACCGAACTTGCATCCTCCCATGGAACTCTTGAGTCGCTGAGGAAGCGCCCAGGGCCGACGGTGATGTGTGGCGGCGTGTGAGCCCAGCGCATCGGTATCCACCGCTTCCACGACCCGCCGGATGGCGGCCTCATCCGGAGGCTCGAACCGGCCGGTCAGCAGGTCCCGGCGGATCCCGAGCGAGGCCAGGTCCACCGCGGCGAACGACCGCGCCCCGGCCCAGCACCGCCGCCACCGCGGCCAGCAACAACGACCTCTGCGAGTGCCGCGCCCGCGCGGATTTCGAGGATTGGGTAACCACCCCAGGCTCTCGGCCAGGCTGGGTCATTCACCAGCCAGCGGTGCGCGGTCAGCGCTAGGCAGGTCCCGCCACTGCCTCAAGGCAGGACCGGGTCGGCCACAACGACGAGGCAGGAACCGTCTTCCGTAGTGATCATAGGACTCGACACCCACATGATCTTGGAAACCGTGCCTGTTCAGCCCCAAACGCCAGAACGCGCACCGAGGAACGGACCAGGCATCACCCACTATGCCGGGGCCGTGAGGTCTCCTCGACGTGGCGCGGGGTCCTCCTGTAGGACGCCGCAGTTGAACGTAGATTCCGGCATCGCCGCTTGAGTATGGACACTCCGCCGTCGCCCGCTGGCAGCTGGCGCGATCGTCAGTCAGTTAGCGTCCGGCCGGAGGTCTGTAAACCGGTACCAACTGCGTGGCGTGTCCGCATCTTGTCTGACGGCGGGGCTACCATCCTCGTGACATGGGGATACAGACGCTCCTAAAGATGCCACCTAGCCCTCGTGTTACAGGCCAAGCGGCTCTGAAGGCGCTGCTCAGCGGGGGGATTACCTGGGGCGACAGCGCGGAGTGGCTGCCAGGGCTCCCGGAGGGGTCTGTGGACCTCTGGTTCACGAGTCCGCCTTACGCGGACGCTCGCGCCTACAGTCGGATACACCCGGACCACTACGTGGAGTGGTTCCTACCATTCGGTAAGTACATGCTGGCGGCTGCCAAGGACACCGGGTGGCTCGTGCTCAACATCAAGAACCGGGTCGCTAAGAGTGGGCCGTTCCAGGGCCAACGGCACCCGTATGTGTATCAGCTCGTGCTCGCGCTCCAGCAGCAGGGCTGGCGGTGGCTGGAGACTTATATCTGGATCAAACCTAATGCAGTACCAGGGCGGTTCGGCCCGCGGACCAAGGACAGCTTCGAGTACGTGTACGCGTTCGCCAAGGGTAAACGGCCCTACTTTGATCTTGATGCTGTCCGTGTTCCGTACAGGACGACTTTGGATGAGATCGAGCGCCGCAAGCTAGATAGGCTGGGCCGCCGGAACACAGATGCAGGCTTTGGGCGTGATCGCACCAAAACTTACCTGCATGGCGGGGCCGACCCCGGTAACGTCGTCTCCGTGCCACTCACCTACAACCAGCACTATGGTGTTGCTCACACCGCAGCGATGCCCGAGGGCTTGGCGTCATTTTTCATCAGAGCTGTCTGCCCACCGAATGGGGTTGTGATCGATCCCTTCGCCGGAGGCGGTACGACTACCGTCGTAGCGCGGCGCCAGGGTCGCCGCGCAGGTGGCATCGAGCTGCATAATGAGTTTGTTATTGAGGCACGGCGGCGCATCGAAGCTGATGATGCGCCGGATGAGCCAGGAACACTCAGTGCCACTTTCTGATGCGGAGAAGGAGCTAATAAGCACAGCCGCCACTACCGCCGACCCGACGAGGCGGCGCCAGGCTGTTGCTGTGGTACTGAGCAAGCGAGGAGCTAGCGCCTCCGAGGCTCGCGCCCTACTCGGGCGGAGCTTCCTCGCTGTTACCCAGCCTTCGTTTCACCTGGTACCGCGGGGCAACGCGATGGCGAGCCAAGCCGATTTCATCACCGGGTACAACGCCCTGGTGGCTGCGACCGGCGATTTCTCAGACGTGAGCCAGGACACTTTGACCACAGCGCTACTTTCCACACCGGCGGCGTTGCCTGCATTGCGGATGATCGCTTGTCTTACCAACAAAGAGCTTGCAGTCGCCATGAAGCTCGTTGACTCTACGCTCAGCGTCTCTGATGACACCTTGAAGAGGTTCGAACGAGGCCAGCCATCAGACCCTTCGGCGGCGGATCGGCGAGCCCAGCGCGCTGAAGCCAGACGGGCCGCGTTGGCCTCGGCGATCGTCGCCGCCATCCGCGCCACGATGGGTCGGCAGATACTCACGGTGCCGGACAACGCTTCGGCCACCTTTCATTCAAAACTGGACCACCAGGATACGATTGCAGGCTGGACCTCGGTTCACGACGCAGCCGTTAACGGCATCCCATACTCGGCGTTGCTATACCATCGCTATGTCGGTGGCGTTTGGCGCCAGGTGCAAGACGCGTACTCTGAAGTCAAGGGTGACAATGTGCTCGAACTGCCCTTAGAGCGACTTCTCAACACTGAGGGAATCCCCTTTTATCGGAGTCCATCGGGTGCCACGGGGGCGGCCGACACCGCCCGCCGGTTTGGTCTCCATCCCGGCCCGGATTTCGTGATCCCTGGCGATCAACCAGCGGTTGTCATCGAGTCAAAGGTTGCAGAGGATGGTGGAACTGCACGAGACAAGGCCAGCCGCATTCAAGGTTTGGCTGATAGTGCTCGCAGAGCTGGGCTTGTCGTCTGTGCACTCGTAGATGGCAAAGGCTGGAGCGAGCGAGCCGGAGCCCTTGTTGATGTTGTTATCGCTACGGACGGCCGAACCTACTCGTTGCAAACGATGAAGGATCTGCTATCTGTGTCGGAGATCGCTGGTCTTCGTGGTACCGTGCCAGCTTCCGTCCCTAAACTGTCCGGCGGCGATGCGGAACCTGGATGATATTGACTGCGTTTCCGTCTCGGGGGTCAGCTCGTCAAAGCCCTCAGCTGCGCGTCGATTTCCCCGAACTGGATCCGCTCACGCAGACACGCCGCGAGCGGCAGGTGCGAGTGCTCCGGCCGCACGCAAACGGCCGTTTACACCCGGCGTCGACCGAGCCTCCCCAAGGCAATCACAGATATTCGTCGACGAGCTTGCACAAATGCAGCGGTGCGGGGAACTGAGTGGCCTGCTCGGTGTGCAGGTACGTCCTGCGCAGGCTGTTGGTCAGGGCGGCGTAAGCGACGGGAGGGTCGGCTGGCTGCAGGAACACGGGGTAGATCTCGAGCGGGACGGGATTGGCCGCTTGGAAGCTGAAGTTGCGGAGAAGGTCGGGATCCAGCTTGGTTGCGCCGAGGGGTGTTTGCATCTGGTCAGAGCGGGGGTTGATCGAGTAGAAGATCCGGTCGGCGAATGTGAACAGCCCGCTGATCCGGACGCTGGCACTCTGGTGGTCGGCGGCGAAGCCGCGGGCGACTTCGTCGGTACTTGAGCGGTCGCGGACCCGGACAATACGCAGCCCTGGGCAGTCTTGCGGGGACAGCAGCTGCGGCGACTCAGTTTCGTCGTCTAGGTCGACACCGGGCAGGATGAGCTGGTCGGGCTGGATGTGCTTGTCTTGTAGCCAATCCCAGCCCCAGGTGCGGAAGCTGGCCGAGCGGACGAACACGACGCGGTCGTGAGTATCCTGGCTCACGGCATCCCCAATGCCGAGCGCGTTGGTGAGGAATTGTGCGACGTGTGCCTTCTGTCTCTTGCCGCCGGGGATGCGTCCCTTGCCGATCGCGAGGGCCATGGGCAGGCCACTGTAGGGCAGAGGCGGGATCGGGGTGCCGTCGGCCGAGGCCAGGTATGCGGCCGCGGCCCCGTCGGGCCTGAGCCGTATCACGATCGGGATGCAGGTATTGCCGCTGTGCTGCAGCCAGATGCCGATTTGCTCAAGGTCGGGCAGGTGGTCCGGGGTTTCGTAGGTACCTAGCCTCCCGAGCTGGCGCAGGGCGTCGTTGATCGCGGCGGAGGCGCGGTGGATAGTGCTGTTGCTGAACCGGGTCCCTGGGTAGGGTCTTGGCGGTGCCTTCTTGATGCTCTTGGCTGGGGTGGCTGGCGGTGTGAATATCTTGGCGGGCCGCAGGCACTGCAGTCGACGGTCGGTTCGTGCGAACGCTTTTTTCAGGGCCGGTTTCGGGTCGATTTTGTGAGCTCGCAGGAAGTAGCGGTCGTCTTCGAGCTCGAAGACGACCGCACGCGGGCCGGGGCTTTGGCCAATGTGCCGTGCGACCTGGCTGGCATGCGCGCCAACAAGCGTGGTTTCAGGGCGGGGGTCGTCGTCTGGGCGGTCCAGGCCCGCGCCAAGGGGGCCGACGTCTTTGAGGATGACCTTCAGGGTCAGGTCGCCAGTGAAGTGGACGACCGCGGGATCGTGAGGCTCAACGGCCGAGGTGAGCTGGTGGTGGTGTTGCAGGGCCGCCAGCACGGCGTCGCGAGTAATGTCCGATTGAGTCCACAGTTCGAGGGTGTAGCTCTGGCCGGGGGTCTCGGCCGGCCTCACCTTGCGCTGGTTACGTTTGCCGGTCCGGCGGCAGGGTTCAAGCATGCGGATGCCTAGTGGGTCGAGGAGCGTGGCGAGCTGCTCGTGCACCTCGATGTGATCGCCGGGCACGAATCCCGTGTTGGCGCTGTGCAGCAGTGACCGTGCCTTGTTCATCTCCTCGCCTGCGGCAAGAGCCGCCAGCGCGTCGATGTCGTCGACGTCGGCGGCCAGGCTCTTGGATCCTTCGCTGTAGAGGACGTAGGCGCGGATCTTGCCTTCTTCTGCCACGGCTGCCGGATCGGTGAAGACCTTCGCCGGATTGGGAAACGGCAGGTGAGTGAGCCGGCTCAGGGCGGTTGCCAACCCTGGTTTCCACTGCCATTGCCGGGCACGGGACTCGCGGGACCACGACTGCCGGGCGGGTGCTGCGAGCAGCGTGTGGGGCTCGTGCTGGCGCAGGAAGCCCTCCGGCGCGTGCAGCCAGATCGTCGCGCCGGGCGGCCCGTCGCCGCGGGCGGGCACATAGGTGACGGGCATCAACGGGAACCGGCTCATGCTGAGGTCAGCGTGGACGTTTGGGACCGGGCGGTTGGGGACCGTCTCCACGTGGAAGGTGACCTTCGCGGTGACGAGCGCGTTCCCGGTTTTAGAATCCTGCAGTTTTTCGGGGTGCCATAGCACGACGCTGCGGCGTCCGTCGCGCTGAGGCGGGCCGAGGATCCAGTTCCGCGCCCGGCCGAGCAGCGGCAGTCGTTCCGCGGAGACGTGCTGTGCTAGGAAACTGGGCAGCAGGGTGAACATCTGAGCTGCTGGGGCGGCGGTGCCGTTGGGGCGGGTGCTCCATTCCAACAGGTTGACCGTCTCGGTGCGGAAGCGCAGCTCTGCGGGCTGGCACAACTCCCACCAGTCGATCCCGTACCCATCGGGGGCGACCTCGGTGGTCGCCCAGGATGCGATCGCGGCGGCCAGCACAGTGCTATCTGCTCCCGGCAGGGCGACGATGAAGCAATCGCTGCCGAGATTGGAGCTGACGTGCACGATGGCGGGGTCCAGGCCGATCAGCAGTTCCACGAGGCCGCGGGTAGGCAGGGACCAGTCGTCCTTGGTTCCCGGGCGGTGGTGCCAGGCGTCGCTGAGGGCTTCCCGCCACGTCGCCGGGAAGCGGGCGGTCTGGCAGTTCACGTTCCACTGGGTGCCTGGGACGATCGTGAACGAGTTCAGGCGCATGTGGTCGCTGATGGGCATCGGCTACCGCCTTCGTGAGCCGAGGGGGTCGTTGGTGTTTACGAGGTGGCCCAGCAGTCCCCAGACCGCCTCGTTTATCTGGTGGTCGAGGCGGCGGCCCGCGCTGCAGCCGGGCGCGGGCGCCTTCAGCAGTCCGCTGAGCAGCACATCGGTCGCCACAATAAGGCTAGTGCGCGCGGTGTCGGGCGCGGCGTCGCGGCTGGCCAGCCTCTCGGCGAAGGCGGCGTCGCACAGCAGCACGCGGGTGGGCTGGTTGCCGCGGATACTCCGCCCGATGGTCTGGCTCATCGGGACGAGGTTGTTGGCCACGAACGCGGTGCGGTAACGGTTGTCGATGGTGCGGAACCGCACCGGCTGGCCGATGACGTCGAACCACAGGTGCCGGGCGTCGTTGCGGAGCCTGCTGGACATCTGCCCAACCTCCCCACGTGATGCCGTGGAGGGGTGCTGCAGGTCGCGCATGGCGAGCTGGCAGACCAGTGACAGCGGGAAAGCCAGATCGGTTGGCGGTGGGTGCGATCTGGTCAGGTAGACGACGGCTCCGAGCGCGGCGGTGTCGCTGGAGTTGAGGATGTTGTAGCCACGCTGGATGGACATCTCCGCCGCGACGAGGATGTCGCCGCTTCCTTTGCCGAACCCACCGACCATGCGGCGCAAGATGCCGTCCTTGCCCGGGTCGGATGCGTCCGGCACGACGTGGCGGGCGGTGTAGGGGGTGCGGTGGTTGATGGCCTCGCCGACCACCTGGGCATCAGTGCCTGATAGCACGACGAACAGAATCTGCTGCCGGCCGGGCGGAAGCTGGGCTCGCAGTTCGTCGATCATACTGCGGTGGCGGCCGTCGGCCGGCTCGCACAAGGCGGTGACCATCTGGCGCAGGGCGTCCGCGCGTAGGCTGCCCTGGCGCCCCGACACGAAGATCGGGTCGTCGCCGCCGGACCTGGCGGGGCGGACCGCCATTGTGGAGGTCATCAGGGCGTCCTGGTCGTCGTCGGGTTGCCGCAGCACGGCCGTCGGCGTGATCGGGATGTGATAGAACGACGAGCCCGGCAGCCAGCTGGTAGCAGATGTCAGGATGAGGTGCGGGCCGTCGATGCCCTCGCAGGCGAGCAGGTCGTGGGCGTGATGCAACAGCCAGCGGCCCACGCCATGGATCCACAGCACCTGCAGTAGCGCGCCGCCGCTGCGGGCGGCTGCCCAGCGCAGCGCCAGGATGTTGCCCATCGGCGCTTCGGGTACCAGCGGCCGGTAATCCCGTGGCGGCTGGTCCAGCCAGAATGCTTCCTCGTCGGGCAGTGGGAGGCGGTCGCGGACCGACGGGTACAGGGTGCACATTTCGAAGAACGTGGTGGTTATCCGCGCCGACCAGAACGCCGCCTCGACGACCAGCCGAAGCAGATCACGGTGGTGCTCCAGGTATCCGCCCATCCTCGCCTCCGCCGTCGCTGTGGCTTCGATCCACTCATCGAGGGTGGCGCGGACCGCGTCGTCGTCGCGCTGGAAGCGGGTTATCTCTGTCACCGCGGCTTGCAGGCCGTGTCCGCGGACGTCGAAAGGTTCCTCGGCTAGGTTCTGCAGTTGCTTCTGGTAGAAGTCCTCTGCCGCGTCCTCGGCTGCCTTGTCGCCCTCGCCGCTGCGAGGCAAGCCGTGCAGAATGCGAGCGGCCTGCCGGAACAGGGAGTGCGCGGTGAAGGTTGCGCCGCCAAGCAGGTCCCTGAGCTGCCGGCCGGACCGGGACAGGGCCAGCCGGTGCAGGGCGAAAACGGCCTGCTGGTGGATTTGCAGGTACTCGTGCCATTGCTGCACCTCAGGGTCGGCGGCCTGCGCCATTCCGGTACCCGCAAGGGCAGTGTTGGTGTGGCCGGCCATCCGGTGGGACCAGCCTTTCTCGGTGGCCACCAGCTCCTCGGCCTGAACGAATCTGGTATCGAGCACCTGCTGGACGGCGTCGGCCTCGTCGATGATCATCAGGTCCATGTCGTGCTGGGCCTGCTCGAGCCAGCGCATCTCGGCGGTCGACGGTACTGCCTTGCTGGCCACCAGGCACTGCGGGGTGGTGACCCACACCTGGGCGGTCGCGACCTCCCGCAGGGCTTTCTGTACCGGGCAGACCGCCAGCAGCGGGCAGTCACAGTCCCGGGTCGGCTCAGCGTCGACCTCGCGCAGCCTTCCCCGGCACGGGAAATCCTCGGGCCGCAGCGGTGCCCAGTCGGGGCGCATTATCTGCCGGTAGGGCTCCAGCACGCACGCGGTGTTCGCGTATGCCGCTGCCGGATCGGCTGGATGATCGTCGTCGGGCGTCAGGACCGCTGCTTCCTCGATCATGGTGCGCCAGTAGCGGGCGGCGTGCTCGCCGCGAGAGCTTCGGCCGATCAGCGGTACCGCGTCGATGCCCAAGGCGCGCAGGAACGACACCTTGGCGTAGACGTCGATGACTGAGCCGACCACCAGGCAGACGCGCTTGGCGCGGTTGCGGGCACCGTCGACGGTGATGAGGTCGGCCAGGGTGGTCTTTCCTGAGTTCATCAGGCCCACGACGTGCTCCGCGCCGTCGATCGTGAGCTCGGTCCTGTCCCGAAGCTGGCCGGTGGACGGGTCGGCGACACTGAACCGCAGGTCGTGGAGCCGCTTATCCCAGTTGCGGTTGGTGATGTCCGGCCTGTCCGCGAGCCGTTCATCGATCCACCTGGCGACGGGCGCAAGATCCTTGGTGAACGAGACGGCCCACTGCTCGCGGTGGCGTGCCCGGGCCGGGGTCATCAGTGGCAGGGGGGTGGCTGCGGGTAGCTGGTCGGGGAGGCGGACGTACTCCGTAGTGCCCCCCGCAGTGAACGCATACCGCTTCCCCGCCTCAGCCACGGGGTGCTGGCTGGCCGGCCGGTATGCCAGCGGGTCGGCCAGTGCCGCGGCGTAGGTGTCGTCACGGGCGGTGCACGCCGACGACAAGCGAGGTGTGAAGACGGCGTTGTCGTTGACGCGTCGGGCAGGGTCATCGGTGCGGTCGAACCCTCGTATCGCGTCCGGCAGCCGCATGTACTGGTTCAGCAGCTTGCGCCAATAGCCACGCCGGGCCACATCGCCCATCCGGTGCCGCACCCGCCTGGTGATCGCGTCGATGTCCTCGCTGCCCCGGACGTAACCGGACAAGACCGGCTGCAGCACGCCGACCGGCTCGCCGGGGAAGTGGCGGGTTAGGAAGTACAGGCCGAGTTCCACACGGCAGAACTCGGTCACGGGCATGATCTGTTCGGGGAAGCCCTCCGCCCGCAGGTCTTGCGACAGGCGCGTCAGCCACGCTGAGAGGTCTCTCACAGGGCTAGCTCCCGTGCCCTGGCCGCCACCATTGAGACCAGGCGTTTCTCTCCCACTACTTCCACCCCGGCCGCGCGCCCGTCCAGCTCGGCGATCAGATCGGCGGCGTACCCTGGCTGGTCCGCGCGGTGTTCGGGCAGCACCAGGAAGCGCCTGTGGCAAGGGATGGACCCCGGCCAGCTGAATGAACGGCCCAGCAGCCGCGCGCTGTCCTGGTCCTTCGCGTCTGCTCCCCAGATCCCTGCCACCACGACACGGTTGTCTTCAGTTGTGAGGAACTCGATCAGGATGTCCAGGGTGTCGAGACGAGGGTAGGGGGTGACCCGGACCCACCTGGCCAGGTCCTTCTTGCTGGCCAATGCATCAACGATGCGCGCTTCCACGAGCCCGGGATCGTGGATGAAGCGGCGGGTAGCCCGGTGCTGTTCGTACATCACCGCGAGCGTCTTCTTGCTCACTGTTTCCGTCGGCCCGCCGGGGCAACCCGGCGTGCCGCACGCCATCCGCCGGTCGGGCACTGTGTTGCGGCAGCTTGGGCAGCGCAGGTACTGCTGTGGACCTGGTGCCGATCGGGCGATGTAGGCGGCAGTAACCAGGCGGTGCACGTAGGTCTGGCCGCTGCCGTCAGTACGGGGGAACTCTGCTTCCCACTTCTTCAGGTCGAGGTCGGCCAGCACCGGCTGGTCGATGAGCCGTCGCCGCAGCACAGCGTAGATGCGTTCGACCTGTTTATCATCGGCTCCGTTGGCCGACGCGGCAGCCCGCAGCGCCTGGTAGACGCGGTTCTCTGTCCACTCCGCTTCCACATCGGCGGCCGCCAGGCGCGCCCCCTGCTCGGCGAACGGCGACAGTTCCCCATCGGCGAGCAGACAGTTCTGCATGTCCTGGCTGGACAGCGACAACGACACTGGCCAGGCGACGAACGGCCGGGCACACAGCGCCAGAAGGTCCAGGTCGCTCCCTGGCGGCGGAACACCCTGCTCCTGGCAGCGCCACCACAGCCGCGCGAAGGCCCCCCGCCAGGCGTTAGGCAGAAGGCCGCCAGAACGGCTGTCGCCATTTCCGGCCCCTGACCGGAGGGCCAAGATCCCGGCAAGGCCGACTGCCAGCATCGTGACCGTCAGGTAGTCATCGTCGACGCCCGGGCCAATGCGAAGCCGTCCGTCCCCGCCCGCACCGTACTCCACGAGCCCTCCTCACTGCCGAGTGGCTAGGAGGTTCAGCCACCCGGCAACGAGTCTGCCCGACGCGGATGCCGCGCAAATTGCGCGCGGAAGCGCGGGCGTGTCGACCGCGGAGTGGAGCTGCTGACACGCGGCGCGCCTGCCTTTCAACTGGGCAGTACCCGGATATGATCGGTTGAAATTACGCGCACATTACGCGTGGAGGCGCTGTGGAGGCCGCTGCCAGCCGAGCGCGTGTCGGTGAGCACTCAATCCAAGTGCACGACGTAGAAGAACTCACCGACTTCTGCTGGCGGCCGGGTTGCCGAAAGGAGTTCCGGCGGGCGGCTGGTCCAGGGCGCCGTCAGGCGTACTGCTCAGAGATCTGCCGGAGGAAGGCCGAGAAGGAACTACGACAGGCGCGGGCCCGCTTGGTTCACTATGAAGCCGTGGTGAAGAGACTTCGCATTGACGTCCTTGCCTACGCAAAGCCTGACGTCAGTGAGGCTGGCGACGAGATGCCGCCATTGTCCCCAGACACCCGCGAGGCGGCGGCCGAGAATGCCGTGCGCAGGGCTGCCGGCACTCTCATCTTCGCCAATCCTGATGATCCGGCGGTACGGGAGCTCCAGATGCTGTACGACGCCGTCGCACCGATCCTCCTTCCCGACTCGAAGGGAAGCTGACGCGGCACCCGGCAGGAAGAAATCGTGACCCGGGAGAGCCTGCACCTCGCAAAATGTGCCTCGGTAGCCCTGCAGAACTCACGCTGTGATCGGGCGGAGCGATGTGGCGGGCGGTGACCGCCGAGCCGTGGCCGAGCTGCTTGCTGATTGGGGGCGCACGCACTTGTCAACGCCGACCTTGACGGCCTGGCGGAGCGGCCCGACAACCATTGCAGAATCCGCTGGGGTACCGAGCCCTCGGTCTCCGTGGGTGTACTCGGCCTAGACTGGCCCCTTCACAGTCCGTACCGAAGATCGTCCACTCCGCCGGGACTGAGATTTCGCGAGCCCTGCACCGCCCTCAGCGCTGTCTTGCTGCCAGCACTTCTGCTGATCACTGATCAGCTACCTGGTCAGGCGAATGGCCGCATTCCTGAAACGGCCGTTTGTGGGGGGAAAGTGGCTGGTGCTGCGAAGGCCGCAGCCGTCCGGACAGCAGCCTTCACGCACGGCTCAGCCGGATGCACCAGAGCCAGCCACCTGGCTTATTCAGCGGCGCCGGGCCGGTTCACGCGCCGCCATCCCGGCAGCAACGCTCCAACAGCAGGTACCACTGACCGACGCCTTGACCCGGCGCGACCAGCTTCATCCGGACCGCACGCCGCGCACGGCGGCGCCGCCACCATGCTGCCGTTAACAGATTTATAATCCCGCTCCCGGCAAAGGGGACCGGTGACTTGGCCGTGCGATCGCGAGCTGCCAGCTCGTACGCGGGCCGCTCATGGCCGACAGCACTGGAGGCAGCCGTCGCACCTTATCGGCCCCTAGTCGGTGCAGTGGTCTTCCCACCCCGGGACCGCACGCCGTGCCCACCCCCGGGAATGGAATGGTCGTGTGCGGTGGGCTTCAGTATCGAGACGGAGCTTCGTCGGCCTCTAGTGCCCGGGCCCCGGCCGGCCGGCGCGGGCAGCTCCGCTGGCGACAGCCGGGCGGTCAGCACCGCGGCCGGGTTGCGGACCCCAGCGGCGTTCGCGCTCACGAACGCAGCCAGCGTGGCCGGCCCCCATCCCGCCGCCACGGCGGCGTCCACCATCGGCGCGAGCCGGGTTCGCTGGCGGTCCGTCAGCGGCCAGCCTGGTCCCAGCCGTGCGAAGAACTCCCCGGCGCCGCCGCCAGCCGCCAGGTTGTCCACAGCGGCCGGGCCCTCGTCGCGTGCGCCCGCGTGGGCGGCGGATGGTTCCCTGGATGGTTCAAAGGACGGTTCGAGTGCAACTGCTGCACCCCGTTCCGGCAGCAGCTGCACCCCGTCCGCGCAGCCACTGCACCCCGTTGGCGGTGCGGGGCGCAGTGGCTGCACCCCGTCTGTCACGTCATCCACAGGTGTCTGAGCTACGGGGTGCAGTTGCTGCACCCCGTCATCGGGGCCCCCCGGCCGGGCCGAGTTGGCCGCGTGCACGGCCGCGACCCGGGCGGTAAGGCCGGGGAACTGGCGCTCCAGCGCCGCCAGGTCCTCGGCGTCCAGATCATCGCGGACCAGGTGCATGGCCAGGTCCCAGCCCTGCGGACGCCGGTCGGCCCGCTTGATCTTCGCGGCGACGACCGCCGGGTCGCATGGCCGGATGACCCCTTCCGCTTCCAGCCGGTCCAGGGCGATTTGCACGGTCCGCTTGGACAGGCATGTGTAGCGGACGAGCGTCTTGACGCAGGGGAACGCCTCCGTGCCGTCGGGGCCCGCATGGTTGGCAAGGCCGATCAGGACGGCTTTGCACGCGGGATTGGGCTTTCCGCTGCTGTCACAAGGCGCGGGCGCGAGATTGAGAGCCCACGAGATCGCCTCGACGCTCACCGGCCGGCCGCCAGTTCTGAGGACGCCGTGCGGCCCGCGCGCAAGCGCCCCCGCAAGCGGCACCGCCGATTCTCGGTCGCCTCAGCTTCTGTCTCAGTTCGTGGCTCATTCGCCGACGTTCGCGTCTGTTCGCCGGGGGACGCCGAGACCTTCCCGCCGAGGTCAGGACCGCTTGGGGCTACAGGCGGACGCGGATCAACAGACTTGGAAAGCGTGTTGGGGGCAACCCCTCAGGAGTTCGAATCTCCTATCCTCCGCGACCTCTGACCGGGCAATACACCAGGCCGGGTCATGTGTTCGGCCTGGGCCTGCAAGGCTGTGTAGTCTCTG
>Ga0335078_10002738_pt1 | contig 26591 bp, 15 predicted proteins | sample Lox_Sample_32_FD_206711 | JGI IMG/M metagenome (GOLD analysis project Ga0335078, IMG submission 206711) | Soil microbial communities from Loxahatchee National Wildlife Refuge, Florida, United States - Lox_Sample_3.2 | ecosystem: Environmental > Terrestrial > Soil > Wetlands | place: USA... | reverse complement strand
GACGTTCATGGGTATCTGGGTGCTGCCCACGGCCAACTCGCTCGACGTCATCAAGGAAGTCCGGAAAGCACTGCCTGGGATTCAGGCGCAGCTTCCGGTGGGCATGAAGTTGGGTGTTCCTTACGATTCGACCGAATACATTCAGGACGCGATCAACGAAGTGCTGCACACGCTAACCGAAACGCTGGTGATCGTGATTGTGGTGATCTTCTTATTCCTTGGATCGTTCCGCTCGGTGCTGATTCCGATCGTGGCGATTCCGATTTCGCTGATCGGTGCTGTGTTCTTGATGCTTATCGCCGGATTCACGATCAACCTGCTGACGCTGCTGGCGATCGTGTTGTCCGTCGGACTCGTCGTCGACGATGCGATCGTCATGGTGGAGAACGTCGAGCGGCACCTTGAGCTGGGGAAGACTCCGTTCCAAGCCGCTAGGGACGCGGCGCGCGAACTGGTTGGTCCGATCATCGCGATGACGATCACGCTGGCGGCAGTCTATGCACCGATCGGAATTCAGGGCGGGTTGACTGGTGCATTGTTCCGCGAGTTCGCATTCACGTTGGCCGGAGCGGTGGTGGTGTCGGGCATCGTTGCACTGACGCTATCACCCATGATGGGCTCGAAGCTGCTGAAGGCTGGCGCTTCACACAAGGGGATGGCCGGTGTCGTCAACCGTAGTTTCGACAAGGTCCGCGCGCTCTATACCCGGCTGCTTTCCGGAACTCTGCAATACCGTCCGGTCGTGTTGACGTTGTGGGCGATCGTCGCGGTGCTGATGGTTCCGTTCTACATGTTCTCGATGAGAGAACTGGCGCCGCAGGAAGATCAGGGAGTTGTGTTCGGCGTGATTCAGGCAGCGCCAAATGCGACCATCGATCAGACGAACCTGTTCACCAAGCAGGTTTACGACGTCTACCACTCGTTCCCGGAGAATGCGAGCACGTTCCAGATCACGACGCCAAACGGCGGATTCGGCGGCATGGTGACGAAACCGTGGAGCCAGCGCACGAAGACCACGCAGCAATTACTGGTGGAGTCGACTGGACCGCTTTCGAAAATCGCCGGCCTGCGCGTGATTCCGCTGACGCCTCCACCGCTGCCGGGTGGTGGAAACTTCCCGGTTGACTTCGTAATCGCATCCGCTGCGGAGCCGCAGCAGGTGAGCGCGCTTGCCGAGCAGATCGTTCAGAAGGCAATGGCCAGCGGCATATTCATTTTTGCTGACACGGATGTAAAGTTCGATCAGCCGCAGACTGAAGTCGTGTTCGATCGCGACAAGCTGCGCTCGCAAGGCGTCGACCTGAGCCAGGCAGGGCAGGACCTGTCGACGATGCTGGGCGGGAACTATGTCAATCGCTTCAGCATTCAGGGACGCAGCTACAAAGTGATCCCGCAGGTGAAGCGCGTTGAGCGGTTGACGCCCGAGCAGCTTTCACAGATCTATGTGAAGGGATCGGCGGATAAGCTGGTACCGCTATCGACATTCGCCACTCTGCGCACAACGACCGAGCCGCGATCGCTGAATAAGTTTCAGCAGTTGAATGCGGTCCGGATTCAGGGAGTCATCCCTCCGCCGGTGCCGCTGGATCAGGCATTGACCTTCCTCGAGAACGAAGCGAAACAGGTTCTGCCGCAAGGATTCACGGTCGACTACGCCGGGGAATCGCGACAGCTTCGGGTGGAAGGCAGCAAGTTCCTGGGAACTTTCCTGCTATCGGCGATTCTGATTTATCTGGTGCTGGCGGCGCAGTTTGAGAGCTTCCGTGATCCGTTCATCATTCTGGCTGGATCGGTGCCGCTGGCGATGTCAGGTGCGCTGATGTTCTCGTTCCTGGGATTCACGACGCTGAATATTTACAGCCAGGTCGGGCTGATCACACTCGTCGGGCTGATTGCAAAGAACGGAATTCTGATCGTCGAATTCGCGAATCACTTACAGGAAACCGGACTCAGCAAGCTCGAGGCCATCAAAGGAGCGGCGAGCACGCGGTTGCGGCCCATCCTGATGACGACTGCGGCTACCGTGTTCGGGCACTTCCCATTGGTCCTCGCCAAGGGGCCGGGCGCCGGCGCGCGAAACAGCATCGGCATCATGCTGGTGAGCGGCATGATCATCGGCACGGCATTTACTCTGTTCGTGGTTCCGTCGATCTATATGTTGGTTGCCAAGACGCACGTTGCAGAGCGCGCGGAAGAATCGGAAGGGCTTGTGGTAGGCGAGCCGGTTCAGACCACAGCCTAAGCCGGACGCAGCCAGCCGACATTCCAATATCAACACGAGGTCACTCCGCGAGGGGTGGCCTCGATCTTCTTTGCACGGCGCGCCTTACCGGCGATCCGCCGTACTTTAACAATCCATACAATATTTGGTTCGCTCGTTCGTCTGCATAAATAGATGGACGAGGCGCTCAGAAAGCCGTGGCCGATGACGGAGCAGGATCAGAAGATCTCTGACGCGATCTCGCGCGACGAGCCGCGGCTTCGCAACTTCATCCGGCGGCGTGTGGCTGATCAGGGCGATGCGGAAGACATCCTGCAGGACGTCTTCTACGAGCTGGTCGAAGCCTACCGGATGATGAAGCCGGTGGAGCAGGTCACGGCGTGGCTATTCCGCGTGGCGCGGAATCGGATCATCGATCTGTTCCGGAAGAAGAGCAAGGAAGCGGCCGCGTCGGAAGCGCCTATGGTGTCGGAAGACGGCGAGGCGCTCAGTTTAGAGGAGTTGCTCCCTTCGCCCGACGCCGGGCCCGATGCGGTTTACGCGAGGGAAGTATTGCTTGAAGAGCTGGACGAGGCGCTGGAAGAACTTCCTGACGAGCAGCGCGAAGTGTTTGTCGCCCACGAGGTGATGGGACGGAGTTTTAAAGAGTTGGCAGCACAATCCGGGGTGAGCGTGAACACGCTGTTATCACGCAAGCACTATGCGGTTCTGCATTTGCGCGAGCGCCTCGGCGCCATCTACGAAGAATTCAGGAAGAGATAGGAATTGACTATGAGAAGACATTGGGTACTGCGAGGATTGAAGTTCCTGGTATTCGCGCTCTTGTTCGTCGTGGTGTTCAGCTATTTCGTGCTGCGGTTGTGGAACTGGCTGATGCCGGCAGTTTTCGGCTGGCACGTCATTACGTTCTGGCAGGCGCTTGGACTGCTGGTTCTGAGCAAGATTCTGTTTGGCGGATTCCGGGGTGGTCCGCACCGGCATTGGGGCTGGCGCCGGCGGATGATGGAACGCTGGGACAAGATGACGCCGGAAGAGCGCGAAAAGTTCCGGCAATCGATGCATGGCTGCGGTCCGTTTGCGGCACATGCGAAGGCAACGGAAGCGAAGTTATGAACGGCAGTGCCTGTGCTGCAACTCCGCAGACACGCAAGAAAGGACTGCGGTATGGAACATCGAGTTTGTCCATGGTGGTTGGGTTACCTGCTGGCAAGCCCTCTGAGAAAGCTTCTGCAGGATCCGGGCAGTCTGCTTGAGCTTTATATACGGTCAGGAATGACGGTTCTTGAACCGGGGCCGGGAATGGGGTTTTTCACACTGGAGCTGGCGCGAAGGGTTGGGAACAATGGGCGCGTCATCGCAGTGGATGTTCAGCCACGAATGATCGCGGGGTTGAAACGTCGTCTGGCGAAAGCGAACTTGCTGCAACGCGTGGACGTTCGTCTGGCTACGGAAGATTCTTTGGGACTCGCGGATCTACGAGGGAAAGTTGACTTCGCGCTGGCGATGGCGATGGTGCATGAAACTCCTGGTGAAAACTGGTTTTTTGGCCAGTTGGCGGAAGTGATGAAGCCGGGCGGCATCGTCCTCTTGGCAGAGCCATCGGGGCATGTAACCGAGGCGAAATTCCAGGCAGAGCTGGATGCTGCGAAGGCGGTGGGGCTTACGGTGGGGGAGCGGCCGGTGATTCGCCGCAGTCAGGCTGCGCTGCTGAAGAGAGCAGTGTAACTTTTGAGGCAGACTTCGGAGTTAATACAAGTTTGGGGGAATCATCATGTTGACTGTGACAGTGAAGGATCTCGGTAATGCAGTGACTCTTTTCTGTAAAGGACGGATTGTGCACGGCTATGAGACAGCAATTCTGTGCGCGGCAGTGCGGCGGCACGGTCATGATCTTACGCTCGACTTGAGCGAAGTCGATGGGATCGATGCCGCTGGAATGGGCGCGCTGATTGCCCTGCAGAGTGCGGGAGTCTATCTCAAGCTCAAGAACATTGCACGGCGCGTGCGGGAGACGCTGCGGTTGAGTGGAGTCGAGTCAATCTTTGAAATCCTGGATGACTGCATCGCTGGCGAAGGTGCCCCGAACACTCAAGTGGCGGCCGGCGTTGCGTGACGATTTTGCGCGCGAGAGTTTGAGCTTGCTAGCGTGAGGCCGGTGGTGCCGTCGACATGCGGATGATCAGTTCTGGTTCAATGACGATCTGGCGCGGATAGGTGTCGTCGTCGGGCCGGGCGATGCGGCGCAGCAGCGCTTCCGCGGCCATCATTCCCATCTTCTTCAGCGGTTGCCGCACAGTCGTGAGCTGGGGGCGCTGGAAAGCCGCGCTCTGGATGTCGTCGAATCCAACCACAGAAACGTCGGAGGGGACGTCCAAGCCTTGGCTGCGGAGCGCTTCAATTGCGCCAATGGCCGACACGTCGTTGAACGCGAAGAGCGCGGTAAAGCGAACTTTTCGCTCGAGAAGACGCTTCGTGACGCGGTAACCGAGTTCCGGAGAAGGCAAATCACCCTCGAGCTGGACAGTGAGCTTTGGCGATATCTCAAGGCCGAGCCGGCCAGCGGCCTTTCCGATGGATGACCAACGTTCGGCGGTATCGGAACTGAACTCCTGCCCTTTGATGAACGCGATCCGCGTGTGGCCTAACTCTTGCAAATGACTGAGAGCCAGTTCCGCGGCGTGGTCATGATCGAGCACCACGCTGGTGATGCCATTGGTGCGAGTTTGACCCGACACGGTGGCGACCGGAATCGAAAGCTCGCTCTGCCATGGGGTGTCGACTGCGATGATTCCGTCCACCGATCGAGCCAGCAGCAGCCTCGGATACTCGTCGATGAGGTCTTTGAGATGGCGATGGCTGGCGACGAAATAGAAGTATCCCTCGCGGAGAAGGTAGCCGTCGATGCCGCTCAGGACAAGGGATGCATAGCCTTCGCTGACTTCGGTGACCAGCACGCCGATGGTGAAGCTGCGGGCAGTCCGGGCCCAGCGGGCCGCGAAGCTGGGGCGATAATTCAATTCGCGGGCGGCCGCGAAGATGCGTTCCTGGGTTGCGCGCGGAATGGAGTCCGCGACCGGCGCATGGTTCATCACGAGCGAAATTGTCGCCGGGGAGAGACCAAGGTGATCGGCCAAGACCTTGAGAGTGACGCGTTTTGGACGTCCTTCGGCACGGCGTCGCGGGGATTTGTCGCGTTCAGCCAACGTGGCAGTTTCGCACATCAGAAACTTGTCAACAAGGTGTTGAAATTCTGCATCCAAGGGTTGCTCTGCAAGAATAGCACGGTCTCACTAATCTTCTTGACAGCGTTTTAGCCCCGGTGCTATAAGCCGATAGTTGTACTAAATCAGTTTACTACTGATTTAGTATTAATCAATATCAAATCGTTATTGCAAGGTCCCATCGATTCACCGCAACATTCCTAGCAGCGAGGAGGCTCCATGAGGCGCCCAGGTTCTGCAGTCCATGTTGTACTGCTGTTCGTTTGCACGTTCATCCTCACCACCCTGGCTCAGGCCCAGTATCGCGGGTCCATCCGCGGGGTCATCACGGACCCCCAGGGCGCCGTGGTGTCGGGAGCCACCATCACGTTGTTGAACACCGACACCAGCCTGTCCATGACTGCGAAGTCGGATGAATCCGGCATCTACGTCTTCAACGCGCTTCCCGCGGCACATTACAAGGTGACGGCCGAGCACTCGGGCTTCAAGACGAAAGTGCTCGAAAGCGTGCAGATCATTCCCGACCAGTTGAACAATCTCGACCTCCAGCTTGAGCTTGGAGAGGCGAAGGAAACCGTTACGGTTTCCGCGACCACCGAGGCACTCGACACCGAGACGGCCTCGACCTCGGGGACGATTCGGAGCAACGAGATTGCCAGCACGCCGGCGATCGGGCGCAACGTCTTCATGCTGGCGCAGTTGGCGCCGGGCGTCTTTGGAGACAATTCGCAGGGTTCGCAGGGCAACGGCAACTCGCTCCCTGGCTCGGCAGGCCCGGGCAACCCCGGTCTGAGCCCCGGCGTAAACCAGGGAATCTTTGCGACGGAGAACGGTCCGCAGATCGTGGCGGGCGGACTGGGCTATCAGCACAACGGTATTTCCCTGGACGGCATCAGCACCGTCAGCGCGGTCTGGGGCGGCACGTCCGTTATCACACCTTCAGAAGACGCGGTTGCCGAGGTGAAGGTCATCTCTAATGGTTACGATGCTGAAAATGGGCGCTTCTCCGGCGCTCAGATTCAAGTCACATCCAAGAGCGGAAGCAACCAGGTGCACGGAACCGCGTTCTTTACGGCTCACCGTCCCGGGTTGGACGCCTATCAGTCCTGGAGCGGTGTCGGCCAAGTCCAGAGGTTTAGAGACGACACTTTCTTTGACCAGTTCGGCGGCAGCCTCGGAGGACCGATCTGGAAGAACAAAGTCTTCGGGTTTTTCAATTGGGAGACCGCCCGCAGCCCTGCACAGGCAGCTAGCAAAGCTACAGCATGGTTGGAGACTTCCGATTTTCAGGCCCTTGCGCCCTCGGGAAGCATTGCCGCCAAGTATCTGAGCTTCCCGGGTTCGATTCCGAGTAATCCCAGCATCAACGACATTGCATGCGCCGACGCAGGATTCAACGCAAACGGTCTCACCAACTGCATCATGATTCCGGGTAAAGGCCTGAATATCGGCTCGCCGTTGACCACAGGTCTTGGCACACAAGATTTGGGCTGGGTCAGCGCCAGCAACCCTGGCGTAGGCGGCGGTCTAAACGCAAGCGGCCCCGCCGACATTGCCCAATACACCATCTTCAACCACTCTACCTACACGCAGAACCAGTACATCGGCCGCGTGGACGCCTACGTCACTCAGAAAGATCGCCTCGCCGGATCAATCTACTGGGTTCCTCAGTCCAACACTACCAGTGGCATTCGCGCGTATGATCTTTTCCATCACAACCAAGTCAACGACGCATTCTCTCTGATCTGGAACCGCACCATCTCGACGACACTGCTGAATGAGGCGCGCATCAATGCCGCTGGCTGGCGGTGGAACGAGCTCAAGGACAATCCGCAGTCGCCTCTCGGACTGCCCGCCGATAGTATCAGCTTCAATGGCAATCCCTCGATAGGCAACCTCACCCTCACGCAGTTTGGGCCCAATGTTGGCAGCCACCTGGACCAGTGGACCTACACGTACAAGGACGTGGCAACGAAGATCCTTGGCCGCCATACCATCAAGTTCGGCGGCGAACTCACGCGGCTGTATTACCTGCAAGCCTGCGAAGGTTGCGCCTTACCGAGTTACAGCTTCTTCAACATGTGGGATTTCCTCAACGATGCTCCGTATACTGAGTCGGCTAATGTGGATCCCGCAAGCGGCACCCCTACGCCACAGCGTCAGGATCAACGAGAGAACTTATGGGGCTTGTTTGTTCAGGATGACTTCAAGCTTCGCAGTAACCTGACTCTCAACCTGGGCCTGCGGTGGTCCTACTTTGGGCCGCTGTACTCCACTGAGAACAACATGTATCGCGCGGTTCCCGGTCCAGGCCCCGGTTTCCTGACCGGCCTCAATGTAGTCAAGCAGAACGCATGGAGCGCGCAGAAGGCTAATTTTTCCCCGCAGATCGGTTTGGCCTGGAGTCCAATGATGTTTCATGACAAGTTGGTGGTCCGGGGTGGATTCGGCATCAACTACAACCAGGAAGAAATCGCCATCTCTGCCAACATCTCAAGCAACCCGGGATTGACGGTTGGGCAAAGTCTGACATCAAGCGACCCTGCGCACATCAACCCCGACATTCTGTATGCCACGTCCTCCGATCCGCACTCCCTGAACTACCCGGCCAATCCAGCATTCAAGACCACCCTTGGCGCGAATGGGCTGCCGACTTCCGGGGCGGCGCAGTTGTTCATCTTCCCCCAGAGCATGCCGACGATGAGAGAAGAACACTACTCGGCGGACGCGCAATACGAGTTCTGGGACAAGTGGGTGGCCTCCCTGGGTTATCAGGGGAGCCAGTCGCACAACATCATTGCCAATGCTCAGATTTACGCCTATGCGGCGTCAATGGGGTACGCTCTGAATCCGTCCATCGGGGGCGACGGGTGGGCCAACTATTGGAATGCGAGCGGCTACGGCAGCTACAACGCTATCGTCACCGAACTAAAGCGCAGTTTCTGGCACGGGCTGATGTTTGACATGCAATTCACCTGGGCCAGAAGCTGGGACACCAACACCGGCCCGTACACGGAGGACATCTATCCTTACAGCGGGAGCCTGAACTACGCCCCTTCGGACAACAACGTCGCGCGAGCATGGAAGTTCTATGGCTCGTACACACCGAAGTTCTTCACCAGCGGGCCCGCATGGATGGAGAAGACCTTGGGCGGATGGACGGTCAGTGGGATCTTTAACGTCCATACGGGATTCCCGTGGACCCCACAATATGCCATATCGAATACCGGTGCCGGCAACAGTCTGTACTGCGGCACCTGCTGGTACAACAATCTGTACCCGGTCGCGATGTCGGGCGCTGGAAGCAGCACCAGCAACTCGGCGTACCAGACGGGTTCCAATTTCGGGGGGCAAACGGGCAACCATCTCTCGTACTTCACCCTGCCAACTAACTTTACCGCGTACACGGGTCCGGGGGCCACGAACTTCGGGAACGCGAATCCGCAGGCGGGCATGAGGCGCAACTGGATCACCGGTCCCGGATACAGGAGCCTTGATGCATCCTTGGTCAAAGCTTTTGGCCTGCCGAAGATGCCCGGTCTCGGCGAAGGCGCCCGGCTCGAGTTCCGCCTGGACGCTTACAACCTGTTTAACAATCTGAACCTAACAAGCGGCAACAACGGGATCGACCGCAACATCGCAGATACTAACTTTGGCACTTCGAACAACGCGCTTGCTGCACGTGTTGTTACCCTGGGAGCTCGATTCGAGTTCTAGCCATCAGCTCGAAGGCGGGCGGTGACGAATGTCTCACTGCCCGCTGGTTCCCCTTTTTATTAGAATCGGACACTGACCATGCGCAAGACTTCGCCTAACGGATTATTCCGGGCCATCCTTGTAGTCACTATTTCAGCTTTGGTTGTTTCTCCTCTGCTTCGTGGGCAGACGGATGCTGCGGGCGGCACCGTCGTCATCGACGGGGCTGCCCCAGCAACACCGCTTCCTCATTTCTGGGAACACATGTTCGGATCGGGCCGCGCCATTCTTTCGTTGCGCGACAGCTACCGGCGGGATCTCCGCGAGGTCAAGGGTGTCACCGACCTGCAGTACGTGCGCTTCCACGCCATTTTTCACGATGAAGTTGGCGTGTACGACGAGGATGGGCAGGGGAACCCGGTTCTCAATTTTTCGTATGTCGATCAAATCTATGACGGATTGCTGGCGAACGGAGTGCGACCATTCCTTGAACTGAGTTTCATGCCGAAGAAGCTGGCATCGAACAAGGCTGCGCTGCACGCGTTCTGGTACAAGCAGAATGTTTCTCCGCCGAAAGACTATGGCAAGTGGGACGATTTGATCACGCAGTTTGCCAAGCATCTCGTCGAGCGGTATGGGATCGATGAGGTTTCGCAGTGGTACTTCGAAGTATGGAATGAGCCGAATATTGATTTCTGGGCGGGGGATCCGCACCAGGCGACGTACTTTGAGCTGTACGATCACACGGCGCGTGCGCTCAAAGCGGTGAGTCCACGGCTGCGCGTGGGCGGCCCGGCGACAGCGCAGGCGGCGTGGGCGGATGCTTTCATCCAGCACTGCACCGAGAATAAAGTCCCCGTCGATTTCGTCTCGTCGCACGTGTATGGGAACGACAAGTCCGAAGACGTCTTCAACACGCACGAACAGATCCCGCGCGATCAGATGGTTTGCCGCGCGATCAGCAAGGTTCATCAACAGATCAAATCGTCGTCAATGCCGAACCTGCCGCTGATCTGGTCGGAATTCAATGCGAGTTATGCGAATGAACCGCCCGTGACCGACTCGGTTTATATGGGGCCGTGGCTGGCTGATACGATCCGGCAGTGCGACGGCCTGGTCGACGAGATGTCGTACTGGACATTTTCCGATGTCTTCGAGGAAGGCGGCGTAGTGAAGCAGCCGTTCTACGGCGGGTATGGCCTGATCGCTGCGGGCGACATTCCGAAGCCAGCGTTCAATGCCTTCCTGTTGCTGCACAAACTCGGGGACCAGCGGCTGAAGACCGACTCTAACTCCGCGCTGGTCACGCGACGTAAAGATGGCACTCTCGTCGTTGCCGCCTGGAATATGGCAGATCCAGGCGCGCCGGGTAGCGCGAAAGAGGTAAAATTCCAGTTCGAGCACGCACGAGTTTCGAAGGTGCAAGTGACACGTCTTGATGCCGAACATGGAGATGTGCACAAGGCCTACGCAGCCATGGGCTCGCCGCGGTATCCCAGCAAGGATCAGATCGAGAAACTCAGGGCCGCGTCACGGCTTTCGTCCCCCGAAGTGCGCGACGCGAAGAGTGGATCGATCACGCTCGGGATTCCGGCGCACGGGCTTGTGCTGCTCGAAATGAAGCCCTCCAGGTGAAGTCTCTCTGGAAGGCTCGCTCCCAAAACGCTTGCTGACGCGCCGCGACATTCTGGGATACTCCGCTCGTGCCCTGTTGGCCCTGCCGGCAATGAAGCTGGGCCTCGGGATGGTGTCATGTGCCAGCCAGCCTCAGGCCGCCGCGCCACCACCGCCACAGATTCCCGACGATGAATTTCTCGATCAGATCGAGCGGGCAATTTTTCTTTTCTTCTGGGAGCAGGCCAGTCCTACGACAGGACAGGTCAAAGACCGTGCGCTGGCTGCTGGAAATGACACGCGAACCGTGTCGAGCATCGCAGCCACAGGCTTTGGACTGACCGCGTTATGCATTGGACACAAACGCGGATACGGCGATCCCGCGCAGATCCAGGCGAGGGTGTCGACGACGCTTTCGTTCCTGCTGAACCAGCTGCCCACCGTGAACGGGTTCTTCTATCACTTTGTCGACATGAACACCGGCGCGCGCGCGTGGAATTGCGAGGTGTCATCGATCGATACCTCGATCCTGTTGTGTGGTGTTTTGACCTGCCGGCAGTATTTTCAAGATGCGCAGATTCAGAGCATGGCCACGCAGATTTACAACCGCGTCAACTGGCCGTGGATGCTGAACGGCGGCGATGCCTTTTCCATGGGCTGGACCCCGGAGAAGAACTTCATCACCGATCGCTGGGACGTGTACTGCGAATTGATGATGCTTTATCTGCTCGCGATCGGATCGACGACGAATCCAGTGCCGGCATCCGCGTGGGATGCGTTTACGCGGCCGAGTTTCACCTACCAGGGCCTGACCTACATCACGAATCAGAGCGCGCCGTTGTTTATCCACCAGTACTCGCATGCGTGGTATGACTTCCGCAACAAGCGCGACAAGTACGCGAACTACTTCGATAACTCGGTGACGGCGACCGAAGCGCACAAGCTGTTTTGCCTGTCGCTGCAGGCGCGGTTCAAAGACTACCAGCCGAATCTGTGGGGGATTACGGCGTCGGATTCGCTGAGTGGCTACACCGCATGGGGCGGACCTCCGGCCATGGGAGAGATCGACGGCAGCATCGTGCCGTGCGCGGCTGGAGGATCGCTACCATTCGTGCCGGCGGACTGCATCGCCGTGTTGCGTAACATTCGCGCGGCATTTCCCCAGGCGTGGCAGCGCTACGGGTTTGTGGACGCTTTTAATCCGCTGACCAATTGGTATGATCCGGACGTGATCGGCATCGATGTCGGCATCACCATGCTCATGGCGGAAAATCAGCGTAGCAATTTCGTCTGGAATACATTTATGACCAGTCCAGAAGTGCAAAGTGCGTTTGCGGCGGTTGGGCTGAAATGATCGCCGAATCTTCCGGCAGGGCTCTCAAATTACCTTCTGATATCGAGTGAAATCGCTGACCGAGCGCCCCAATCGATCCTGCGCAGTGTGTTAGATTGAATAGAGTGGGCGCGTAGCTCAGTTGGTAGAGCAATGCCCTTTTAAGGCATGGGTCGCAGGTTCGAATCCTGCCGCGCTCACCAAGTAGCTCTCTTCCTTCCGACTGCGCCGACTCTTGCAGAGTGCCCAAGCGTCCGCCACTTTCCCGAACACTAGACGCGATCCTTTTGTGCCGCCTCCCCCGCGTCAGCGGTCGTGATCGAGCTGTACCAATCAGTCTTGCGCGTGAAGTACATGACCGCTGCTACTGCCAGGAAGCTTGCCACCGCGCCTACCAGCAGAGCGTTGTCCTCAAGCCGCAGCAGCAGGTAGATGAATACGTAGAGCAAGCTGAACACAACCAGAGCCCGCAGGCCTTGCGCTAGGCTGCCGAAGATCCATTTCGCATTGATTGAAAACAGAAGCACGGTCGCGCCACCCGCTACCAGGAAGCCCCAGTCGAAGCCGATGCGTTCCGCCAGCGAGAGCAGAAGCAGATAGAAAATCAATTGTGCCAGGCCGACCAGAATGTATTGCGCGGGATGCACGCGCTTCCGCGCCGTGACTTCGAAAATGAAGTAGGAAAGGAACACCAGCCCCAGAAACAACGGCATGTATTTCAGAGACCGGTTCACCGACTGATACGGATCTGCGACCTCAATGAACGAAACACCCAGCGCGGCGCTGTCTACGTTCCCCACGGCGACGTTTGTGCCTTCGGCGCGAACTCCGCGGGCGATGAACGGTACGAGCCATTCCCCGGTGAAACCTTGTGCAGAGACTGTGCGTTTAATCGGAAGGAACGCTCCATCAAAACCCGGACTTGGCCAATCTCCTTCGACGGTGAGGTGCGAGGTCTTGCCATAGGCCAGCACCGCGAGCCGCTGGGCGCCAGAGAAACGCAGGGTTGCATTTACGCGGAATGCTGTATTCGGTTGGGCGATGTCCCTGGCACTCACTCCCAGGTACGTGAGCGGCATACGCTGCTCGCTGTTCGGATCGGAGATGTTTTCTGCTGGGACGAATGTGACTGTCTTTCCGTTCGCCCTCAACGTGCCATCGGCCAGTGCACCGTGCGCATTGCTGACTCCAACAACGATGCTGGCATGGGGCCAATCGAGCACCGCATCCGTGGGTGCGGCTGAGGGTACGCCGGCGAGGTCGAAGGCAGCGTCAAAATTCAAGTCCGCCTGGAAGACTGGGACCTTGAATAGCGAGCGGCGCCGTTGCTCGGTGCGGAGTTTGACCGCCGCGTCTCCTTGGATTGGGAATACCACGTAAGTCCCGGTCGCAACCGGTCCTCCCTTGTAGGTCGGCGGGATCGAGTAGGGGATCGCGAGCACGGGGCCGAGAAAGATTTGTTGACCACCGACGTGGCTGCTGATCTCCTGGACGACCTCCTTCGCGCGATTTGTGCGGTCCTCGACGATATTCATTACGAAGACGGCGGGAATTGCCATGAGGAGCGCGAGAAAGCTGACAACGACCAACTTGATCCCCATGGAACGGGATCGATTGCGGATGAAAGTACCGAAAGGCTGAGCGGAAAATTGATTCAAGTGTCCCTCTGGCTTCCACCGGAACGACGAGAGCAGCTGTATAAAATGTATCATAAATAACTTTATATTGCAAAGTAAGTTGTTTTGATCGATCGCAGGTTCGAATCCTGCCGCGCTCACCAGATTCCACCGCCTTGTCTTCACTTCCTTCGTTCGAACCATGGAACTGGCTTGCGCGAATTGGCCCTCGCCCGTAAGATAACTCCGCTCCCAGAGACCGCTGCGGCATGATCGGCCAAAACATATCCCATTACCGCATCATTGAGAAGCTGGGCGGCGGCGGGATGGGTGTCGTTTACAAGGCGGAAGACACAAAGCTCAAGCGCTTTGTGGCTTTGAAATTCCTTCCGGAAGAGGTTGCCAAAGATCCGCAGGCGCTGAGCCGTTTCCAACGCGAGGCGCAAGCCGCCTCCGCGCTCAACCATCCCAATATCTGCACGATCTACGAGATCGATGAACACAACGGGCACGCGTTCATCGCGATGGAGTATCTCGAAGGGCAGACGCTGAAGCATCGCATCGCGGGCCGTGCGATGGATGTCGAAACGCTGCTCGGGATCAGCATCGAGATCGCGGATGCGCTGGACGCAGCGCATGGCCGCGGAATCATTCACCGCGACATCAAACCGGCGAACATCTTTGTCACGAAACGCGGGCAGGCGAAGCTGCTCGACTTCGGGCTGGCGAAACTGGCGTCGAGTACCGAACACACGTTGACGACGCCGGAAGGGGCGATGACGAGTCCTGGGTCGACGATCGGCACCGTCGCTTACATGTCGCCGGAGCAGGTGCGAGCCGAGGAACTCGATCCGCGGACGGACCTATTTGGGTTCGGAGCGGTGATCTATGAAATGGCTACTGGCCAGATGGCCTTCACGGGCAGCAGCAATGGCGTGATCTTTGAGGCGATTTTGAATCGCGCCCCTGCCGCGGTTGAGAGCCTGAATCCTGCGATTCCCGACAAGCTCAACGATCTGATCACGAAGTCGCTCGAAAAAGAGCGCGACATGCGTTATCAGACGGCGGCGGAACTGCGCGGCGATCTGAAGCGCATCAAGCGTGGATTGGAAAGTTCGCGAATCCGGGCGAGCGGCTCGGAAATCGCGGCGGTCTCTGCGGCAAAGATCCCGGCTCAGAGCACGTCTGCCAGCTTCGTCCCGTGGGCGCGATTGTGGAGAGTGACGGGAGCAGCGGCGGCGGTGGCGCTACTTGCCGGGCTGGCTATCGGCGCGCTGTTCCTCAAGAGTTCTGGCCGTGCGGAGTTCGCCGCGTATCATCCGTTGACATTCCGGCGAGGGATCGTGCACTCGGCGCGGTTTGCGCCAGATGGCAAGACCGTCATTTACAGCGCAGCGTGGGAGGGCAAGCCGCTCGATCTTTATACGACGCGTCCGGAGAGCCCGCAGTCGCAGCAGGTGGAACCGAAAGGTGCGGATGTGCTGGCGGTTTCGGCGGCTGGTGAGATGTTGCTGGCTCTGCATAGCAAGCCGCGGGATTCATCCTTCTTATATGCGGGGACGCTGGCGCGAGTTCCGCTGGTGGGCGGGGCGCCGCGCGAAATCCTGAACGACGTGGAGTGGGCGGACTGGGGTCCGGATGGCACGAGCATTGTGGTAATCCACGAAGTCGGGGGACGCAAGCGGCTCGAGTTCCCCTTGGGAAAGGTGCTGTACGAGGCCGATGGGTGGATCGGAAATCCGCGAGTGTCGCCTGACGGAAAGACCGTGGCATTTGTCGATCATCCACAGACCGGCGACGATGGAGGCGCCGTCGCGGTGTTGGACCTGTCAGGGAAGAAGACGAAACTCTCCGATGGATGGGACAGTATTCAGGGACTGGCGTGGTCGCCCGATGCGAGCGAGATCTGGTTTACCGCAACTCGCACGGGCGGCGACCGGTCCTTGTACGCGACGGATCTGTCTGGGAAAGTGCGGGTGCTGGCGCGTGTTCCCGGCGAATTGACGATTCTCGACGTTGGCAAAGAAGGCAATGTTCTGTTGACGCGCGGCAACGATCGCGCGGGGATGATCGGATTCGCGCCCGGAGACGCGAAAGAAAAGGATCTCTCGTGGCTGGATTGGTCGGTGCCAGGAAGTTTGTCGGCTGACGGGAAGGCGATTCTATTCTTCGAGTCGGGCGAGGGCGGTGGGCCAAAGTATGCGGTGTATCTCCGGAGCACGGACGGTTCGCCGGCGATCCGACTGGGCGAAGGCAGCGGACTTTCTCTTTCTCCGGACGGGAAGTGGGCGCTGTCGCGGCTCAACGTAGTACCGTCGCCGCTGGTGCTATATCCGACCGGAGTGGGAGACGTGAGGCAACTGAAGGAAGATGGCCTGAACCACATGGCCGGAGCGTTTCTGCCGGACGGGAAAAGATTCGTTTTCACGGGCAACGAGACTGGACATGGCGCACGCCTTTATGTCGAGTCCTTGGAGGATGCCAAGCCGAAGGCGTTCAGCATGGAGGGTGTAGGCGGCATTGGTGTAGGAGGACTCGTGCTGTCTCCGGATGGATCGGTGGTAGCCTTGCGCGGACCAGACCAGAAGATCTATTTGTTTCCCGTCAATGGCGGCGAGCCGAGACTCATCGGCGGCACTGAGCCGGGTGAATTTCCAACGTCGTGGTCCTCGGACGGGCGGTCACTTTTCGTGATTACGCGCGGTCAGATTCCCGCCCAGGTCTTCCGCATCGACATCGCCACCGGGAAGCGATCATTCTGGCGATCGTTTGAGCCCGCGGATTCCGCGGGCATCGATACGATCCGCGGGGTTCTGCTCTCGTCCGACAACAAAGCCTACGTGTACGGGTATACTCGGACGCTCTCGGATTTGTACCTGGTGCAGGGGTTGAAGTAGGGAAGCCTTAGAGTAAGGAAGCGCCAAGCTTTCAGGCACGATCATCCGACTTGTACGCGCTATCATCTGCCAACGTGGCCCCTCCAACAGCCAAACTTGCGGCGCTTCTCATTGCGCTTGTGTGCACCTTGCAGCTTGCCCACGCGCAATCCTACAAGTACTTCCGTCTCGGAAATAAACAAGACGTTCGGACCAAGCCTGTCGCTGGTATTGCGATGATGGGCGGGGGAGCCGACATCGATGAAGCGTTTCGATGGTTGTGCGCCAAGGGGAACGGCGGAGACTTCCTAGTCCTCCGGGCGCGAGGCGACGACGATTACAATTCTTACGTAAACGCACTATGCAAGGCGAATTCCGTCGCGACATTGATCATCCCGGATCGCACCGCCGCCGAAGACCCCGCCGTGGCAGAAATTATCCGAAAGGCAGAGGTACTTTTCATCGCCGGAGGCGATCAGGCGAACTACATTCGCGGATGGAAGGGAACGGCCGTCGAGAAAGCCATCAACGAAGACATCGCTGCAGGCAAGCCGATCGGTGGGACGAGCGCCGGGTTGGCTGTGGAAGGTGAGTTCGTCTACGGTGCGCTCGCTGACAAAGCTGATGACAATGGATTGGCGTCGGCAGACGTTCTGCAGAATCCTTTCGTTGAACGCGTGACACTTGTCCGCGACTTCCTGGAGATTCCGCACCTGGAAAATCTGCTTACCGATTCACATTTTGCGAAGCGTGATCGCATGGGGCGCTCTCTCGGTTTTCTGGCGCGGATCATGAAAGATGGCTGGAGCTCGGCTCCGCGGGAAATTGCGATCGATGAAAAGTCGGCGGTGCTCGTTGAGGCGGATGGCACGGCGAGTGTTGTCGGCACAGGAAAAGGCGCGTATTTCCTGCGTCCGACGAAGCAGCCGGAGGTCTGTGAGAAGGGCCTGCCGCTGACGTTTCGTGCTGTCGATGTGTATCGCGTTCCCGCCGGCGGGCATTTCGACTTGAATTCGTGGGCTGGAGACGGAGGCAGCGCGTATTCGTTGACAGTCGTGCAAGGGAAGATCGAGAGTTCGCAACCGGACGGCGGCGTTTACTGAAAAGCGGATGCCCGTTGCAGAACCGCTCTGCGAGAGAGGGCCATTCCTGTCATACGGCAAGGTAAGCAGGCCAATGTCGAATCCCATTGTGCAGAAGCTGCATGGATATAATCGGGTGAAGAGAACTATCCAAATCCATCGTGTTGCGATCTCCTCTTAGGCTCGCGTATCTGCTGATGATTCTGCTGCTTGTATCGAGCTGCGGCGCGGCTGCCCAGACCGCAACGCCCCCCCCCGCGGCATCGTCGATTGAGCAGTCAGCCTTACAGCGGGGCCAGGAGGCGCTCAGAAACGGCGACATTGGCGCGGCTCGCAAAGAATTCGAGAAAGCTGTGAGGCTCTCACCGAAGGATGCCTCGGCGCAGTCGGCTTTGGGGTGGGTGCTGGCACAACAAGGAGAGGCGGATGTCGCGATCGCGCATCTGCGAGCGGCGATCAAGGCCAAGCCGGACTTTGTCGATCCTCGTTTGACACTGGCGGGCGTGTTGGCGCAGCAAGGCAAGTCGGTTGAGGCGGAGGAAGAATCGCGCGCTGCAGTGAAAATCGCACCTCAGAATGCCGAGGCGCACCGCATGCTGGCGCGGATCCTGAGCCAGCGTCCCGGAGAAGAGGCGTTGCCAGAAATGCAGCGTGCCGTGGAGTTGGCGCCGGGGCGAGCCGACTTGCGCGATGAACTGGGGACGATCCTTGCTCAGCGGAATCAGTTTGCCGAAGCGGAAGTGGAATACAGGGAGGCGCTGCGCATACAACCCAATCTGGAGTCCGCGCACTTCCATCTCGGCGCCGTTTACCTGCAGGAACAGCAGTTGGATGGATCTGCCAACGAACTCGGACGAGCGGCGGAATTGAATCCGCAGGATGCGGTTGCCCACTACTACCTCGCCAAGGCGCTTGCCGGGCAATCGAAAACCAAAGAATCCCTTGCCGAGCTGCGCAAGGCGGCGATGCTTAAGCCCGATTGGTTTGAACTGCAAACGGAGCTGGGAATTGCATGCCAGCGAGCCGGAGACACTGGGAGCGCCGTCGCGGCTTTCGAACAAGCGGTGAAATTGCGTCCTCAAGATGCCGAGGCCTACAACAATTTGGGCTTGGCATTGGTGCAGAAAGGAGATGCGGACGGAGCCATTCCGAAATTCAAGACGGCGGTGCAGTTGCGCCCTCTCGATGGGAGCCTGCGGGGAAATCTGGCGATTGCGTATATCCAACTGGCGAATTTTGACGCGGCTGTGGCCGAACTGGACGCCGCGATCAAAGCCTCACCGGGCAACGCTTCGCTGCACTATAACCTGGGTCTCGCCTACAAGCTGAAAGATCAACTCGACAAAGCCGTTCCGGAGTTTCAGGAAGCGATTCATCTGCAGCCGGACTTGGCAGACGCGCACTACACGCTCGGAATCTTGTTCTGGCAGCGCGGGGAATTTGAGAAGGCAACCGATGAAATGCGGCAGGCGCTACAGTTGCAGCCGAACTACGCCGAAGCTCACTACACACTCGGGACCGTGCTGAAGCAACAAGGAAAATTACCGGACGCCGCCAGCGAGCTGCGCGAAGCCATTCGCTTGCAGCCGGATTTCGCCGGAGCGCATACAACGCTGGCCGGAGTCTTGCGGCAATTGGGTGATGCCCAGGGCGCAGCCGCAGAAGCGAAGGAAGGGGCAAGAATCGCCGCATCGGTGAACAATCTGCAGGCGGCAACGGTTGCCACGAACTCCGGCAAGCGTCTGTTAGCTGCCGGAGATCTTGATGGCGCGATTACACAATTTCGTTCCGCAATTCATTCAGAGCCGGGATACGCACCCGCGCACTACCAGCTTGGATTGGCCCTGAAGCAGAGCGGAAAGCAAGATGAAGCCAGAGCGGAGTTTGCCAAGGCTGCGGAGCTGGACCCGGGCTTGAAGGTTCCAGCACGGTAAGCTGATTTCCCCCAAATGCCAGGTTTCTATAGCGGTTTCTGATGTGGAATCGCAGAGCGTTGAAGGGATCGGCTTTTGGCGGCTCTAATTACCCCGGCTACGGACCGATACCAAGTCCGTCATCACTGGAACACCGTGCACGATCTTCACGTGCAGGAGCGCTTCAAAAGATTTCAGGTCAGTTGCCTTCGATACCTTCAATCGCTGCAGGAGTTCTTTGATGGAGTCTTCGCGGCAAACGTATTCGACCGCGGCCTGTGTGCCGAACGTTGAATTGCCCGCCAGGATCAGGATTGAACGCGAGGGATCAAGCCCGGGAAGCAGTGCGACGACAGCGTAGTCCTCAACCGTAGGTTGATTTGCCGGCGTCGCGAGAAAAAGTTGCGGCTCTCCGGCGAGCGGATGAACGTTGAGCACCGCCAGATCCCCCTTGCGAGGACCTGAGTTGAGTCGCTCAAAAATAAACTCGCGCGTGCCCGGAATGTCGAGCAGCGTGAGATTTTCCGACGGAGATCCCACGAAAATCAGATCGTTGTTCTTGGCGTCATCCAGGGAGAACAGAGCTCCGCGTTTCACCCGCAGCGTGTGATTGAGCAGGAAGAACACGTGGTCGAGTTGATGGATGGCCAGCACCTCGCCCACGCCGGTGTAGTGGTCGAGAATAAATGAACGCGAATCGGACGCCGGATTGTAATAGCGCATCCCGGTCTCGGGACGTCCCACGAAATTTCCATTGCTGAAAATCACCCACGGTTGTTGTGGGCCGGTGACAAAACGATTCCAGAAAAGCTGGTAAGCGGCGGGAGCTGGAGGAACGGAAAGTACCTGCGTGCGCGCGCGTTGCGACAGCAGGAGCGCACTCACGGTGAACGACACGGCTAGGAGAACCGAAAGGACGCCCACGGCGACGATCCAGCCCCGATTTGAAGGCAAAGTGATCGTCCTTTTTTCCTGTGGTTCTCCGATGACCAGCGTCGTGGGTTGCGAGAGTCTCGGGGAGCGCAGGTGAAACGTCAGAGCGTAGGAGCCCTTTGGGATCTCGACCAGGATCGGATCGTCAATACCGTCATGCGTGTAGTACTCGGTCAACTTCACGCGGAGACGCCCGGCTTGGACGCGAACCGTTGAATCGCTTTGCGGATCGAATCCAGCAGGCCGCCCCAGAACTTCGGTGGCGATCTGATATTCCTTGAGCGCAACTCCGGGGTGGTCAAGCGAATGTTCCGCGAGATAACGGAGCAGCTTACAGAGAGATTCCGAGGAGTGAAGACTATGGCTTTTGGTAAGTCTCTCTATTTGCTGGAAGCACTGCTCCCGACCCACAACGAAACTGTGCGTTACAGCCATATAACAGGATGGTAACGGACAACCCTATCCTACTGTCCGGACTGGACTTCGTTCCCGTAACAGTATCAGACCTAGTGAAACTTTATCCAGATAATTGTTTTGTATTACGACTGCACCCCATCACGTCAAGTTCTTCTCTCTGCATTTCTGGGGCAATCTCGTTTTTGGGTCCAAACGATCGAGGAGGAAGTCCATGAAAAGGTCTCTGTGGGTCGCAGTGGCAGGATTGAGTCTGCTTTGCACGCTGTGGACGCCGGTCGCGACAGGCCAAGCCGTCTATGGGAGCATTCTAGGGACGATCACCGATGCGTCCGGCGCTGCAGTCAAGGGGGCAAAGGTATCGGTCACCAGCCAAACGAAGAACGTGACGACCGTCGAGACCACCAATGACAGCGGCAACTACGCCGTGACCCACCTGATCCCCGATGTCTACACGGTCCGAATCGAGGGCACGGGATTCAAGACGCTCGAGTATAAGAACATCCAGGTGTCCGCTGATACGGGGGTTCGCGTCGACGGACAGTTCCAGGTGGGTTCCGCCACTGAGCAGGTAGAAGTCACTGCTGAAGCCCCGCAACTGAAGACGGACAGAGCAGACGTGTCGATCGAGTTTAACGAGCGTGCCGTTGAAGACGCCCCCATCTTGAACCGCAATTTCACCTCTTTCGAATTGTTATCCCCGGGAACCCAGAAGTTAGTCGGCTGGAGCCACGCTGCGACGGAGAACCCACAGGGCGGCCAACAGATTTTCGTCAATGGACAACACTTCAGCGGCACGGGGTTTGAACTGGACGGCACAGACAATCAAGACCCGATTCTCGGCATTATTGTCGTGAACCCAAACTTGGACGCGATCCAAGAGACCAAGATTACGCTCGGAAACTATGATGCCGAGTTTGGTAAGGCCGTAGCCGGAGTTGTGACCGTGCAAACGAAGTCAGGCAGCAACGATCTCCATGGCAGCGCTTTTTGGTTTCGTCGGACTGATGCCCTAGCCGCTCGGGATCCTTTTACCCAGTACAATCCCGATGCCGTGACGGGCAAACTGATTCCGTCCTCGCGGTGGCAACAGATCGGGGCAACGCTCGGCGGACCTGTCATTAAGAACAAGCTGTTCTTCTTCGGAGACTTCCAGGCAACGCGGCAGAAGAACGGCATTAGCAACCAGGAAACCATCCCGACAGCCACCCTTGTGAGCAGTTGCGCGGCGGGCCCCTATTGTAACTTTGTTGACTACGGGCAGATCCTGTCCAACAACGGCTCGCCCTTTATTTACGATCCAACGACGGGAGCGTCGGACGGTACAGGCAGAAGTGTTTTTTGCGGACCCCTTGGCGTTACTGACTCCGCTACCTGTGCCGCGAGCGGAAGCACCGGCGGGACACCGAACCAGTTCCTTGTGCCCCTGACAATTGGTGCCCGTCAGGTCATCTCACCCGCTGCGCTGAAGATGCTAGCGGCTTTTCCAGCGCCAACCAGTTCCGGTACTTGCCCATTAGGTCAGCAGGCCCTCAACTGCTTGAACAATTTCGTGGGCGCCGGAGCGGGTCCCTACAACCAGAATAGTTTCGACGTCCGAATTGACTATGCAGCGAGCCAAAGCATGTCTCTTTTTGGTCGCTACAGTTTCAATCACTTCAGCCTTTCGGGAACGCCGAGTCTGGGCGCCGTTGGAGGTGTTGGTTTCGGACCCGGTGGTCTGGCGGGTAGCTCGATTGTCCACAACTACAGCTTGGCAACGGGCTTGACAAAGACCTTCAGTTCGAGTCTGCTCGGTGATTTCCGATTCGGGTACTTCAAATACAATCCGAACACCCACAAGCCCGACGAGGGTAGCACAGCGATGACGAACTTCGGCATCCCTAATGCAAACCTAGGCGATAGGTTTACATCGGGGTTGGGCGAGTTCGATATGGATGGGACAGGGTCGAATTTCGGTGATGGATTAGGTGTCGCGCGCTGCAACTGTCCGCTCATTGAGAGTGAACAGCAGTTCCAATGGGTCGCAAACATCACCAAGATGAGGGGAAACCATCAGTTCAAATTCGGCGCCGATATTCGCTACGCTCAGAATCTGCGAGTGCCGAGCGACTCCAACAGAACAGGAGTCTACGCGTTCAACCATCAGGGGACATCCAGTGGCGGAAGTGGGGGCCTCGACTTCGCCACCTTTATGCTCGGTGAGGTCACACAGCTGAGCCGCTACGTAAGCACGAGTACGACTGCGGCTGAGCGCCAGAAACGCATGTTTTTTTACGGACAGGATACATGGCGCGTCACGCCGAAATTCACTCTGAATTACGGGTTGCGTTGGGAGGTGTACTTCCCCGAGTACGTGAATGGCAAGGACCAGGGCGGGTTTGCAAATCTGGTGCAGGGAGTTGATCGCGTCGCCGGAGAAAGCGGAATCGGACTCAACGGCAGCATCAACAATAAGTGGACTTACTTTGCACCACGCTTGGGAATGGCGTACCAAGTAGACCCCAAGACCGTAGTCCGTCTGGGGTATGGGCGCAGCTTTGATATGGGCGTCTTCGGTTCGAATTTCGGACACGCCGTTACCCAAAATCTGCCGGTGCTGGCAAGTCAGCTTGTTCAACCAGCGGTGCCAAACAAGTTCGCCGCTTTCACGTTGGACAATGGGCCGCCGACCTTCACATTCCCTGCTATTCCGTCCAATGGGTTGTTCCCTGTAGCGGGGCCTCAGTGTTATCAGTCGGGAACGGATCCGGCGACGGGTCTTCCGTCTGGGCAGGAGTGCACGCAACCCCACATTCGCCCGACGTACCAGCGACTGCCTACTCTGGACGCTTGGAACGTAACGTTACAACGACAGTTGAATAACACCACGTCGTTGGAAGTCGCTTACATCGGCAATAAGGGGACGAACATCTTTGCCGGCGACGGAAATACATACAACGTGAATCAACCGGTCATCGGCGCAGGCACAGCCGTGATTGCATTTGATGCAGCCCACTGCAACGGAACCGACAACACAAAATGTACGTTGCCTAGCTTTTCGCCGACGGTCCCACAAGTCGAGCGCCGTCCCTTCTATAACAGGTTTACGTACACGGGGTACTCCGATCCAACGAACGTTGCGATCGCTGGCGTCTCAAGCATCGTGCCCGGCGTGTTGCAGTGTTGCTCAACGGACCAAGGCAACTACTTGGGCAACGATGCGACCAGCTTTTACAGCGCCTTGCAGGTCAAGTTGGACCACAGGTTCTCGCACGGACTCCAGTTGTTGACTCACTACACCTGGGCCCACGCCAACAAGTACGACAGCAACTACTTCGTGGACTCTCACCCGTACTCCTACGGCCCGGACGACCAGGTGCGAAACCACGTCTGGGTTGTGGAGGCGGTATATGAACTTCCATTTGGCAAAGGCAAGACCTTCGCGGGCAACAGTAGTCGTGTGCAAGACCTGCTGATTGGCGGTTGGCAGATGAGTGCCAACACGAACTGGAGCGGAGGGTTGCCATGGACTCCCAGCTTCTCGAACTGCGGCCAAGTCAACGATATGGGGCTGTGCCGTCCGGACAAGAATGGGTCATTCCACGTGGGAGCAGGCAAGTTCGATCCTGTGAACCACGACGTACCATTTTTCACGCCGATTGCGACCCTCTCATATCCCGATCCGACCACTCTCGGTCCAGGAGTTGACACCTGTACCTTGTCGCGTCCGACGGGTGCTGGCTGGAAATTGCCGGCTTGCGGAGCCTTGGGAAATGCTGGACTCTTGGGTCTGCGAGGGCCCCGTGCTTTCTTCGCAGATGCCGCGCTCTTCAAGAATTTCGGAATCACTGAGCGGGTGAAGGCTCAGTTCCGAATGGACATCTTCAATCTGTTTAACCACCCGGTATTGGGGTTCAACAACAATCAGGGTGGCTCTGGAACGTGCATAGACTGCCCGGGCGATGGCAAGATTACCGACATCGAATACGATTCCTCCCCCGGTTCCACGACCGGTATGCGTCAGATCGAATTCGCGTTGAAGTTCTCGTTCTAAGCGCTCAGGGGCTACACTCACAGAGGGATTCCTTCGGGGGTCCCTCTTTTTTACTAGGCTACGCGTAAACGTTTACGGTTTCGCTTGCGGTTACGGCTCCAGCCATGAAGAAGAAAGTTGTCGGACTCGGCGAAGTGTTGTGGGACCTATTGCCCGAGCGAGCGTGTCTCGGCGGGGCTCCCGCGAACTTTGCCTACATCACGACGCTGATGGGCGATCAGGGAATCGTCGCCAGCCGGGTGGGCGAGGACTCGCGCGGCATTGAAGCCCTGCGACGCATGGAGGAGCTTGGCCTCGACATCGACCACGTCGAGACCGACCGGGAGCGTCCGACCGGAACGGTGAAGGTGGAACTCGACGGCAATGGGCAGGCGCGCTTCGAAATTGCGCATCCGGTAGCGTGGGATTATCTGCGGTGGACGCTCGACTGGCAACACCTTGCCGAAACTGTGGATGCCGTTTGCTTCGGCTCGCTGGCGCAACGATCAGAAGAGAGCCGGGCGACGATCCGAAAATTCCTGTCCGCGATGCCCCCCGGCACGTTGAAAGTATTCGACGTGAACTTGCGGCAATCGTATTACTCGCACGATATTCTTTCCGAGTCGATGCGGCTCGCCGACATTGTCAAACTCAACGACGACGAACTGCCAAAGATCATGAGCCTGTTCCAGTTCCCGCACAAGGATGAGGTCTCATCTGCACAAAGGCTGATGCGCGACTATGACCTCAAGGTTGTGTGCATCACCCGCGGCGGGAAGGGAAGTCTGCTTTTGCGCGGCAAGGACGTGAGCGAGCATCCGGGATTCAAGGTGCGTGTGGCCGACACCGTTGGATCGGGCGATGCGTTCACCGCAGGTCTGGTCCATGAGTATTTGCATGGCGCGTCCCTCGGCTTGATGAACGAAGTCGCGAACCTGGTAGGCGCATGGGTCGCCAGTGAAGTGGGTGCAATGCCCACACCGAAGCGTGGTGCGCTGGAGCATTCACTGGCGGAAATTCGATAAACTGGTCCTGAAAACGCAAGACTCTCCACGTTGCGAAATGGTGCGAACGATTGTGTTTTCTTTCGCTATACTATGGGCCTTGCGAGAGGGAACTATGAAAAGCACTAGGTACACCGTCGGCCTGCGGGTGTCTTCATTCGTTGTCGCAATCTCAATCGTTGCTATTGCTGCCGCGATGCTGAGCTGCTCCAAGCCGGCGCCGCAGACGAAGCCGGCTCCGTCGCGGCCTTCTGACATCAAGGTCGAAGTGCGCGATGGTGGGCCCATCGTAATTAGAACGAGCTCGGCTGAGTTTCAGGTTCTTCCGTCTGGGTTTGTTCAGGCGACGCTGTTGAAGAACGGACAGCGGTTGACGCTCGACGAGCCTAACGTGGGATCGACCGGCGGCAGTGACTCCGTAGTGATCGGAGGGACGGAACTGGATTTTGTTCCCGACTTCTCGAAGGCCACTGCAATGGAAGCGGTCGGCAAACTCGGCCGCGGCAGGCGCGTAGAGATTCCGGCGCGTCCGCTGGCACCGTCTGGCGTGGCCCTCGATCGCCGCTTGATCGTCGAAGTTTACGATGACTTCCCCAACATCGCGCTGGTCAGCGCTGTGTACAAAAATGTAGGTACAACCGATCTTACAGTCG